>AF_2010_repII_A001DRAFT_10000196_pt1 | contig 11145 bp, 17 predicted proteins | sample AmaForreplIIA001_FD_9190 | JGI IMG/M metagenome (IMG submission 9190)
GATTCCACACCAGACTCTATATCGATTGCGCGAGTAACTGGCAAAATAAAGATCTTTCCCATTTTAGAATTTTTTCTCACAATCTCAATAATATCATTTTCTTTATTATCAGCAACAATTACTTCCAGCTTGTACCCGTCAACAAACTCTGGTCTGAACATACCAGTCCTTCCTGCATGAATTTTAGGAGGAAGAGTTTTCCCCCTCCCTCTGATTTTTAAGATTGTAACGCCGCCGACATGAATCTTTCTTAAGCCTTCATTGATTGCTCTTACGTCGTTTTTTGGGATTGTAATATCTACCCTAATCAAGTAAGAATATTCCTTCAGACCTTACATTAAAATCATTTGTTAAAACTATTCTGCTATCTACGCGGCGCATTTATGCATTTCAATTAGCTCGAATCCCTACCACCACTGGTGGTAGTTCTGGTAGTAGCAAGTCAGCTGTAGTTCGCATTCTCCCTAATTCTTTTTTCTTAGGTGTGTGAACGCTATTTCTCACTTCAGCATTAGAAAGACTAGAAGCTGTCACCGTTAGTCGCAGCGACAGTAGCCAAGTACGCAAACAGGGAAGCACGTCAACTCGATTGAAATTTCATTTGCATCTCTAGAGCTACTATGTCTTGCTGCTTAACATCAGTGGGCCCAAACAGGAGAGCAGCGTCATATCCATTAGGGTAGATCAGGAATCCTGTTCTATTAGAAAGATGGTTACAGGATTGATTCCACTCTCTCACTCCTGAGTTGTATTCCGGGCTATAGGCAAAGCCATCCGCCCCCAAGGAAATAACGACACGGACTACTAACGCAAAGACAATTACTAGGATTATTTTTTCTGTTCTTGAATGTTCATTCCAGTCATTTTCAATTTCAAGTTTCANTTTCTAAATTTTCACCTAGACCATATTCCTTAAAGTTCCGAATCTCATCTGCGATAGCAGNCTCTATAATCGCGTCATTCTTCACTAGGCGACCAATCTGTATACAATTTCTAANGTTTGGCCTTCACAGTAGTACTTAAGATACAATATTCTTTGCAATAACTTTAAAAGGTGCTTAATTGTATGGAATTCTGGCTATGGCATTAGCCTTGGCATTGCTTCTGATCCGCAGCATGTCAAAACCGCATTAGTTGTAATCACGATGCTGATAATGCCTACCTAAATACAATAATAAAAATTCAAAAGGGTAGGCAATGAAAGGAATAGAATTTATTCTTCTTGTTATCGGGGCAGTGGCAGGCGCATTTCTAAGGTACAAAATAGTTTCATCGCCGATCATACTGGGAGCCCTTCCAGTTAATGTCCTGATTGTTAATGTTATCGGTAGTTTCATTCTAGGTGTATTTTCAGTTATTTCGGTTTTTTGGAATCTGGATACAAAATATTCAATACTTGTTGCAGTTGGATTCTGTGGTTCTCTTACTACAATGTCTTCATTTGCTCTTGAGACAAACAATCTATTCGATAACCGACTATTTTTTACGGCTGCAATCAATATAGTTGCTAATGTAGGATTATCATTAGGTTTTTTGATTGGTGGAAGAGCCTTAACGAGTATTATTGTCCTAAGAGGGGGGTTATGAAATATGAGAGTGAAAATGTGGTGTCTCTCGATAAGGATAAAGAGAAATGATCAATTTGATGGCAAACCCCTGCACAGGATATTAGTAGAATTTTTAATGGAGGCTAAAATTGCTGGTGCAACAGTCTGGACTGGTGTCGACGGATTTGGAAAGAGACGTAGATCAACAATCCACCTTGAAGGAATTACTATCAATATGCCAATGGTGATAGAGGTAATTGAAGAACAGTCTAAACTCGAACCTTTGCTTCCTCAAATTAAGAGAATGGTTGATGATAATGGTATCGTAAGTATACATGAAGTCGAAGTGTTCTAAACCAACAAAATAGTAAGACGAGGGAAAGACACAGAAACAATATCGGGTTATTTTGGTTTTGATAAGACGACCTACGGGTTCGCGCCTAAGAAAAATATGAAGTGGTGGCAGCGGGTTAACGAAGAGAAATTAAGGTTAGAAGAACAAATCACAGAATCAAAGGGAAAAAAGACATCTTGGATAGGAGGGCCCAACTATGGAAACCAAATGCGCCGACTAATTCATCGGCACCATACCTGCGTGGTTACGATACTACCGGTGCAGTTAATATAGCCTTTCGCCAGTTAAGGATGGGTCGCATTGTTATAGAGGCCGTCTGATATAAGTCACAAGTGCTGAAGAATGAATATAAGTCAAATAAAGGTAAACCATGTAATTTCTTTCAGCGACGCCCTTTTTGCATTCTCTATCACTTTCATGGCGTTATCTATACAGTTACCAAACTTTCCCAACAATATTCTAGAAACAGAGTTATCAAAAAGACTGGGTCAAGAGTTGATACCCAATATCATCCATTATGTAATCAGTTTCCTGGTGGTAGGAGCCTATTGGATTGGTTATCACAGGATTTTCGAATATATGAAAAGTGCCGACATAACTCTAATATGGCTCAACTTGGTATTCTTACTTTTTATTTCACTAGTGGCATATTTTACAGGTCTTCTTGCCACATATGGTACATATACAATAGTTGTGATCGCCACCGCAAGTATCCTCGCAACGACCGGATTTATCTTGTGTATTATATGGTGGTACGCCACGAATAATAGAAAATTGGTAGATGAAAATATAAACCCCAGATTGATTCGATATTTTCTCGCTAGGAGTTTAGTGCCACCGCTGACTTTCCTTACTTCAATAGGAATCGCACTTATTGATGTTCAAGTGGCGCCGTATTTTTGGATAGTGATATTTCCTGCTTATACAATAGTTGATAAGATACATCTTCCTGGAAGGACTGGACCTTCTAAAGTGTGAGTTCGTTAAACGGGAAGTTGAACCGGTCCGGTTCCGCGTTAATTTATTGCGGGTTATTAGGGTTGCTGGGGAGGCCAAAAATATCCAACTTCTAGAATTGAACAGATGTGCAATTATTTAGAAAATAATGCACCGGAGATCGCCTCCCTAATTTCACTGGATCTTGAAAGAAGGAGTTTGTCCGTTTCCAGAACCTCTTCAGGCGTTGGGTTTCGATTATACTTCTGTCTAAAGAATACCCCAAATCCCGCCAAAACCTGACCCCAAGCTGCCCCGAGAATAAAGTCAGATTCAGTTGTGATCATCAGGTTCCAGTCAAGGTTCTCGTTTTTAAAATGCGTCATCATGTCAGGAATATTCGAAATCTCGTTGTCTATCTGTTGCCTCATAATCGATAAAACGTCGTCCAATACTGTCACAAAAATGTGTTTGATTTAGTCAAATATGATATTATGTGCTAAAATAATCATGTACGCCAGGTCACTTCTACGATCAGAATGTGTCGTAATATCCTCACAGATCTGAGAAATAGGATGTGGTCTAATGGACTTAGAGAGGAGAGGTGAAAGATCCGGTTTGTGGCATGTTTATTGAGGGGATCCAAATGCAATTGGAGGGTATGTGCTACATTATATTCAGTCGTCCCCGCACTGAAAAGTATGATATCCAGAAACGCCGGCAATCCACGTACGTAACTGATATAAGATACCATTTATGGATTAATTTCTGATGAAAAAAACAACGATAGCATCTAAAGGAACAATACATTTGGTCTCCGTATTGATGGTTATTGCGATAGGACTTGTAGCAGCATCCATAGCCTCCGCATCATCAGCACACGCTCAAGCGAATAACACATCATCGTCTGCTGCCGCTGGAAATAATACCAGAGTAATAGTAACATTGGAAGTAAAACAAGGAAAGAAGCAGGAAGTATTGAATAGCCTTGCTACCCTTGCAGAGATTGGAAAAAAGAGCCCAGGAAATATCTCCTATAATATACGTGTCGCTACAGACAACCCTAATGAATTGGCGCTTGATCAATTATGGTCTAGCAAAGCAGCATATGACAAATACTATAATAGTCCTGGATCAAATCAATCTCGACAGACGGTAATTTCTCTATTGGATACACCACCACAAATTAAATCTTATGACTTAGTGAGATAAAGCCATGAGAGAAATATGATTTTTTTTCCCTACCTGAAAGTCGTTAATAACCCCATATACAAAAAACAATATTCTTAGGAGGTATTCTTTTTTGTGTATACGCCCGCCTGGAAATTCTATCTTTTTGTCNGGGGTCAGTAATTGATGAGGGAGCATCGGAATCTAGCTAACGCTTCGGGTCACGTCCCGACAATAATAAATATCTTCTATATGAGGTTCTCTAGATGTTCCCTGCTTCACAGACTAAGATGAAGAGCCTTTGGGTCTTGGGCGATTTTTACACGGTAAAGATCAGTGGTGATGAAACAGGGGGAAGGTATAGCGTATGGGAAATTGAGGTAGCCCCCAATAACGGACCCCCTCTTCATAAACATACTTTGGAGGATGAGGCATTTTATATCCTTGAAGGGGAGTATTCATTTCCCTATGCCGGTCAAGAGACTAATGTCCGTAAGGGACAATTCATGTATGTCCCGAGAGGTGAATTTCACACCTATAAGAATATTAGCAGCTCTTTTGGGAGATTACTGGTAATTATAACTCCACCACAATTTGAAAAATTCTTTGAAGAGATTGGTATACCAGTTGATGATAAATCGTCATTTCAACCACCCCAGATAACACCTGACACAATTGAAAATGTTGTAGAGGCGGGGGCAAGGTATGGTCTTGAAATAGTTCTCCCCCGGGAGATTTAGAGTTCTCACTTAAGAAATCAAATCAAATCATTACCATTGCTAAAGTTGTAGTCAATAATTAGGTGCTAGTGCAATTAAACCGATTTGTGGAAGAATATTGTTGGATGTATAATACTTAGAGCAGTCATACTATCTTATAGGGGCTCATATTCATAATTCTGGGGTATTCAATTATCTATTTTATGACCGGCTTCATAGTGCAGTTCGAAGGTATAGGTCCTTTGTCGGGACAAGGAGGAGGCGTGGGTGAATTGCCGTTATTAGTTGCTGCCTGTCCCACGTTGCTCCCTTTATGATGGTGCTGTCCTGTTAATTGGACTGTAGAACCAGTACTGCCTGTATTGTTAGCCGGATTTGTAGTATTCCTACCCAAAATGAATGCATTTGGTGAAGCAGGATTATGTTCCTTCGTTATGGTTTGTGCAGGCAGTGTACCAGTAGTATTTCCGGTGTTCATGGCATTTCCTATATTGTTACCAGAAGTAGTCCCAGGTGGGACCTTAATTATACTTCCAGGGGGAAGCGTACCTGTGTTATTATTCCCAGGTTGGTGCTTATCCGTGGGGAGTAACAATCTTACTCCCTATATGAGCCTGACCGTGGTCGGTGGTGCCCCGGCACGGTCACTTACGATTTGCAGGCAGACGGTAGATGTCCACCCTAACTCAGGATGTAAACTCCCCTTCCACGGCCAATTAGTTTCATTCTTACCTACGATTGTAACTATAAAATAATTGAGTCATTTTTCGGCAAGGACGTGAAAATTGTTAGAGTATGCTTATCTAGTCCCTTAAGATAGAAAAAAATACTTTGGGCAAGCAAAAGTGCGGCGGTGACATATAATCCAAATACTAGATATCGAGCTAACACATGGCTTAGAACTTGACCATTTACACTATTGTGATGAATGCAAACATTGGTTTGTTTGCGTAGAGCTTGGTTATAGATGCAAATTATCTGCGGCGCACATATCTAGTCATAAGGAACACATTAGACCTCTGCTTTCAGGGATTATGGTAACGAATGATTAATCCTTCGGTTAATTCTTGGTGATATTAGGCTATGAGTAGAAGACGACTATCTTTCAACTTGCGGTTGATCACCGTGAAAACAATTTGCCCTTTCTGTAACTCTATTATTGAGTTAGATCATGGCATTTGGGACCGCATGGCTGAAGATGGCCTAACTCCCATATGTTATAGTTGTATAAGCACTAAGCAAGAATGGAATGGCAGACATAGAAGCATCCGGGTGAATTACCAACCAATACGCTATCTAAACTGACACCATTCAATATTTTCAAGTAGTAGTTGAAAACTGGTGAAACCTTTTGTATCGAAGGCATGGTTTGTGTTCGCAACGGAAAGCGCTAAATTTGAATTCAATGCCGAATAAAAAATTATTGTAAAAAGGGATGAGATTTAGAATAAGTCGTCCAATCAAACCCAACAAAGATCCCCCTCCGGGATTGGCCTTGGGTTCAGTGAAATGTTAGTAATCAAAAGAAATTCTACAACAGAACTTACCATCGAAGTAATAATTAATACAGTCGGTACCCAGTGATACCTTGTCCATGGAGTAAGAATATGGTTTGGTAAGCAATAGTAGTAGTAGTGGTGAATCACAAGCTAAATGTGCGTTATGCGGAAGGACATTCGGAGAACAACAAGAAGGCGAAAAACGCTACATAATTGAGGAAGTCATTGACGGAACTTCTTACAAATTTGACGCAACGGATTGTATTAATATGTTTAAAAGATTCAGAAGCGTATATCGTGATGATTTCAAGCAATTTATAGGACAGGAAGGACAACAAGAACAACAACAACAACAATTTATTACCGACCCCTTCTGGAATAAAGCAATTCCAACTGAACAGGAAATACGAGAAATTGACAAAGAAACAGCACTAGATAAGCCAGATGTAATTCAGACCATCCGTGACCCTGCTGAGATACTAAAGATCGGCTTTGAAATTGGAAAAACTGCTAAAGATGAAATCCTGATACTTTTTTCAACAGCTAATGCGTTTCACAGGTTTGAGAAACTTGGAGCCATTCGGACATTAAGAGAGGTCGTAGAGGAACAAGGTGTAAAGACCAGAATCTTAACCCCAAAGTCCAATTTGTCCGAAGAATCAGCGCATATTTTAAGAGAACAGGAGCCAAGAATTGATATACGACACATTGCGCCGGGTTTACAAACACAAGCGACGATTATAGTAGTAGATAGAAAATTGTCACTCCTTGTTGAGTTGAAAGACGATACCAAGAAATCTTCTTATGAGGCAATGGGATTAGGAATCTATACAAATAGAAAGGCATCCGTGTTGTTGTATGTCTCTATATTTGAAAGTCTTTGGAAACAGACCGAGATGTACGAACAAGTTAACAGCCTATACGACCAACTGAAGGTCCATAGCAAAATGCAGGAGGAGTTCATCAATATAGCAGCTCATGAACTACGTAGTCCCATTCAACCAATACTTGGTCTAGCTGAGATACTTCTCTCTAAAAAAGAGAACATCACAAACACCAATGTCTACGACGAATATCTGGATGTTATAATTAGAAACGCAAGAAGGTTAAAGGAACTTACCGACAACATATTGGACATTGCTCAAATTGAGAGCAAATCGATCTCTCTTTATAAAGAGGTGGTAGATATAGATAGTGTAATACAAGAAGCAGCCCAGGATATTATTAAAAATCAAGTTGATCTCAATCAAGCCGTAAAGTTACTATTTGATTCGGGGAGAAAACATGGCGATGACCATGGTGAAATAATCCTAGTGCAGATAGATACAGGAAGGATAAGACAAGTTATTTCTAATCTAATAAGCAATGCCTTCAGTTTTACCAAAAAAGGGACCATTTCTATTACCAAGGAAAAAACGAAGAAAGGAAATGTTAGTTCTGTTATAGTTTCTGTGAAAGATACTGGCACCGGTATAGACCCTAGCATTATGCCAAGATTATTTACAAAGTTTGCTACAAGATCTGATAAAGGTACTGGTTTGGGGTTGTACATCTGCAAGCGGATTGTGGAGGCGCATGGCGGCAGAGTATGGGGGACAAATAACGACGATCAAGGAGCTACCTTCTCCTTTAGCTTGCCTCTAGGTATTACAAACGGGTGATAATTGATATCAAAGGAATCGACGACGCTACAGCACCTCTGCAGTAGAATTTTAGAACTCGACAATTCTATTAGATTTGCCGGCTTCATAAACAATAATGGGACAGTAATCGCATTTCAATATAGGGAGGGACTGGATCCGCTTTTAAGAACGAATGAATCGGAACTATCTTTCATTGATACTGTCTTGAGGATGAGAACTAGAAAAGATATGGAACCAAAACTTGGGAGAGTAATGTACTCGCTCACATTATATGAAAAAGTAAAACGGGCTACAATAATGCCCGATAATGAGGAAGATCCTATTCTCATGGTGTCGTTAGATGTCAGTCATAACAATAAGGGAAGAATGGACCATGAATCCCTAATTCGTGACGAAATCTTACCACTAGTGTCTCAATATCTAAAATCCTCTTCAAATAGGAAGACCGACCTTCATCCATGATGGGGTTCGTAGCCTTAGTGTTGCTGTTCAATTTTTAAATTTGGCTTTGAAATGTAATCGCAGATTGCACTAATAGGGGAAGCATGATCGCTTTTCCTGCTGGTATGGTATATGTACGGGTGACGGCTTCGCCAAATGTTCCTACTGAGAACTACAAGACACAGATAGGTGGCGTCCTGAAAAAAGAAGAGTTATGAATTTACGGTACTGTCAGATGATAAGTTACATCGATGATGAAGTTTGCAGTTCCTGTAGTTGGGTTCCCTGGAGTCAAACCACTGAAGTGCAATTCATGTTTTCCAGGAGGCAGAGGCTGTAAGAAAACGTTGTAGCCATCAAATATTGCTTGGGTCTGACCAGCAGGAGAGCCAAAGAGATTATTTGGTGGATAGGTGACATTGAACAGAGGTGACGTTGCCCTGTACTTATTCAATTGTTGCAGATTAACGCCATCAATACTTGCTTTCAAATTAATAGCCCTATTAACATCTGCTTGAGCGCATGCGACAAGTGCTGGCTCAGACTTGACGTTAGGATACGAGGCATAATCGCACTCTGAGGAGATAACTGGAAAGAAAATCGCCTTACCTGCGGGTATGGTACAAGTACGCTCCGCTGCGCCCCCGGTTGTTCCGGCCAGAAACCAGACTGGGCCATTCTGGTTTTGTGCACAATTCTTACCTGTAGGATCAGTTGCCGGGTTAAGAGTTTGTGGCACCGAAATAAGCCATTGCTGCCATTTACCACCCCATACTGCATATGGTGTACCATATGGCTTGGAGTCTATGGCGAATACGCCAGGGTTAATGCTGTCAGCCTGTGCATGGAACAGGGTTAAAGGTACCGTGAGTACTACGACGCAGAGTATGACTATAATTGCAACTATTAGCTCAGGTATGGGATCATTCTCAGTTTACCGCTGATCTATTTTTTATTGCAATTTTTACCTCCCTTCCAGGCTTTAATCACTGCTCTTCCCCAATCAGAGTTTATCTTCTTTCTCTATACGTTAATTTTTACATTTAGTAAGTCGATAGGAGGGATCCTCTTTGGGATTGCGTTTTGGGTTATAGCAAGGAGTTTAAGACGAGGAAGCATTGTCAGAGATTACATGATCATTTCTGCATACGGTTTGGTTCTGATCTTTATATCGAACCAGGCTGTCCTATTAGTGAACCTAATTTATCCTCCCTTCGGGATTGTAACGGTTTCATTCATGGGACTCTCATCCTATCTGTTATTACTTGGTGTATATTCTTCAGCAATTTCTGTCTCTGAAGACTCAAAATTGCGGCAATCAATCAGACAGGTTGCATTAAGAGAACCAAGATTACTAGATAGTATTGGAACAGCCCAAATGGAACAAGAAATACAGAAAAGGGTGCTAGCAGTTACAAGAAAAACTCAGGAGGTTCTTACCGAAGAAACTGGAATTCACTCTTCTTTGAATGAAGATGATATGAAACTCTATTTGCAACAGGTTATTGAAGAGGTCAAGAAAAGTAAGACCCAGACTAGGGGTTAATGTCATTTTTTATGTTAGGAACCAAAAAAATGAGATCAGATTTCTTCTCTACTTGATTTATACAATGAATTCCTGATATCCATGATGCTTGCTATAAGGGACGATGGTATGGTGCATTACCTGGTCCGATTAATGACCATTTAAATAGTCTCTAATCCCACCTAGGGCTTTTATGGATAAGTATGGGGATTGGGCCCTATCCCCTATCGAAAAACGACAAAGGAGTTTTGACTGATTTGCTCTGGTTAATGCTGCTGGTAGGTAGACTAAATAAAGATTCCTGCATCCTCTTTCCCACCTAGTCCTAAAATCATATCTAAATATCAAGAGAGAACGGTTCGATACCAAAACATCAATCTTTCCTGCACCATATCGCATCTCGTAGAGCAGCAATAAGTACCTTCTCATCATCAATTGTGCTTATTAACGCTTCCCAACCGTATTCAGGGAGTTCTTTGGAAAGAGATTCTATTATGTTTGCATCTTCATCAGATCTTCTTCTGTGTCCTTTTGTAAGTCGGTTGGTCACTAAATGAAAATGAAGGCTTAAAGCTATTTATTACTTGCTTTATAAGGGATATCGTATTACTGCTTCCACATTCTAATAAAAATTCACTGTTGTACCGCAACAAATGCCCAAGAATATTGGTAAACGCCTCTACCTTTAAGCAAAGGATGTCTTTGAGAATTCTAGTGGACTTAAGTAGTATACCACCGGATATGTCAAGGCATGACATCAGTATGAATTCAAGATGCAAATCTCCATATGTTAAGACAATATTGTAAGACCGCGACGCCTTTAAGACGTAGTAGGTTAACCAATTATTAGAATTCTGAATTCTGTCGATGCTGATGGAAAATATCGTTTATCCTTTGATAGCTCTTTTCGAAGGTTTATCCCTGATTATCTTCTCCATACCATTACAAGTATGAAAGGCTAAGAGAAGCATTAGGTGTCGTAAAAGCTGTCCGGAGATTTTATCCCATCCTTCGAATGATCGCGTCAGCAACAAAGCCCTTATTGGCGTACAAAAATGATCGATGCAGTATCTGACCGCATGGACGAATTAAAAGGCATTGACACGTTCCATTATTACTGAAGCAGGTGTAGCCTTAATGATACTATACGCTGCTACCAATGCTTACACTGAGTACATTATCCCTCCAGAGACAATTGGTACAAAGTCTACTCGCGCTATTTCCTTAACTCTCGCAATTATTGCATTAAACCAAAGACTATCAATTCCTTGACTCCAAATAGTAATCTTCTTGTACTGTCTCTTTATACC
>AF_2010_repII_A001DRAFT_10000197_pt1 | contig 11142 bp, 9 predicted proteins | sample AmaForreplIIA001_FD_9190 | JGI IMG/M metagenome (IMG submission 9190)
ATTTGAACCCACGAACCCCTTCGGGATAAGAGCCTCAGTCTTACGCCTTTGGCCAAGCTGGGCGACTCCCGCTTCACGCTAACGTGGTCCTTGAGCACTAATTTGAATATTAGGTTTTTTGCCTCAAGCGTCCGTGGTCTGCTCGATTAGAAAATGTATTACGAGGTACGCACCGAGAGAGAATTACCAAACGAAGAGCTAGAACCCCTAGACTTCACTACTCCCGATCGGGAGTAGTGAAGTACCGTCTCCTACCATTAGTCTCGATCATCGTCGCCTACGATCTGATGGTTGGGTAAATGAGTTCACGTTTGTAGGAAGCTCTATACTGTCACACAGAAAAAGGTCAGAGGGCTGAATGTTGTTGTTGTTACTAGCGAGTGATGTTGGAATTCCTAACCTCTTCCCGCGGGAGAGTATGCATTTCCACTATGCTCTAATCTATCATGTGTATTGAGTTCTTCAGCATTGTCAAAGTCTATCCCACAAAGCTTACACCTATGTTTATGCTTCTGAGTCTTCGTATTTGGAGGGGACGCCGCATACATTTAAAAGAGGAAGTGAAATTCGCTAAGATTCCTTGAAGTGACCAAGACATCTCAATTCAAACGTTACGACTTCAATGACGAGATTATATATTCAAGTCCGGTTAGCCTTCACTGGACATGTCAGGTGAATTCGGGACCAATATCCCTTTGCAAATCCAAAGACAGCTCAGAAAGCAAAGTCAGTATGGATGTGCTATGTGTGGTTGTCCATTACTAAGGTATGCCCATATTGTTCCGTATAACCGGATTCAGGCCTTCCTCCCCGAAAACATGATACCTCTTTGCCCCTCCCATTATGCAAAATATGATAATGGTGACTTTTCGGATTCGCTTCTACGCGATGCAAAAAGAAACCCTCATAATAGATTACATCCGCAAGATGTCCTTCATGTAGACTCAGAAGAGATGGTTATAAATGTGGGAAAATGCAAGTTTATCAATACATACAGGATATTAGTAGTCAATGATTTTGATCTTATAACAATAACTAGAGATTCTGGAAAGTACCTACTTCTTGATATTAATTTTTTCGATAAGATAGACAATTTGATTGCAACGATATCAGAAAATAGTTGGGTGGCCGAAAAAACTACTGAGTGGGAAATAATTTACACTCCCCAAAAAAACTTGTCGATCCAAAACCTTCAAAGAAACATAACATTTGAACTCGCTAAGCAAGATATGGAACTATTCATTACAGGGGTGTTGCACTACGATGGTTCGACGGTAAGAATCACTAGAAATGAAATATTGCTCGATGAAAGTGAAATAGGAACTGAACATAAGAACAGTGTATTGAAAAATTACGACTGCGGTATAGCTGCTCACACTTAGTATTCCCATTCTTAAACGTAGCTATTCGAATATCTCAGAAAATACTAGGGAATAAGTCCCTGCCAGCTAAGGAAAATAGTTTTTATAACGCGCCGATTATTCTACCATGGGCATTGCTTGTTCCTGTAAGATGTTTTACTTGCGGAAAGTTGATTGGAGATAAGTACTTGGAGTATATTAGCAGAGTGAAAGCAGGTGAAGATCCGGCTAAGGTGAGCGATTCAATGAACATAAAGCGTTATTGTTGCAGGAGGATATTAGTCTCGACCGTTGAAACAATATATCAAGTAATACCTTATTATGAAGCAACGAGAAGAAGATTGTCCGAGATTCAGTCGGAAGCTGAATGAATAGAATAAATGCCCATCATTACAGGCGTTGAAGGCAGACTTGTCTTCGATAGCAGAGGGGCTAAAACAATAGAAATAGAAATCATAACGGATGAGAGATTCTTAGGTAGAGCGTGTGCGCCATCCGGGGCCAGCGTCGGAAAGCATGAAGCGCAGAGTTTTCCAGGGGATAGTCCTGATGCCGGATTGAAGGTTTTCGAGATCAATAGTACACGATTCATAGGGCTTGAAGCACAGAATGTAAAAGCGATATATGATGTAATAAGATCAATCGACGATACCGAAAGATATTCTACGATTGGTGGCGGAGTTGCCTACGCTGTAAGCTTAGCGTCAGTTGACTCTGCGTCAAAGGCACTAGGAACGCCGCTGTTCATGTTATTAAAACCTAACAGACCTTATAGATTCCCATTTCCGTTAGGAAATGTATTGGGAGGAGGCAAGCACGCCGGGCGAAGTACTCCCGACATTCAAGAGATTCTCGTATGCCCCGTCGGAGCAAGGACCATAATGGAAGCATTAGATGTGAATTTCAGAGTTCACAAGGAAGTCCGCAACGTGATCGAAGCAGCCGATAAGGATTTTACGAATGGTCGAGGAGATGAAGGTGCATGGGCTCCAAAGGCAACCAATGACCAGGCTTTAGAGATTGTAGAAAGAGCGGTGAAAAACTCCGGATTTTCTTTAGGTAAGGAAGTATCGATGGGAATTGATTTTGCAAGCTCATCATACTGGGACCCACGAGCTAGGGTGTACAATTATTCTAGACAGGGGCTTATCCGAAATAGGGATAAACAAATAGATTATGTTAATCAGCTAATAGAGACCTTCAGACTCATTTATGTAGAAGACCCCCTTGAAGAGGAAGATTTCGAAGGTACCGCATTAATAACTAAAAAAAATATTAGATGCATCGTTACGGGGGATGACATGTTAGTAACTAACACACTGCGTGCCCAGCGCGCGGCACACAATAACGCTTGTAGTGGCGCAATTTTGAAGGTCAATCAGGCCGGTAGCCTTTATGAAGCACTAAATTTTGCTAACGAGTGCACATCTAACAACATTAGCCTTATTACCTCACATAGATCTGGAGAGTCTATAGATTCGCATCTCTCCCACATCGGAATTGCTACAGAATCAAAGATGATCAAAGCTGGCGTCCTGGGTGGTGAGCGGGTGTCAAAACTAAATGAACTTCTTCGAATGTCAGAGTATGGTTTAATAGATGGCATGGCTGAACTTTCCCATAAATAATATGAGCGACGAGATAGATTCGCCTAAGGTCTCTGGTTCTGAGCAACCGACTGACGGGATGACTAGCGAAAGCGGTAATAACAGTGCAAGTGTGGATGGCAGTGCTAGTGGTGGTACTACTATGGGTAGTAGTAATAGTAGTGACAGTAGTGGTACTATCCCCACAGGGAACAATGATAACGTTGACTTGGAACCGTCGGAGCAGGCTGCCGACAACTCTGTTCTTCCTACTCAGGAAGGACAGAGCTATGTGTCCGAAGGAGAGAACTTAGAAAAGATGATCCTTTCGACAGGGATTCGTGTCGGCACACCAGTCAAGACCAAATACATGACACCGTTCATAGTTCGTGCAAATCCTGAGGGTTTATACATCCTTGACATCAGTAAAACGCTCTTACGAATCGATGTCGCAGCAAAATTCATCGGGCGTTCGGTAATATCAAAAGTTGCTGTGACTTCCGCACGGGAATACGGCAAGACTCCTGTCGAAAAATTCTGCGAAATTACAGGTGCAATAGGTATTATCGGCCGCTTCATGCCCGGGACCTTTACTAATCCATCATTACCAAAATATATGGAACCTGACATGGTCATCGTTACCGATCCGCAAGCTGATCAGCAAGCAGTCGTAGAGGCTACAAGAGCAGGGGTTCCGGTAATCGCAATCTCGAACAGCGATAACGTGACTTCAAAGGTAGACTTGGTGATTCCCGCAAATAATAGAGGAAGAAAAGCCCTCGCCACGGTGTACTGGCTACTCGCTAGGGAGGTCCTAAAAAGACAAGGTACAATCAAATCAGACAGCGAAATGAATATTCCAATAGATGACTTCGAGACTAAGTTAGTCGAGGAAATATCTTGAGTAAAGGAAAAGTAGAGCGCCTGCGGTTGCAGGTTTATTCTATCCTTCTGGGGCAGGTGACCTAACCAGGATGTTGGAGGATTCGTTTAGGGAACGCAGTTTCGGACCTGGAAATCTGCCGCCGTCTAAAGACCACAGTAGGAGAGTTTATGGCATTGTTTCACCACATGCAGGATATACTTATTCTGGTGCCGTGGCAGCAAACGGATACTATGAAACCTCCGCGATGAATTTCGACAGTGTGGTGATGTTAGGGCCTAACCATTATGGGATTGGAACTAGTCTTGCAACTGTGAAGGGAGGAGTTTGGGAGACGCCTTTAGGTCAAGTTGAAGTTGATGGCGAACTGGCATCACGGCTTGCTGTAAATTCTGGAATACTGGATTTTGATGATTTGGCCCACAGCAGAGATCACTGTTTGGAGGTTCAACTACCATTCCTTCAATATATCAAAAAGAATCAATTCAAATTTGTCCCTGTTATAATGATACTACAAGATAAAGCTACCGCGCTAGAGATTGGTAAATCTATAGGGGAAACTACCCGAACTTTGAATATATTACTTGTCGCATCGTCGGATTTCACGCATTACGAGCCAAACGTAGAAGCACACAGGAAGGACGCAGAATTGATTAAGGCAATCCTAGACCTTGATATTTCCGAATTTTATACCACCTTGGAAAGGGATAATGTGTCTGCTTGTGGATATGGTGCGATTGCATCTGTAATGACAGCATCCAAGGCCCTTGGAGCATCAAAGGGAGAATTGCTAAGATATGCCACAAGCGGGGATGTAACTGGTGATGTGAAAAGTGTGGTTGGATACGCATCGATTATTTTCACATGAGATTGAAAAGATGTCAGGCACTGGCTTCTGCACCAGGAAAAGTCGTTTTATTTGGTGAGCATTTTGTAATTTATGATAACCCCGCAATCTTGGCGGCTATCAGCCGGCGTGTTAAGGTAAAAGTCCGTGTGAATAGCACTGATCATATCAATATTAATTCAGACCTCGGACTCATAGCTTCGTTTAGGGATTCCACTTTTAAGTTGATAAAAGGTCCCAGACAGGCGAAGATGATCTTAGCTCCATTGTATGAGTCTGCCAGGCTTGTCCTTTCAGAACGACGTTGCCAAGCTGGGCTGGATATAGACGTAGCCTCAGATCTGCCTGAGCGTGTAGGACTAGGATCCTCGGCGGCTTGCTGCGTAGCGATAACTGCGGCAGTGGATTCATTGTTCCATGAACCAGATAAACGATGGATATGCACCAAGGCAATCGAATCCGAACGTCTGATTCACGAAGACTCATCGGGTGCAGACTGCCAGGTTTCTACTTTCGGAGGTCTGATGTATTTTGTCAAGAACGAGGGTTTCAAAAGAATCGATTCAGACATAAGGTTGCCATTAAGGATACTTAATACAGGCATTAAGCACTCGACTAGAAATCTAGTTATATTTGTCAAGAACTTCAAAGAAACTAAACGAGCAGCGTTTAAGGTCTTAGCGACCTCTTCTAGAAGTATCTGTGAGAAGGCATTTTTCGCGATCAAAGAAGACGATCAAATTTTGCTCGGAAATTTGATGAATCAAAACCACTTAATACTACAAGAGATTGGCGTTTCGAATAAGAAAATGGATGAGTTGGTAGTGGCATCTTTAGCAAACGGCGCATTAGGAGCAAAAATAACGGGGGCAGGCGGCGGTGGAAGTATTGTGATACTCATGCCTCAAAACTATAAGGGGACGAGGACAATTTTTGAGAGCTTTGTTAATGATAGGCCGATTGAATCGATTCCAGTGAAACTGGATTATAACGGATTAATAGTATACTGATACTAACCTTTAAATCTATACAAAATTATGTTCTGAGAAAGATGAAATCTAAACTTCTTCTTTTGAAGCTTGGAGGCTCGGTTATAACTTTCAAAGAACGGCCTCTTTCGGCAAATATTAAAGCGATAAACGAGCTCTCTTCCGTGTTAGCATCCATACAAATGCCTGCAGTCATAGTCCACGGAGGAGGTTCATTCGGACATTATTGGTCTGTCAAATTCAAAATGCACACCAAACCTGATATTTATGATGCACGTGGTATTTCAATAGTTCATGAATCGATGGTCTTTCTAAATGAAGTCATTGTCAAGTCTATGCTCAAAGAAGGATCAAAGCCATATGGTATAATGCCATCTATGTTCACAGCAGGTCTGAAGCCTGTTACCAACAGAATTAAAGAACTGAGATCCATTGCAATGGGAGGAATAATCCCTGTGACATTTGGAGATGTCGTTCATGTGAACAGGCAGAGGTATTCAATACTTTCTGGTGACGCCCTAATGACAATTCTGGCTAAGACACTCCTGCCTTCGAAGATCATTTTCACAGTTGACGTTGACGGGCTGTACAAAAATACCAAGACTAAAGAGCTCATCCATGAATTAAATCGTAAGACATACAAGTCAGTAGGGTTTTCGAAGGTTCTGTCGGACGTCACAGGTGGGATGCGCAGAAAAATTAAGGAAGCCTTTAAGATAGCTGCGACAGGATTAGATGTGTTGCTGGTTAACGGTTTAAAGCCTGAGCGGATATTGAACGCTGTAGATGGGATTGATTTTGAGGGTACTGCAATTAGAGACATAAGAAAAGAGGTTGGCTAAAGTTGTCCAATGCCCCGGATACGACATCTGATGTAGAGATCATTAAACAACGGAAGAGAGAAGGCCTAAACATTCCTTTGCGTGAGGATGTGCAGGCGAAAACCACTTCTACTTATTTGGAATATGTTAAATTCGTACACAATGCGCTTCCTGAGCTTAATTACGGAGATATCGACCCTTCCGTCAACTTTCTAGGTCACAATTTCTCTGCTCCTATTATTATTGACTCTATGACCGGTGGAACCCCTGAGGCAAGCATAATCAACTCGAGACTCGGGGAGCTCGCAGAAAAGTTTGGGTTCGGAATGGGGGTTGGTAGTCAGAGAGCAGGACTTCGGAGTTCAGACCTTGCAGACACTTATTCAATAGCAAGAAAAAATGCTCCTAAGGCATTCCTAATGGCAAATATCGGCGGTGCACAACTTGCAGGTGGACTAACTGTGACAGACGCAAAAAAAATTTTAGAAATGATAGGGGCCGATGCTCTGTTGATCCACCTCAATTCATTGCAAGAGCTTATCCAACCAGAAGGAGAACCGAAGTACAAAGGCGTTCTTCAAAAGATCTCAGAACTGGTGAAGGAATTAGACGTGCCTGTAGTGGTAAAAGAAGTAGGAGCAGGAATATCGAGGGAGGTAGCAATTAGGCTAGAGATGGCAGGCGTCTCCGGGATCAACATCGCAGGCGCTGGTGGAACAAGCTGGGCCGGGGTGGAGAAATTGCGAGCAGATACCATAAAAGACAAAATCAAGAGTCATTTGGGCGAATTGTTCTGGGATTGGGGAATACCGACTGCTGTTAGCGTGATTGAAGTTAGAAAAGCTCTTCCGCACATACCGCTAATCGCCTCAGGTGGCTTGCGTAACGGCCTTGAAGTCGCAAAATGCCTCGTGTTGGGTGCAGACATGTGTGGCATGGCCTACCCATTTCTGCGTGAGGCGGCCCAGTCTAAGGAGTCTTTATTTCGATTTGCAGAATTGGTAGTGGAAGAGCTAAAGAGTACGATGTTCCTTGTAGGAGCAAAACGTGTCAAAGATCTGAAGAATTCTAGGTACGTATTAACCGGATTACTGGCAAGTGGAGCAACGAGCAACCGATGAAGACAATCGATGTTAAGGATGAGCTCGAGTCCAACGCTTTTAGCGTGAATCAATATATTTTGTCACAGCTCGAGGGGGAGCCGACCGAGCTATATCGGGCTTCATCACACTACATAGTAAGTGGAGGCAAGCGCTTGCGACCCTACTTGCTAATCAAATCCGCTGAGATGTTTGGAGGGAATGTGAAGATGGCTATGCCCGCGGCTGCCGCCGTCGAGCTTGTTCACAATTTCTCTTTAGTCCATGACGATATAATGGATAACGATGAGATGCGGCATAGTGTTCAGACTGTTCATAAACACTATGGCATGCCATTGGCTATTTTGGCTGGGGATATCTTGTTCTCTAAGGCCTTCGAGTTCTTGGCCGATCACGGAAGGGCAAGGGGCATATCTGAGAAAGCAATCTGTAGCATGGTTAGCCGACTCACCTCGGCGTGCATCCGAGTGTGCGAGGGGCAAGCTTCAGACCTTCATATGGCCTCTGCCAATACTAACTTCATGGAATTAGCCCAGTACATGGAAATGATTAGTAAAAAAACAGCAGCGTTATTCGAACTCTCATGTGCTTTAGGCGTTTTGTCAGCACCGAATTCGCGCGCGAGCGATGTAGAGAATCTTTCCTCGTTTGGGAACAGTGTAGGTATCGCGTTTCAGTTGGTGGATGACCTGATCGGAATCACAGGGGATCCTAAGCAGACCGGCAAAGCGGTAGGCAACGACCTAAGAGAGGGAAAAAAAACGTACCCAATTCTGCTGGCGCTTAAGAATGCTAAGGGCGAGGACAGGAGCAAGATCCTCGAGGTGTTTGGAACAAAACATTCTTCAGTGAAAGACTTGAGGGAAGCAGTTAGAATTATCTCATCTAGTGGTATAAATAAGCAGATAAGAGCGGCCGCAAGAACGCATATAGAAAATGCATTGAGATCGCTAGATAACTACGAGGATTCGGCGGCCAAAAGAGCCCTAGAATCGTCAGCTTTGTTTGTAGTAGAAAGGAGTCAGTAACCGTCGTGTCGTCATCGTCGCCATCCGCCTTGTCCGCACCATCTCCTATGGACGAAGAGATCAGGAACACCATCAAGATCATTGCATTGAAGAATGCCATTCAACATGACGGGAAAGCTAGGAACGAAACCGTTATTTCCAAAACGATTGCTCATAGGCCAGCTCTTAGAAACTATTTAGAGATTCTTATGTCCGAGATCAGGTCTGTAGTAGAGAGCACAAATTCCTTAACACTAGCAGAACAAAAACTGCTTCTAGAGAGTCTTGCGCCAGGAGAGTCAACTGGTACTAAGAAGAAGGTCAGACAGGATGATCACCCTGTTTTACCACCGCTAGAAGATGCGAAAGTAGGAAGCGTTATCACCCGATTTCCCCCAGAGCCAAACGGATATCCTCACATAGGACACGCGAAGGCTGCATTTATTGATGAAGAATATGCTCGCATGTACGAAGGAAAACTGATCTTGCGTTTTGATGATACAAATCCTCTAAACGAAAAACTGGAATACTACGGGGTCATCAGGGAAGGGCTAGAGTGGCTGGGGATTAGACCAGACATAGTAAAGAATACCTCTGACGACATTCAACTGATATGTGATTACGGCAAAAAATTGGTTCTGATGCATGGTGCGTACGTATGCACGTGCTCCCAGGCAGTTATGCGGGACCTTAGAGCGAAGGGACTTGCATGCGAATGCAGAAAGGATCCGAGGATTGCTGCCGATCGTTTAGACAAATTCTTCGATGGTTCTTTTGAACCGAATGCTGCCGTGGTGAGATTCAAAGGTAACATGGCAGATCAGAATACTGCAATGAGGGATCCCACTCTTTTTAGAATAATAGATGGCAACCATCCTAAGCTAGGTAGCTCACATAGAGTGTGGCCTACTTATGACTTTGCTGTGCCGATAGAAGATAGTCTTGACGGCGTGACTCATGCACTCCGATCAAAGGAGTACGAGTTACGCAATGACCTTTACTTCGCCATACTCCAAAGGCTGTCATTGCGTAGGCCTTCGATGTTAGAATTTTCAAGGTTAGAGTTTGAAGGGATGCCGGTTTCCAAACGCAATATAAAACCCCTTATCGAAGCTGGCCTCGTCCAGGGTTGGGACGACCCACGCCTGCCTACCTTAGCAGGTCTTAGACGTAGAGGCTTCCTGCCTCAAGCTATCCGTAAGTTTGTCCTTTCACTAGGCATGACATTGACTGAAGCGAAGCCGCCTTTTGAAGCGCTCGAGTCTTTCAATAGGAAGCTTATAGATCCTCAATGCATTAGGTTGTTCTTTGTTAGAAATCCAGTTCAGTTGCAGGTTCGTAATGGCCCTTTGCAAGAAGTAGATTTAATTAACCATCCAAACTTCGACTTGGGACACAGAAAGATCCGTGTATCAAGTACGTTTTACATCGCTGGTGAAGATGCTGCAAGAGCCACAGTCGGGGATGAAATAAGATTGATGGAACTGTATAACGTACGGATCACAGAGATTAAACTAAGCCATACAATAGAGGCTAGTGCGGCTGACAATAGTGGTCATACCGGTGCTAGTGGTGGCAGTGGTGGCAGTGGTGGTGGTGGTGGTGGTAGTAGCGATAGATCCATGCCTCTTACCAATAAGGTTAACGGTGGGAATATTATCGTTGCAGAGTACACAGGTGATAACAAGATAAAGGAGAGTGTCCCGAAAATCCAGTGGGTTTCGAAAAATGACATGGTAGTGTACAAAGTGATGATTCCTAGAGAACTCTACTCAGGAGAGAAATATAACCCAAACAGTCTTGAAATTTGTGAAGGATTCTCAGAGTCGTTTGTATTAAATCTAAAACAAGACTCTATGATTCAATTTGTAAGATTTGGTTTCTGCAGGATAAATGGCAGTAATACTTCAATATTCTCACACCGATAAGATGCGACAAGGAGAGTAAATGATATGAGATGAAGATTGCAAGAATAAGGAATGCAAGTTTGGTCGAAACATATGCCGTAGTTTCCAACGATGGAAGAAGGTTAATTACCAGGCCAGAAATTCAAGACCAAACGGGAATACCAATGCCTTACAGCATAAAGGAATTTATGTTCAAGGGTTGGTTAGACGAGGTCAGAGAACGTGAGAAAAAATTAGACTTTGTTCACAGGATAGAAGATGTAGAACTTCTAGCGCCCATACCCAACCCACCTAAAATAATTTGTTTGGCCTTCAATTACTACGACCATGCCAGAGATTCAGGCCTAACGCCATCTGACGAGCCGGTTATCTTTTTGAAACCAAGAACTACATTAAACCCTCCGTTTAGTGACATTATCTGTCCGTCGTTTGTTAAGCGATTGGATTATGAAGCAGAGATCGCAGCAGTGATAGGGAAGGATACGAAAAAAGCTTCAGCAGACAAGTCTGTCGAATCTATCTTCGGCTACATGGTCATGCATGATGTTTCTGCTAGAGATATTCAATTCAAAGATAGACAATTTACTAGGGGCAAAGGTATCGACACTTTCGCACCATGTGGCCCATGGATTACAACAAAG
>AF_2010_repII_A001DRAFT_10000198_pt1 | contig 11139 bp, 10 predicted proteins | sample AmaForreplIIA001_FD_9190 | JGI IMG/M metagenome (IMG submission 9190)
GCCGCACTCGCAACACGCTGGAACAACGCCGATGACGATAAGTTCGGATGGGGCTTGGCCAACTAGCTTCAACTGCGCGAGAGACTCCTGAAGTCCCGGATCATGGGCGCTCACACGAAGCTGCGCCCGGCCAGCCAGCAGGTCGGTATCCCGGTAAATGCACAATGTGCCTGGCTTTTCGTCGGCGTGAACTGCATCGACGATCAAAACCAGGTCCCTTCCGTCCAAGTACGGCGTAAGATCCAGCCCCGCGGTGCCGAGGTCGATGATCTCGACGTCCTGGCGGCACTCGTATTCGCAACGGAACATTTCGATAACCAAGGGACCAAACCCGTCATCGCCAAGCAAGACGTTTCCAAGGCCAGCAACGGAAATCCGCGAGTGGCCGCTGCTGGTGCCTCCACTCATAGCACCTTCACCTGAGCGATTTCCCGGCCGCTGGCATCCAGCATGTGACATGCGCAGGCCATGCACGGATCGAAGGAGTGCACGGTGCGCAGCACTTCCAGAGGTTTCTCAAGGTCGGCCACCGGATTCCCTAGCAGTGAACTCTCATACGGCCCGGGGACGCCCTTCTCGTCGCGCGGACTGGCGTTCCACGTCGTCGGCACAACAGCCTGGTAGTTTGAAAATACGCCTTTGTCGATAACCACCCAGTGGGAGAGGGCGCCTCGCGGCGCTTCATGCATGCCAACACCCGCCACTTCGTGTCGCGGAAACTCAGGGGGATTGTAAGTGGTATCGTCGCCCCGAAGTATATTCTCGGTAAGCAGTTGACAGTGTCTGACTCCCAGTTCCGAGAGCATCGCGGATCGAATCGCTCGTGCGACGCAGCGGCCCATTGTGGACTGAAGGGATTCCATCGACACATGGGAGCCCTGCACGGAAGAGATTCTTTCGAGTGCGGCATCCGTCCATTTCCGCGTTAGAGGATGCCCCGAAGCGTATCCAACAAGCACATTCGCAAGAGGCCCGAGCTGCATCGGTTTGCCATCGTAGCGAGGCGCCTTTGACCAAGTGTACTTTCCTTCCGGTTGAAAGTCCGTGTAGGCGGGATCAGTCTTGCCCTGCCAGGGCTTCTGCGCNCCCGCCCCCTGGTACCATGCACGCGTCACATCTTCGGCGACGGCGCCTCGTATGGTCTCATCATGCCAATCGTGAATCTGTCGCCCGGAATGAAGTTCTCCACTCATGATGACCCCTCCCGGAAGGTCAAAATGTGTGGCCCGAGCGTCAAGCGGAAGATCAGGAACTGCAAGGTAATTCGTCACCCCGCGCCCATAGTTGAACCATTCAGGATAAGATCCCGCGAGCAGACACGCGTCCACGAAATAAGCTTGTTCCACGAAGGGAACCAGGTCTTGAAGCAGAGATTTCAGCATTCCCAAGCGATCCATGTTCATGGTCGCAAGGCTGTTGAGGTTGATGGCGTTCATCACACCGCCAACCGCGAGATTCTGGACGTGCGGCGTCTTGCCACCCAAGATACCAACCACTTGGGACGATTTGCGCTGAAACTCGAGTGCCTGGAGATAGTGCGCAAAGAGTAGAAGATTCATCTCCGGGCTCAGGCGCATCGCTGGATGACCCCAGTAGCCGTGTGAGAATATGCCCAGTTGGCCGCTTGCGATCACGCCTTTGACTTTGTTCTGAACCGTTTCGAGCTCACGGCGAGAGTTCCCCGGCCAGGTGCTGATGCCATCGGCGATGGAGGCTGCGCGTCCAGGGTCTGCCTTGGGAATGGCTGTGATGTCCACCCAATCAAGCGCCGACAGGTGATAGAAGTGCACAATCTGGTCGTGCAACGCGTGGCCGATCAAGATCAAGTTGCGGATATATTGGGCGTTTGCTGGAATCTCCAGATGTAATGCGTCTTCCACGGCCCGTACCGAGGCCATTGCATGAACCGTAGTGCACACCCCACAGATACGTTGCGCGAATACCCATCCTTCCCGCGGGTCACGCCCTCTCAGTATCGTCTCAATTCCCCGCCACATCGGGCAGCACGCCCAAGCCTTCTGGACGCTTCCACCATCGACCTCGACATCAATGCGCAAGTGGCCTTCGATCCGCGACACGGGGTCGATGGTTACTCTTGTTGTCATGGCGTCCTCAGTGCCGCGGCGCGGCGCTCATGCCAAAGTCTGAACATGTAGTTCCAATCCTCGATGCCGCCTGGAAGCACAGCGAAATACCTGACGGCTAGACGAAAAGCGCAGATCCCCAGTGCGATGTAGCCTAGAGATATGAGCACTTCGAGCACCGAAGGAAAGTAGCTCGCGTAGGGTGCTGGCCGAAACGCGATCGTGGTAGGCACGAAGCGATAGAACATCCCGCCGAGACAAGCGAGCGTGGCCATATTCACTATGATTCGTGGTTTCTCGCGTGCGGCTCTGCTTTGGAGCACCATGGCTGGAACAAGAACAAGCGCGGTCTCGATAAGAAAAATGATACTCATTCGGTCGAGCCGGAAGGCTGCCCCGAGTTGGCCACGCCAAACAAGATCGGCGAAGCGAACGGCAAGGAAGACGAAACATACGACCGAAATCAAGTTGCCTAGCTCAGACAGGATCCCAAGGTCCAAGGGCCGTGAATAGCGAAGACAAGCTATGCACAGAAGTAAGGTCACGAACCCGAGACCCGCGATACCCGCGGCAAGGACGTAGAGGAGCGGAAGCCACGGCGTCTGCCAGATGGGATCGATTTTGTCCCCAGCCAGGAGTAACAATCCACCCAATGACGACTGGTGCATGAGGGGAAGGACATAGGCCCCGATGATCACAAATGGATAAATACGCCGAAAAACGTAACGCCATCGGAGAAGAATTGTCTTAGTAGCATCGCTGCCGGTGTAATAGAAGCGCTCCAGAACGAGGGGAAGGTTTTCAAAGGCCAGGAATATAGCGCAATAAAGAGGCATGCAGATGGCGACCTCGAGCATTGCAGAGTGGGTGTTCCAGCGCCATGGGAGTAGAGCGTTATAAAAATTCCACGCACGCCCGACATCGAAGCCGAGGGCAATCAAACCGGTCGTGTAGAAAAGGAAACCCGACACGAGGGCGGTTCTCATGACCTTGTGCAGCTTGTGCCGATTGAAAACCCAGGCCGCCATGCCGACCGCGAGGGGGCCAGACCCAAGGGCCGTCAATGTCATGACATTAAATGTCTTCCAGATTCCCCAGGCATAAGGATCGCTCATCCCAGAGAACGGGCCAAGGGGAGAGAAAAACCGCACTAGGGATAAGATGAGGCCTAGACCTGCTAGGGCTGCGAAAAACCAGAAGGCGGGTGTCAACACGGGCTCGCGATAGGCAGGAACACCTCGCTGCCAATGGTTGATAAGAGTAGAACCGGTGGTGTCGTGTGCGCTCATAGCTGATCTGGGAGGCCTTTTGCTTCCTCGCGTTCAAGTGTCTCCGCCTCGTGGCGGTTCCAATTCCGTTTAATCGCCACACCCAGAAGGCCCGCAACAAGTATTGGTCCGGAAAGCCATTTGTACATCACCGAAGTCGCCTTAGTGGCGTAGTGGCCAAGAGAAGTCGAACCCAATTTGGGCAGACCAATCTTGTCAAACGGTACTTTCGATAGATAAAGTACCTGTGTGCCCCCTACCTCGTGCTCCCCATACACCCGGTTCTCGAAGTACTTGTTTGGAGACTCCGCGATGCGCCGTTTTGCCTTGTCAAGGAGATCCCCGCGTTTGCCGAAGATGACCGCCCCCGCAGGGCAGACCCCAGTGCAAGCAGGCTGCATGTCTTTCTTCAGTCGCTGATCAAAACAGAACTCGCACTTGACGATTTTGGGGTTCCATTTGTCCCACTCAAACTTTGGCACGTCAAATGGACACGCGACTTCACAGTATCGGCAGCCGATGCAGAGCGAACTGGCCCAGGTGACCGCGCCCCATTCATTCTTCTTGAGAGCGCCGAATGGACAACCGGTGACACAGGCCGGATCGAGGCAGTGCATGCACTGCTTCTTCACATAGGCAAAATCCTGCCCCTCTGAGCCTTCGCAGAGTCTGATGATGTTCTTGGTCTTGGAGTTGAGATCCAGCGGCATGTCCCAAAGACCACCGGAAAGCTTCGTGTCGGAAGGCAAGCCATTTGCCTCGTTGCACGCCGTCATGCAAGCTCGACAGCCAGTGCAGAGGGTGTTGTCATAGAGCATGCCAACAGCGTCTGGCGGGGCCACAGGATGTGCTGGGTGATCTTCCGCGGACACCGGTGCGACCAGAGCCCCTGCGGCTGTTCCTCCAAGTCCCAGCAGTCCCAGGAGCGCCTGTCGGCGATTGATCACGTTGCTCATGCTCAATTCCTCGGTTCCTGCCCTGAACCGGCTTCTGGCGGCCCACCAGTCGGTGGAGGCTCCGAGCCTGGCACGTTCTGATCGCCTCGCGCAGTGGAGAACTTGCGCGAAGCCACATAGCCAGCTCCCGCGAGCGCGCCCGCCGCCAATCCAACTAATCCAGTTGCTAATGGGCTGATAATTCCATGCGGCGCGTTAATCGGGGCGTAGGTCTCCGGCGGTGTCGCTGCAGTATGGATTTGTACAACCTGGAACATGGGCATGCGAAAGGCGATGTGTTTCTCGGTACAACCAATGCATGGGGCGCCGATGCCAATCGGCCAAACGTCAGGAATCTCATTGAAGTGGCGAGTGGAGCAGCCAGCGTGGGTGTCGGGACCCTTGCATCCCATTTCGTAGAGGCACCAGCCCTCCCGGTGCCCCTGGTCACCAAACTGCTTGACGAAACGACCCGCGTCAAAATGCGGACGCCGGGGGCAGTGATCATGGATTTGCCGGTCATACGCAAACTTCGGGCGTCGCTCTTCGTCAAGTTCCGGCAGCTTCCCCGAAGCGGCAAATTGCAGAACCACCCCTAAGAGCGTGTAAGGATTCGGAGGACACCCGGGAAGATTGACGATAGTTTTCTTCGGCATGAGGTCGGCAACCCCAACTGCGCCAGTGGGGTCCGGGTCAGCGGAGGGAATGCCTCCCCATGTTGCGCAAGAGCCAATGGCAATGATTGCGGCTGCCTTTCCGGCGACATCTTCCAGGACCTGATAGGCAGGGCGCCCTGCGAGCTTCATGTAGACGCCTTTGTCGCGTGTGGGAATCGAGCCTTCGACAACACAGACGTATTTGCCCGTGTACTTCGCTACCGCCTCATTCAGCGCCTGCTCAGCTTGGTGGCCCGAAGCAGCCATGAGTGTCTCGTGGTATTCCAACGAAATGATATTCAGAATCAAATCGCCAAGGTCCGGGTGCGAGGTGCAAAGAAGGGTTTCCGAGCAACCGGTACAGTCCTGAAAATGCAACCAGATGACGGGAAGCCGGACCACTTTCCCGAGTCCTTGTGCTACTTCTTCCGGCGTTTTCTTATCGGTGATCGGCAGGCCAAAGGGCGCAGCAACCATCAGCGAAGAACAAAATTGCAGAAACGATCGACGGTTCACGCAGCACTGCATCAAACGGTCATCAATCGTTTCTAACATAACATCAGAGGACAAGAGTCCGAACATATGCGCTCCTTCATCTCATTCTCCATTGCACAACTGAATGGAAAGAATGGCGCACTGATGTCACTCAAGATTTGGCTTACTACTAGCATGAAGAGGAGGAACGGCGCACCTAGGGGAACACCTAGGTGCGCTAGTTCCGCTGCTCACATCGCCTAGGTCTCGCGGGCGGAAACTGATAAAGGCAAAAGCCGAAGCCTTAATCGCCTTCATAGTAGTCACACCAGACGCTTTCTGTCCAATCCTTTGGAAAGTCGTGGGTGGACCGAAGCATCTCCACCGCAAGGTGCTCTTCACCCTCGCCTACAACTGTGGCCCGGATCGCGTGAAGAAATTGCGCACAGGAGCCGCCGCGAAGGGTCTCAACCCCAACATTTGGATCAACAATGCTGAAGTGATTGCAGCCGCCCGTATCGGCGCCGAGACCGTCAACTACGTCTCCAACATCTACAAGTATTACGTCGCCTATAAACTAATCGCGGTGCAAGAAGAGCAGCGCCGAAAAGCCAGAGAGTCCTTCCAGGAAAGGCCGTCATGAGGAAGTGTCGACTAAGATTGTGCCGCTCACGTTCGGAATCCGATGGTGAAGAAAGCTCCTTCACGAAATCCTTGTGCGCTCATAACGTGTTCCCTTGCGAGTCTACCGGAACCACCGGTGCCGAAGGCAGCATCTTCATTCCTGAGGCTCAACCGCCGGAGATCATCTGAGGGCGGAACACCGCTGGGGGACTATGTCCTTTCTGAGGCGAAAACAAAAAATGGGGCGAAAACTCGAAGTTTGCAGACCCGAACCTTCCCTATTCACTACCTATTGTTTGTGCCGAAGCTCCTGCCGCCATCTCAGCGAGCCTTGTTTCGACTAGGTGCCGGATCAATCGGCGGTTCCGTTCTGCGAAAGCGAGTTTGTCTGCAAGTCATGCCTCCAGAAGTAGACCGATGGCGTGGTGGTCTGCCAAGTCAGCTGCGGCAGTTAAGACTTCATACTCGGCCATCCGAAGATGTGCGAGATGGTTCAGTTTTGCCAATACCAAGAGACGCTTGGCGACCGGGGATTGGATCTCAGCTACTTCTTTGCGGAAATCCTCCAGAAAAGTTTCTTGTAGCTGTCCACTTGTTTTTGCCGGCTTCTCGCCGATAACGGAAACATTCGTCGAGTTTGGCGAGGATCTGATTAGACGCGAATGCCGCGTGCTTCCAAAGCCTACTTGATCTCGGCGTCCCCGGCATGCCTACCAATCTCTTGATAGGCGCTTGTCGCCCTTTCAGTGTTATTTCGCACGTTGTTGAGTAGCACAATGAAAACTTCTCTCGGGTTTCTTGCTGGCATCGTTTTCTCCATGAGTCGAATTTGGGTAGCCGGACGTTGCAGGTTATTACGCTTCTGCAGATAATGCACCAAGCTGTCAAAACTGCTCGTACGTGACGACGCACACCGTAGTCCGGCAGTCAGTGCTACCGACCCATTGGGAGGGGTAGGGCGCGGGCGTAACATTCGAGCTGCGGGCTGGGACACCCAGCGGGGACAGCGTTCCCGACTGATCTGTGCAAGGCTTTCCCAGGAAGATAACAAACCCCTCGGGTGGTTAAACTTGACGCTGCCAAACGCTTGGAGTAGCGTGAGCGTTGTTTTCATCAGCCCGCCCACCAACGTCGCCTACTAAAGACTTCGGGGTTGAAGCAAGAACGACGATACTTTCCGCCTAACGCCATTTCTAATTCAGCGTATGAAGTACCCCTGAGATTTTAAGCGACACGAATGCCTAAAGAGGAACGAGCGAAAAAGGACGGCGAACCCTGGGCCAGACCAACCCAAAGTGAGGAGGCTCTATGAAGAGGAAGTGGATCAGTGTCGGACTGCTGGCGACACTTGCGTTGCCAGCGTACGCAGAGGAAAAGGAAGAGGAGCGCGTCGAAAATGCCGGGAAAGTGATGCAGGAAATCCTCAACGCGCCGGACAGCATACCGCAGAGCGTGCTGGATAAAGCTTACTGCGTTGCCGTTCTGCCATCGGTCAAGAAATTTGCCATTGGAGTTGGTGGCAGTTATGGGCGAGGAGTGATGACCTGCCGCGGGGGAAAGGATTTCAAGGGAAAGTGGGGCGCGCCGACAATGATGGCTTTGGAAGGGGGGAGCGTCGGGTTGCAGTTAGGTGGAGAGGCAACGGATTTTGTCCTACTACTGATGAGCTCCAACTCTGCCTCTAGTATCCTCAGCAGCAAGGTGAAGCTTGGTGCTGATGCTTCCGCCGCGGCAGGGCCCGTCGGACGCACAGCAGCGGCCGACACCGATGTGACCATGAAAGCCGAAATCCTCACGTACTCGCGCGCAAAAGGCGCGTTTGCCGGGGTTTCGCTCGAAGGTTCCACATTGCGCCCGGACAACGACGCGAACAAGAAGGTGTACGGAAAGGAAATCGGCGCCAAGGACATCGTGCTTGAAGGTGCAATCAAAGCCCCTCCGAGTGCCGCGACGCTGATTTCTACACTGGACAAAGCCTCGCCCGTACGCAAAACATAAGCATAATCAGAGCTTTTTTGTCCACAAGGCCCGAAATAAATGCAACCACCTTTCGCGCAGAGCCTCTTTTCTAGCTGATAACTGCATCCAGCGCTTGCGATTCGTCGCGTGAGCAGCCCATGATCAAAATATTTATGGGCTACGGCGGTTGGCGGTAGGATTAGCCTGTGAATGTCGACGTTCGAGTAGATCGAAAGCTAGATCGTGCAACTATCGTGCTGTCTGGTCCGTTTGATCTCGCCCACTCAACCGAAGTCGTGCATGCGGTCCAGAACGCCGAGGCACATTTGGATGGTTGCCATTCGGCCGACGTCAGCTTGACGCAGGTCAATCGAATCGACGGGACCGGCGCAGTCCTTTTGGCGCGGCTACTCGATCGTTTGGCTGCAAACGGGTGCCGGACAGACGTCGCGGGAGGCGACAACCCCGAAGCGGCTAGAGTACTGGCGCTGTATCGCCAGAATCGAACCGATCATTCCTCTCTTCCGTCGCGCACCATGAATCCGCTCGCGCGGCTCGGTGCGATTGCATCTCAGATACCGGCCAAGGCCAACGATGCGTTCGATTTCATCGGTCGTTGTGCCGCTGCCTTGCCAAAAGCTGCTATGGCGCCAACGTCTGTCGATTGGCGCTCTTTGCCGAGGCTGATGCAGGAAATCGGCGCAGACGCGTGGCCGGTCACAAGCGCGGCCAATCTGCTCGTTGGAATCATCGTTGGGTTCCTTGGAGTCTCTCAGCTTGGCCGTTTCGGGGCAGTTGCTTTTGTTCCTGAACTAGTAGTCGTCGCGCATTTCCGAGAGCTCGCCCCACTGATCACGGCTATGGTTGTGGCTGGACGCTCGGGTGCGGGTCTCGCATCGGAGATAGCCACGATGAAGGTTTCGGAGGAGATTGACGCCCTGCGATCTATGGGTTTCGATCCCGTCCGATGGCTCGTCGTACCGAGATGTCTAGCACTTGCCCTGACGCTGCCGCTTTTGACGTGGATTGGAGATGTCTTTGGTATAGCTGGCGGTCTGGCAGCGACTACGATCGCCTCGAACATGACAGCCCGGGCCTACATAGAGGCGACCCTCGACCATATCACCGTCGCTCACCTGCTTGTTGGCCTCGTGAAGAGTCCGTTTCTTGCACTTGCGATTGGACTAGTTGCGTGCGGTCAAGGGTTGCTAACTCAAGGTGGAGCTGCCGCTGTCGGTAGCCGCACAACGAGCGCGGTCGTCCAGTCAATTCTTTGGGTGATTATGATCAGCGCTCTCTTCACATTCTTCTTCGCGCTTCTGGGTATTTGAGTATGGCATTAACCAGGCCGCACATAACCGTTGACGATTTGCGAGTGGGTTGGGGCACGCGCGTGCTCATGGAAAACGTAACCTTCGACGTCAAACGAGGAAGTGTTTTCGCCATCCTCGGCGGGTCAGGGAGCGGAAAGAGCACCTTGTTGCGGCACCTGATCGGCCTGGAGCGACCACAGGCCGGGCGAATCGACATCGACGGAGTTGGAGAGCCTCAGTACCATGAAGGCGCACCACCTTTCGGCGTGCTATTTCAGTCGGGCGCGTTGTTCAGCTCGATGACCCTCGCGGAGAATCTCGCGCTTCCGTTGACCAAATGGACGCCCCTGCGAGGCCCGATTGTGGGTGAACTCGTACAGGCTAAACTCGGACTCGTTGGACTCGGTCCCTTCTCTGAACTTTTGCCGGGCGAAATTTCGGGCGGCATGAAGAAGCGGGCCGGCATTGCCCGCGCTTTGATGCTGGAAGCCGATCTGCTGTTTTTCGACGAGCCGTCCGCCGGACTCGACCCAATTTCTGCCGTCGAACTTGATCAGCTCATCCTTACGCTTAGCCGCGACTTGGGCATCACCGTTGTCATGGTCACACACGAGCTGCCGAGCATTTTTCTAGTGGCGGACGACTGCGTCCTTCTGGACCAAGCTGCGAAAGGCATCGTCGCGAGGGGCGACCCGCGCAAGTTGCGCGACGAATCGAAGATTCCATTTGTGCACAATTTTTTCACGCGCTCGTCGCCAGGAGCGTCAACAGATCAAGGAGGGTAATCGAATGAGTGTAGAAAGGACTTACACGCGGCTTGGCCTCTTCATTGCTATTGCTCTGATCGTAATCCTCGGCACTGCCCTACTCTTCATTCAGAGGTTGAGGACTCGCCCCGCGATCGCTTTTGTCACTTACACTACCGAAAACGTCACTGGCCTGGATGTGTCCAGCCCTGTTCGCTACCTTGGCGTGTCCGTGGGCCGCGTCACAGGAATTCGTGTCGATCCCCGCGCAGGCACCGTCGAAATCGATTTCGAGGTATTCACAGACCGTCTCACTCAGTTAGGAGTGAATGTCAGCCAAGTCCGGCAGAGGATCGATATTGGAGGCCTGGCGCCAAACCTTCGGACTAACCTGCTGGGCAACCCCGTGACGGGAGAAGCCTACCTAGTGATTGATAAGCCGAAGATCCCTCCGCCACCGATCGAACTTGGGTTCACTCCGACCCGCCCTTACATCCCGTCGATGCCCTCGCCGCTTAAGACCATCGAGGATCGGCTGCCTGCGCTTCTTGAGCGTGGTGAGGGCACGCTGCAAGTACTTCNGGAGATTGTCGCTAAGCTACCCGCAAGTCTCGATCGCAGCGACCGGTTCTTCGCAAACGTGGAGCGTATCATGCAGGAGAGCGAGCTGCCGGCGTTCAGTGCCGACTCGCGCCAATTCTTTACGACCACAAGTGCGCAGATTGATCGAATGACATCCGAACTGGACGGGTTGATCGGCAAGGACGGCACCCTGATGAAGTTCACGGAGGAAACGCAAACCGCGCTCAGGGCTGCCGATCTTCCCGCTACATCCAAACTCACTCGCGAGGCAGCCAGCGATTCTCGACTCGCTTCAGACGACATTCGCCGCTCTCTACCGGCGATCCGCGATTCGCTCGAACAGCTGCGTGAACTCGCTCGCTTGCTGGAGGAACAGCCTGAGTCCGTGGTTTATGGTTCTCGGCCGGTAGGAGCAAAGCACCCATGACTCCTAGGGCTCGAACACGATCCCGCCTTCTGTTGATGTTCGCGAGCCTTGCGCTGGTAGCCTGCCAACTG
>AF_2010_repII_A001DRAFT_10000200_pt1 | contig 11056 bp, 10 predicted proteins | sample AmaForreplIIA001_FD_9190 | JGI IMG/M metagenome (IMG submission 9190)
GCTAATTCAGATCGTCTCGAAGGGAAAGGACAAGCCTGAGGTCGAGCAAAGACTCAATGACATATCTAAGATGATCCGTGTGCAGGTATCCAAGCTAAATGGCAGGATAGTTTAGACGCTATATCGGTACGAAATAGTACCGTCGTACAAAGGGAGGAGTGTGTATGTCCTAAATTGTTTTACCGACAAGACCCCACCCATAAAATTTGGTACTGAATTTCTTCTATTATCTTGGCATTTCAAGGAAATTCTTAGAGGTACAAGTTAATCTTTAATTTCTCAATAGATCTAGCGATACTCTCGGAAGTGGTATCCATTACTTAATCTTGAAATTGACTTTGTCAACCTTGAAAGAAACGCCCTGCTCGTACAGACCTTTCGAAATACTTCTTACCAAGCCAGTCTCTACTGCTTTGAGTCTCTCCTCGTCATAGATAATATCAAGCGGCATGTTAATTTCTATACTTAGCTCCAGTTCGGCTTTCTTTGACTGAACCATTTAGATGATTATGTTCCGGGGAAGGGTCCTATCAATTTATTCTGTTGACCATTAGGATCAAAGCAAGAAGGATTTTTGCGGATGGATATCGTTGATCTGTTGGCTCATAAGATTTATTGTGCTCTAAACAGTTACCCCATGCGTAAGATGATCATATAAGAATTTGCTATGAAAATTCGTCAAGTCATCTTCTGAGCCGAGATTACCTTGGTCCTGTTTGTGGAGGGACCATTATCTCCGAAAACACATCGGCAGCTTTTAATTTGTACATAGTACACCCAATTGAGATGTCACGTTTTTTTGCTGACTCTAGCGTAATAAATCAGCGTTATTATTATGCCCCCAATGATAATATAATTTGTAGGGGGGCTGATCACTTTAGTAACCAATCCCAACTTAGGGATGACATACACAACTTTTCCCATGTAATTCTGTTCCCGGATTGGATAGTCGATGTTTGGAATAGACTCTGGGTTCGCGTCGCCTTTTGTTTTAATAACTCTAGCTCCATCTATTCCGCTACTAATATGAACAACTCTATGAACAATTGTTTCATGCTGCTCATCCGGAATTAATGAACCGGCGGATTTGAACACTATGATGTCTCCGATCATCAGATTGTTAAACGCTATGTTGTGATTTATAACTACGAAATCGCTGATATTCAGGGTGGGTATCATACTTCCGCTAGCGACAACATAAAAGGGATTATAAGTGCCAAATACAATTCTGAGGCCCAGATACATTATTGCTATCCCGATTACTACGATGGCCACATACGTGAATACTTTAGAAATCAATCAGAAAATTGAAGCCTTCTTCTTCTTTTTATTTGCTTTCATATATTCATGAGGTGCTCCGTTGTGGTAAACGGTGCCATTTTTGTGGGTTTGAAGACAGAATGAATTTCACTATTGGGTAAACGTCATGTTGATTCCTCTATGATTACTCAATTGAGGTATCGAGTAGCTGCTGAGATGTCTTTCTGTATTAGAAGGCCCATCCTAGTCCAACTAAACCTTTCAGGATAACTTTAGTCTGTCTGCCCTGCGGATGATTAAACGTGTCTTGCGAAGCATGAATGGACTAAAATTCGAAACAAGCTTGCTAACATGGCAGGCTCAAAGAATTTTGAACTTATATTGTTCCATACTCGTACGGCAATTATATCTCCGACTTGAATTCTTATTGCACAAACAGAACANTTTATTGCTGCAAAAAGCTTTTCGTCGGGTAGTTGAGAATATTAGCATAGGACTTCAAATCNTTGCAGCGAAGTGCTNAAAAATGATGTTACAGCCAGTTTGCAAAATTATGACTGAATGATTTAAATTAGATTCTGCCATAGCCATAAGCACATCGACCAAACCGATGGGGAACAAAGCCTGGTGAAGCCGACTTAGCGCTTCACCCAGGCAAATTTTTTAGAGGGATTTAAGATGCGGACGATTGATCAGGTTTGTCGCATAGATTCGGTGTGTGTTAAGAGAAGTGATTCGTGAAATCGATTCTTAAGATAGTCCAGCATTTACATTATGAGACTGAGGCTGAAATTATGAGGGCTATGGGATCTTCAAAGTTTGTTGTAGTAACACAGTTACCCGATGCCGGACAGAATTTCGATTTCTCACTTAAAATCTTAACAATTTACAAGCAAATTGTAGCAGAATGTGAAAGTTCACGTTGAGCAGATATTATGTTTCAGATTCATTCACTAAAGGGCAATTAAACTGCTTGTGAAACTCATCCTTTCGTCAAGTTGTTGACCCTCAATTACTTCGATAATATGGTCACTTAAACCCGAACNGGGGATTCTTCATATCAATACTTGTTGACAATGCTTGCATCTTTCTTAATAAGATGAGCGATGATTGGAATTATGATAAGATCTATGACTTCAGCCGGAAGAATAGGTTCAATAATAATTGGAATAATTGCTTTTATAGTAATTGTTGCAGTAATAGTGTTTCTAGTACAGTTGCTAGCACCCGTGATCATTGGTTTAATAATACTAGCAATAATTGTTGGCGTAGGATACTGGATATTCCAAAGTCTGAAGAGTGCATGAGTAGCATCGTGGCTTAAATGTCAAACAAGAAACAGGCTCTACTTCGCATACTGTACAAATAAAAGAACATAGACGTAATAGCTCCGAATAGTGATATGGGTATGTAATAAACCTCTTACAAAAATAGTTAAGGGTTGACCAAAGACGATACTTCTAACCGATTACAGCATTGGCGTAAAAGTGATAGAAAGAAGATCGAACTGGCGGAGATACAGACTGAAATTGAGTGTCCACGATGCATTGAAATTATGACGTTATGCGCCGGCTTCGATGGTTTGTACTATTTTTGTGGCAAGTGTAATCTTACTCTCTACACGCAAAAGAATTAACTATTGTTGGAACCCGACTTCATGGCGCACGATAAACGTTTCTATGCGAAGTTGTTGTTGAATTGACATAGCATGACTTGTTTGCAATCCTCATCTAAGCAAATTCTTGTAAGGAATATCGGTGCCCGTAACGCATATTCAATACCTAATCCTAGGTTGGTTTTGAGTACTGCCGAAGGTCTGTAAGGATCTTCGGTGTAGTCGTACAAAACGGGCTCGGAGGGCTTCAGCACGATATTGATGGTTATAACGAGTACGAGCTTTAAAGCTTTTCCTTTGACACTATTATGCGTTTGATGATGCTACTTTTTGTACCGGCTCGAATTTTTCAGCCGTTGCACCCTGCATAAAGCTTATGGCTAAGAATATTGTTACTCCCTACAGATGAGTTGCCAAGTAACTGAACCGCAGTCATTTACGGCCGGTAGGTTTGATAGGAAAGGAGGCGGCCAAAATTTAGGATACTGAACCCAAAGTCGACCCTAGACTATGATTTTGACCATATTCACTATTGTAGTAAATGCAAACATTGGTTTGTCTGTAAGTGCCCTGAAATAAATTGCAAACTGACTTCTATCGCTGTTATTAGCCATAAAGAACATGTTGCATCTATCGGGAAAGGCGGTTTAATTCATTAAGTGGTCTCGTAGTTCCTACCATAACTAGGAAAACACCGACTTGGAACTCTAATATTATGATAGGTTATATTTTTCACTATGACAAGACTATTTGCTTCACCTCAAATAAGAATAATAAGTTTATTTATTATTTCTTCACTAATCGTCACTGGGATTTTCTTACCATCAGTTTTTTCGAATGCACAAACAACAAGTATTAACGCAGGCACGTATAATCCTGACAACAAAGTAGTAATCCTAACCTTTGGGGATACTATTAGAACACAGTTTACAAACGGCAAACCTATCCTAGACAAATACGGCCTAAAAGGGACTTTTTTTGTTACTTGCTTATTTGTTGGATCACATATCTACGGCGTATCACGTTTGACTTGGCAAGATATTTCGGCGTTGCAGAAGGATGGACAAGTTATAGAGTCTAAAACAATGACACATCGTCGTATGACACACATGTCTCCTAGTGAATTAATTTACGAAACAGCGGGATCAAAGAAATGTCTGGCTGACCATGGTGTAAATGCTACTGTTTTCGCTACTACTCATGGTGATGAGAGAAAAAATGCTACCATTATTAATGAAATCGCAAAATACTATGATCTTGCTGTGAATGGCTTCGGGAGCTTGATGTTTCTAGATTGTAATATAAATAAAGAATACATAAAATATTCTAGCCAGACAGATTGTAGAACATACTTTGACAACGGTACCCTAACCTTTGTAAATAGATATTCTGCTAGGGAGTGGAGCCACAACAATATCGATAGAGCAAATGCTTTTAATGATTCAAAGATATTTGATACATTTGTTAATGAGGTCAACAGCCAAGAGAGATATAATAAGATAAACGGGCCGATATTAGCCGTTCCTATAATAGGATACCATAGCATTGACAATAATAAAACACGTGATAGTACCGATGTGAGTTTATTTGCCCAAGAGATGAAATATCTACATGACAATGGTTTTAAAGTGTTAACCATGAATGAGCTAGGATACGATACAAAGAATAACGTATTGTATGTTAAAGCCTCTCCTGCTGCTTGACCCTCCCCTCCTGTTTAACTCTCTATGTTCTTCTAATTCAAGAGTTCTAGCTCCACAGGGTGGACAAGTGAAAGCAATTTCTACCTTTTGGGATTCTTTCTCTTACTCGTCTTGCTCCACCGTTTCAGGTCGTGCTTCTTCCTTAGCTTGGGGTTCCTCTTTGGATGCCTCATATTTTTCCTCAACTTCCTTGGGCTGCTCTTCTTGCGGATAATAATCATGGTTCCATACTAGCTTTTCTATAATTTCAGAGATACAGCGACCAGGGGTCTAACTCGGGACTTATCGACCTTTTTTATTTCACCATCCTTTTAGTAGAACCCATTAAAGAGCGCCAATATCGACGCGGGCTCGGAGGGATTTGAACCCTCGACCTGACGCTTAGGAGGCGTCCGCGCTATCCATTATGCGTCCGTTATTGCTGNATACTGTCAATTTACGGTCTGCGCTACGAGCCCTAATTTTGAACCTTTGAAGCTNCAATTTAAGTATTTAAAGGATCTCTGCCGGATTCTCATCCAACCTAATATGGATAATTCGANTTGATCGAATGCTTATCTTGGCCCCTAGCTGCTTCACTTTTTTTTAGCTAAACCATATTTCCAATCATTTTTATCCATCTCATTGATAAAAGCCAAGAGCAATCGTTCGAGGGCTTTTAAGACCTCCTTTCCCTTTGATCGGGTTGCCTTTCTTGGAGCGCCTGTAGCTCCAGTATTCGTTAACTCCTTGAATTTCCAATATATCCTCAGGTTGTCAGGAAGCTTTGGGATTGTTTTCCTGGGCGCGTAATTCATATTCACGAGATCTGGCCTGACGTGCAACATCGCCGAAGTTTCAGCCTCTCCGCCATGGCCCAGTCCGCTCCATTCATCGAATAATTCTTTGCTAACCTCTGATATTACATCCCACCAAGCTTCAAGGCAAGCGATAACTACGTCAGGGTATCTATCTTTTAAGATCCTTGCCGAAGACTCGATTGGTGCGATATTGCCATCATGCCCATTTATAATGAGTATTCTCTTTATCCCGTTCTTTATAAGACTTGAACAAATGTTTTCTATAGCTCGAATCAGTGTAGCTGCTTCCAGGGTTACAGTCATTTGAAAGTCACTGTGATGCGAACTAACGCCGTATGGAAAAGCAGGCAACAGCAAAACATTTTCAGCATGGTAGGCAACCTGCTTTGCTAACTCCAGAGGGACATAACAGTCCGATCCAAATGGCATGTGGTCGCCATGATTTTCGCATGCACCAAAAACAAGTAAAGCTACCGTCTTACTGTTTATCTTTTTTCTTAATTGTCGCGCTTCATTTCTTCTAACATAAAAGGGGCTCCACTCATTAGTTTGAATTCGACTATACTTGAGCAGATGAAATTTTAAACTTTTTTGGAGGGTGTAAATGATCAGTTACGTAACAAATATCCGTTAGGGAATGTAGGCCTCGAATATTTGAAATCTATTAGGGTCAAATCAGAGAGCCGGCGTTAATCTTCTAATATGGTTTAGGTCTACCGCATAGCCTTGCATAGACAGGCTAAATTGTGAACCTCTCTATCCTTCCCGAGTCAATAATCTGTAGAACCCGTCTCTTGATCTCATCCAAGTCAAATCCGAAGTATAATCCGTTCGCTTGGATTAGTTTATTCATCGCCCTCCTCAATATAGCTATGCACGTGCCAGACTCATTTTTTTCGTCATGAACGAATGCAGCGGCGATCAGAATAATTCCATTAAGTACTGCTTTTTCCTCAGAATGAGCCTCTTTCCATATTGGTTCAAGAACTTCATGGGCCCCCCAATACATTTCATCATTGAATAGTTCTCTAGCTTTCATGATTGCCTGGGGTTTGTCCAATTTTTTTTCGATGATTAGTTCGTATCCAAATAATGGCGAAATTGTTGTAAGCATCTGTATAACTTCGTCTATACTCATGTTTTGAGGGATACTAGTGTCAAACTCTAGGTGTCTTTTTGCCACGCGACAATCGCGAACGATGACTCCTATGTCCGACACTAACCCTCTCGCCTCGCCAAGTAGCCGATTGGCATCACCGGAAGTGTAATCATGATTCGTCAGATGAATAATGTACCTTCGCATAGTGTCACTTGTCCATATTCCATGCATCCTCTTAAACCATTTAGCCAACTTGCCACTCGCTGAGAGGCATCTGCAGAGACGAGGCGAATAAGTTGATAGTGATGATCCGTACACCATACACAGGTCTACACAATGCTTGTGAACACGTATGCAGTATCAATTTTTTCATCGGTCGTCCAACATGTTGGTAGCGTGATGCATTTTTTTATCTTAAGTTCAAACATTTCGATAATCTCACCCCACCCCCAACGTGTTCTGTCTCTTGAATGATTGTTCATAACATGGCTTCCCATGAAATTAAATCCTGAACATTCTCTCAGCTTAGGTATTCCCATGATGCGAGGAATTACCGAACTTGCTAACATCTCCCCCCACTCCGGCAAACCCGAGATAAAGAAAATGGGCTTCGACAAGCCAAGAGAGTCGTATTCGACACTACTCGCATCGGCGTTAACAACCTCGAAGCTGACATTGGTTAGGGAGGATATCTCCCTTTGCAAATTTGCTAGTTGACCGTCGATTTCGATTCCTAAAGATCGAAGGCCCAGCAATTTGCCGCAATATCCGATTCTACCATCTCCTGATCCAATATCCACAATTTCACTGAATCCTAATAATTTGGCTCCAAGAGCCAAAGCATATGCAGAAAGCATCCACGTCGGGTAAAAAGGTTGGTAGTTTGTGTCATATTTCTTGCTGCTGAGCCAATAATCGTTGATATCACCGGCATAAACGCTGCATGATATATTAGAAATACGTATAAGCTCGGGTTCAAAATAAATAGGATTATTTATCATAAAATCGTGTAACGATAATAATATTTTGTCATGTATGGGTACTAGCGTTGAATACGAAACGGGTATTGCTTCACGTACAAAACCTTTGGTAACATGACTTTTAACAAACTCCTTTTTTAATTTTACAATTCCTCGCGCAAATCTATAGCTCAATTCGAAAAATCTCAATTATTTCAGTACACAGATTCTGCACTCGGTCTCATGCCACTCTTGTAACTTTCACGTCCGCATTTTTTACAACGGTAAAGTCTCTTTCGCCTATATGTATAGACTACATCTTCTTCCTGAATGACGTCATGTATCCTCCTCATCATACATCTATCACAGAATCGATGTTCCGTAAAATGCAATTGCCTAATTACCTCTGCATCGCGCAACACTTATGAATTTATTTGGATGAATTGGATTTTCTGGATCCAACACATTACGCGTGCACAATCCCGTTTAATGACCGTATAAAGCCTAGTCAAGATCATTCCCTGTGTCTGGTATCACGGAAATCTGCTAGCGTACGCGTAAGTCTAGTTTTTGTGCGAGTAAGAATGGGACTTCAGCAGGACGTTTTGCCACAGGTACGCCTGCCCTTTCATATTTTAGAAATTTTGATTCTGCCGAACCGTAGTTTCCATAGACTATGGCACCCGCATGTCCCATTCTTTTCTCTTTTGGCGCCGATCTCCCTGCAATATAAGCTACGACAGGCTTAGGGAAATTAGTTTCAACCAAGTAATCCGCAAGTAGTTCTTCTGCGTCCCCTCCGATTTCTCCTACGACCACCACGGACTGAACATCGCTTATGTTTCGAATCAATTCAAACGCTTCAATGAGGTTAATCCCGTTAATAGGATCGCCACCTATCCCAAGACAATAGTTTCTGTCCAAACCCTGCTTTCGTCAAATTATCTGATACTTCATACATTAATGTACCGCTTCTTGAAAATACAACAGTGCCACCATCTTTGAATGGTTGTGCCGGCATGATTCCAACCTTCATGACTTGGGGAATAATTACGCCTGGAGTATTTGGNCCCACCATTCTGGCACCCCTTTTCTTGGCNTANTCTAAAACCTCTATCGAGTCTCTTATAGGTACATGTTCAGGTACAGCTACTAGCAATTTTATCCCGTTGTCCAAAGCTTCCTTTGCGGCACTAAGGAAAAATGGCGCAGGTACAAACATCCCAGAGACCTTTGCTCCTGTTTTTCTGACAGCTTCGGCCATGTTGTCGAAGATAGGGATGCCTTCAAAGCTCTGACCTCCCTTGCCAGGGGTAACCCCTCCTACGATATTCGTTCCATAAGCAGTCATTAGCCTCGAATGGGTAGATCCAAAACTCCCAGTGATTCCTTGAATTATGATGGGTTTTCTTTTGTAATCCTCATCTTCTTCGCTACCAACCAATAACTGAAAAATGTCGAACTCTTGATTCAATATCCTCTATCTCCTTAAATCACGAAACCTTCTTAGCTACCGCTTGTATCGCATCTTCTACAGTGTCATATAGTTTCGCTTGGCTGCCTCTGAGCATCGCCCTGGCTTTGTCAGATTCTGCCCCGGAAATCCTTGCATAGACTGGTACATCTATCAGATTATCTTTATAAGCATCAAGTATTGCCTGCGCAACAAGGTTCGTTTTTACAATCCCACCAAAAAGATTGACTAGAATTGCTTTAATCCTCTTGATTTTGCTTATGACCCTCAAAGCTTCGTAAATGGTTTCGGTTGTTGCTCTACCACCGAAATCAAGAAATGAACCAGCCTTGCCACCTACGTCCGTCACCATGTCGACAGTGGACATAACCAGCCCTGCACCATTTCCGATGATCGCAATGTTTCCGTCAAGCTCAACCAACGAAAAACCGCTTTTTTCAGCTTGTTTCTCTAATTCGGAGACATGCTCGTACTTCTTTAACTCAGGATGTCTAAACATCGCATTGTCATCTATGACAACTTTGGCATCTAGAGCGACTAGAGAGTCATCGTTTAGAACGGCTGCAGGATTGACTTCTGCGAGCTCTGCTTCTTTCTCCACAACCAATTTTGATAACTTAAGTGAGAAATCTAAAAAGGATGCTGCTGTTTTACCCTCTAATCCTACTTGACGGGCTGCGTCTTGAGAAACCCTGCTGGAGAGTCCATCAATAGGGATATCAAATATAGTTTTGCTACCTACACTTTCTATTTCTATCCCGCCCTCTGCAGAGACAATTAACGAGTAACTTCTTCTGCTCCTGTTTAAGAAGAAGGAAAGATAGAGTTCGTTTTTAATATCTACCATTTCTTCGATCAAAATCCCGCGAGGCAATTCGCCCTTTACTTCCCTTTTCATGAGTTCATCGAATTTTGGCAGGAGCTCAGACTCCCCGTTGCATTTCAAGATCGCCCCTGCCTTCCCCCTACCGCCTACAGTGAGTTGAGATTTCAGTACCACCGGATACCCCAGCTTAGGAGCAGCTTCAATTGCTTCATCTTTGGAGTCGAGAAGAAATCCAGCGGGAACTCGTATTCCGTATTGTACAAAAAGTTCTTTGCCCTGATATTCTATCAGCCTCATATAGTACTAATCGAAAATCGAATCCGGCTATTTATAATCGTATTTTTCATGCTCAAGCCAAGGGTGCACGAAAAAACAAAGGGCTATTTTAAAGAATTCTTTTTTTCTCAAAATAAATCTCACATGTTAAACGGGAGAAGACCGAACCGGATTCGAAAATTTATATATTTCAGTTATTGTCAATTTCTATTATGGTCGCGACAGCGGTGTGGCTTATCGTTCTGACAATTCTTGTTGTTGGATCCATTCCTGTCCTATTGATATGGTTAACTACAATGCCTCATCCAAAACTGCTGATTGGTACGTTTTCTTCATTATCCAATTTTCATAGCGGTTTGNATACAACTATGTTTGACCAAATTCATAGACAACCTACGGAATTCGTCTGACTAGATCTAAGCCGAACTTTACGNATGTTTGAATTAATGAGATAAAAGAAATATTCAGTTTGTCGATCTGACAGGGTTCAAACTCAAAATACCATGGAAGTTACTAGAAAGTTATTCTATTGGGCGANAGAGGAGAAAGAGGATATGATANGATCCTTCGGCGAAAGTAGTGATGTACCACTTTGCNACCTCAATGGACAAGATTGAATCAAAGGATTAGGTGGGTTACACCCCACTTGGAGATGGATAAGTGCGAAATCTGATATGATCACCTAGGTAGTTTCCNTTCGTAATTCAAATAAGGTTGCATCAATCTTTCTACCCTTTTTAAAGAGGTTATATCGGTATTCAATCAAGAGGAATCATCCAATAAAACACGCTGTCAGCTATGCAATTTGTATGCTTGTAGTGACCACAAAACTTTTGTATTAACGCCTGTGACTGAAACCGATTGGGAAAGCGTCAATTCACGATCGATACTGGATATGAAAAAATTCCTGTAGAAGGACATGCGCACAAGAACGTAGCAATTAAATACTTAATGAGAAAACGGCGATCCTTACTAGGCACAAGGGATCCCCATAAGATCGAGAAGATGTATTCCGATTTGCCTACTAGCGTTAGTATCATCGGC
>AF_2010_repII_A001DRAFT_10000202_pt1 | contig 11013 bp, 9 predicted proteins | sample AmaForreplIIA001_FD_9190 | JGI IMG/M metagenome (IMG submission 9190)
TCAGCTTCCTTCGGTCGGGCCCGGGCAGGTGCTGGCGGACGTCATCGCGTCAGGGGCCGTGCCGGTGGTGCGGCTCACTGAAGTATTCCGGCAGGCCGCACAGAGTCGGATCATCACCAGCGCCCATCGGATCAACCAGGGCTCGATGCCCGATCTCGGCCCGCCCGGAGCTGAGAGCGACTTCTATTTCGTGCAGGCGGACGATCCCGCAACCGCCGTCGGCCGTATCATCGAACTAGTAAAGACGCGGGTCCCGAAGCGGTTTGGCCTCGATCCGATCCGCGACATCCAGGTGCTGTGTCCGATGAACCGGGGAGGGGTGGGTGCGCGGTCGTTGAACATCGAGCTGCAGGCAGCGCTCAATCCTGCCGGCGATCGCAAGGTCCAGAGGTTCGGCTGGACCTTTGCCCCCGGCGACAAGGTGATGCAGATCGAAAACGATTACGAAAAGGACGTCTACAACGGCGATATCGGCCACATCGACGATGTTGAACCCGACGCGGGCGAGATCGCTGTGAGCTTCGATGGCCGGTCCGTCACTTATGGATTCGGCGAGCTGGACATGTTGGTGCCGGCCTACGCGGCGACCATTCACAAGAGCCAAGGATCCGAATATCCCGCGGTGATAATCCCCGTGCTCACCCAACATTACGCCATGTTGCAGCGGAATCTTCTCTACACCGGCGTCACCAGAGGCAAGCGCCTACTCGTTCTTGTCGGACAGAAGAAGGCGGTCGCCATCGCAGTGCGTAACGCCTCGGGTCGAAGGCGGTGGTCGAAGTTGGTGGAGTGGCTGCGCCCTTGTTCACCCNTCTCACGGCGGATTGGCGTGGCGGGCTGAGCCATGNTGGCTGAGGACTTTTTACAGGACCCGCAGGTGCGGGGGTTTGGCTAGACGGGGTTGAGCCGGGCAAGCAAGGGAGCTTACTGGCGATTCTATTTCATCTCGCGTTCTGGCACATGGACCTGGGCTACTTCGGACGCGGGTTGCTTGGGTCCTGGCCCAGGCGGACGATCAGCCAGTCAAGATAGCGCGACTCGAATTTGTGGGTGTCGCGTCGAGCGATTGCTCGCCTTTGACGTCCAGGCAGCGCCCGAAGCAGAGTTGGCGAGAGCATTCACGACACGGCCTGGTGGAGGACGATCATCTCGCCTCCGCGGTCTGCTTCTTCTTCACGCAGGTTTTCGGATCGATCTTCCACAGCCGGGCCGTGTTCTTCCACATGATCTTCTCCATGTTTTCCGGCGAAATGGGAGCGACGCCTAGATTTTTTGCAACATTGCCGAAGCTTTGGAACATCTCGACGGCCATGTGAGTGTGCGAGTTCTCGGAGCCGAAACACAACTTGTCGTAACCGCAGAGATCACCGATCCGCTTCACCGTCTGAAACGTCGTCTCTGCGCCGAACCAACCCCAGTACGCAAAATCGACGTGGAAGTTTTCCCATTTGGCAACGACCGCGAGACATTCCTCTACCCAGGGCCAGCCGACATGGGCAATGACGATCTTCAGATCGGGAAAGCGCGCGCCAACATCATCGAGCAGATATGGTTGCTGGAACCTCATCGGGGCGTTTTTGCACGGTGTCCAACCCATGTGGACTTGCATTGTCACATCGAGCTCGACGAGCTTTTTGTAAATCGGGTCAAGCCGCTCATCGCGCGGATCGAAGTGGTCATATGAAGGATATAGTTTGCAGGCGTTGAAGCCATGCTGCTTGACGCACCGCTCGATTTCACTGACCGATCCTGAGATGTCACGGAACGGATCGACGCTGCACGTCAATGCGAATCGTTCCGGCGCCACGGCCTTGACCTCCAGAAGAAAATCATTCGGCGTGTAGGGTCCGGAATCGTTCGGGTAAACTCGGCGATGGTCCGACGTCATGATGCACATCATATCGATCCCAATCCGATCCATCTGGTATACGAGCCGTTCGCCGACAGACATCGTTGGACGATCGTAGGTCCATTGATGCACCCCTCCCCACACGCGATAGAGCTCCTCGATCCACCAGATCGGGTAATGTTTGTTCAACTCCCCGGCGTGGACATGGCAGTCGATGATCATTGGGCGATCTCCCTTTTTCTGTTCTGATAAGAGGGCAGGATTTAGGCTTCGTCTTGTATCATCGCCATTTCTGAATCGTCCGTCAGCACAGGACACTAGGTCGCTCCCAGATACGAGCGCTGAACAGTCGGATCAGCCCTCAGAACAGCGCTCTTCCCTTCCAGAGCGATCTGGCCATTTTCTAGAATGTAAGAATACTCGGAGAGCTTCAGTGCTTGATTTGCATTTTGCTCGATCAGGAGAATTGTCATCCCATCTTGGTTCAACTTTTGCAGAGTCGCGAAGATTTGTTTTACGATCAAAGGCGCCAATCCGAGGGTGGGCTCGTCGAGCAAGAGCAGGCGCGGATGCGACATCAACGCGCGGCTGATTGCCAGCATCTGTTGCTGGCCGCCGCTGAGCGCGCCTGCACGGTTCTTTCGCCGCTCCGCCAGGACCGGGAACAAGCTGTAGATCCAGTCAAGATCGCGACGCAGTTCGTCCGCGTTGGCGCGTGAATAGGCGCCCATCTCTAGATTGTCGATGACCTTCATGTCCGGGAACAGCTCGCGGCGTTCAGGCACCATGGAAATGCCAAGCCGCACGATTTTGTGTGGTGGAATTCTGCCAATCGGGCGCCCTTCAAACCTGATGTCGTTGGCGGTCGACCGGTTCAGTCCGACGATGGTGCGGACGGTCGTGGTCTTGCCCGCTCCGTTAGCGCCCAGAAGGCTGACAATCTTGCCTTCGTTCACATGCAAACTGATGTCCTTGAGCGCCTGGATACGACCGTAGTAGGCGTTGACGTTTATGAGCTCAAGCATCATCGGTCCCCAGATAAGCTTCGATGACGCGCGAATTTCTCTGGATTTCGGCGGGCAGCCCCTCTGCCAGCTGCACGCCGTGATCCAACACGATGACCCTGTCCGATAGCGTCATCACCAACCGCATGGTGTGGCCGATCAGCAGCACGGAAATGCCGAACCCCTCATGAATCCGGCGAATGAGATCCATCAGGAAATCGAGCTCGGACGAGTTCAATCCGGCGGCAGGCTCATCGAGCAGCAGCAGCCTGGGTGCTGAAGCGAGTGCCCGGACAATTTCAAGAAGACGCTGGTGTCCAAAAGCTAGATTGTTGGCTTTCTGACTCGCATAAGGTCCAAGCCCAACGGAACGCAGCAGATCCATCGCCACATCGCAATATCGCGCTTCCTCGGCGCGCTCGGCTCTGGTTCGCAGCGCCGCCTGAAGAAGCGAGCTCTTCAATCGGGTATGCGCGCCGACACGGACGTTGTCGAAAACGCTCATCTCCCCGAACAGATTCAAATTCTGGAATGTTCGGGCGATCCCGAGTCGCGCACGGGAATGAGCTGACATCCCGGTAATGTCCGCACCGTCCAATAAAATTTTGCCCGCGGTGGGACGATTGAGACCGGAAATGAGATTGAACAGCGTAGTCTTACCTGCCCCGTTCGGACCTATGACGCTGAGGATTTCATTGCTCCCGAGGGTCAAGTTGACATTCTCCAATGCCTTGAGGCCACCGAAGCTGACGCTGAGATTCTCGACTTCGAGTAGCGGGTGATTTTCCGAACGTCCTCGAGGCTGCAACGTTGTGGGCAGCACGTCATGGGTCGCGACCCGCCCGATCGCGGAATGGCCATTTTTGGCCGGCATGGCGCCAATGAAGTGCTGACGGACGAAACCAACGATGCCATTCGGCAGAAAAATTAGGAGCAGCAGCAGCAGCAACCCGGTGAGAAAATCCTTGTACTCCGCGGCGCCGCGCAAAAGCTCGGGCAGGGCCGTCAGCATGGCGCTACCGATCGCTGCGCCGACGAGTGTAGTGATTCCGCCCAAGATCGCCATCGTGACGTAAAGGATGGACACTGGGAAGACGAACGCATCGGGATTAATGAATTGGGCGAGCCCGGCGAATAACCCGCCGGAGAGCCCTGCATAAAAGGCGCCAAGCGCAAAAGCTGTGGTCTTATAGTGCGCCAAGTTCACACCCATACCTCGAGCGGCGAGCTCGCTTTCGCGAATGGCAATGAACGCACGGCCGTGCTTCGAGTCGACAATGTTTCGCGCAAGCAGGAACAGCACGGCCGCAATCGCAACGATCGCGACGTGAAATTCTCGAGGGAACAGCTCTCGCCCAAAGAAGACCGGCGGCGGCACGATCATGCCGTTAGGTCCATTGGCCAACTCGTACCAATTCTGCACGATGATCACCACAATCAGGCCAAACCCGAATGTGACCATCGAGACATAGAGCGGCCCAAGCCGAAGCGCCGGAAGTCCGAGAATGTAGCCGGAGAGCGCCGCCAACAAAGCCCCCAACGGGACGGCAAGCCAATACGAGGTGTCGAGATTGACAACAAGCAGTGCCGTCGCATAGGCGCCGATTGCCGCAAACCCTGCTTGACCGAGCGAAATTTGTCCCGCGTAGCCCATCACCAGGTTCAAACCCAGCACCGCGATGGTGTTGACGATCGCAAGGCTGAGAACGAAGAGCGGGTAATTCGACAGAAACAAGGGCGCGGACGCGCAGGCGCCGAGCACAAACGCGATCGCTCCGAACTGCACCTGTTTCCGCGGCAGGAGCTTCACGCTCGTTTTCCTTCCGCGGCCCCGAAAATGCCCTGTGGCTTCACTGTCAGGACCAATACGAGCACGATGAAGGAGATCACATCCTTCATCGAGCTTGCGATGTAGACCCCGCCTAGGTTTTCGATGATTCCCAAAAGAAAGCATCCGGCGATCGCGCCTGGAATGTTGTTGAAGCCGCCGAGAATCGCCCCAATGAAGCCTTTGATGCCGATCGTTCCCATTTCAGGCGTGATGATGATCAACGGCGCCAGCAACACGCCAGCTGAACCCGCCAGCCCGGAACTGATCGCCCAAACCAGCGAGAATGTCTGATTGACGCTGATACCGACGAGAACGGCCGCTTCCCGGTTCTCCGAAGTCGCTTCCATGCCCTTGCCGAGCTTGGTCTTGCGAAAGAACAGCATAAACGCGCACACCAGCAGGACGGCGATGGCGACTATGCTTAAACTCAGGGGCGTGACCGCGACGCCGGCAATGAGGAATGGATCGGCGGATAAAATGGAAGGAAAGCGGCTCACCTCGGAGCCGCGCAGGATTCGCACGCCAGCCCGGATCATCTGCCCGACCGCGACGGTCGCCAGGATCAGCGTTAGCACGGGTGCATTCAACAACGGGCGGTAGGCAAAACGTTCGAGACCTGCGCCGAAAACGCCCGAAAACACAATCGCCAGCAGAAAGGCTAGAAAATATGGAAACTGCAGATCGGAATAGAAATATAATGCAAGCATCGCACCGAGCATCATCATCTCGCCTTGGGCGAAATTGACGACCTTGGTTGCGCGGTAGATCACCACAAAGCCCAAGCCGACGAGCGCGTACAAGCTGCCCAGTGTGACTCCGCTGATAAGAACCTGCGACAGGAGTTCCACGACCAGCTCATTCGGGCCGCAAGGAGCGGGTCAGTCACCCGGGCTCATCGGTGTCGATAATCAACTGCTGTTGCGTCTACTTACCACTGCTTTCCGCCACGCTTTCCCATTTCAGATCGGGAGCGACCTTGACGATTTCGACCTGAGTTGTGCCCTCGTGATTATCCTTGCTGTAACTAACCGGGAAAGTCATTCCAATGTCGAAGTTCTTCATGCTTTCGAGTGCGTCAACGAATGCTTCCCGTGTCAAATTGCCACCGACTTTTTCAAGCGCAGCCTCGCTAATCTTGGCTGCGGTATAGGCCGCCGTGTCATATTCCGATGGCCGTCCGGGCGGAAAACCGTCTGGATAGAGAGCCGCTTTCAGCTTGTCACGATAGGCGACAACGCTTGGCTTGTCGGATCTTTCCGGTATCTCGGGAACCACAAGCACCGAAGTGAAGCCGATCGCCGCTGGTCCGGCTCCCCGCTGTAACAACGGGGTCGACGTGCCTCCGCCCCCGAACACCTTCGCCGTCAGGCCGAGCTCCTTGGCTTGACGCACAATGATTCCGGCTTCCTGAGCGAACGCGTAGACCAGCAGACCGTCAGGATTGGCGGCCTTGATGCGAAGCAATTGCGCGGTGAAGTCTTGATCGCCTGGATTGTAGCGTTCCGCGGCAACGGAGGGCACTTTGTACTTGTTTTTCAGGCGCTCTTCGTAAATCTGAAAGCCGCCAACGCCGTAATCGTTGCTGTTATAGATGATCGCCGGCTTTTGGATCTTCTCGCGATCCATCATCCAGTTGATGATGCCAGCCGCTTGGCTGTCTTCGTTCGCATAGATGCGAAAAATGTAGCGCGAGAACGGCTTCATCAAATTGATGTTCGATGAAATCGAGGAAACGAACGGCACCTTTTCGCGCGTGATGATTTGACGAACGGGCAGCGTCGATCCGCTCACGGACCCGGAGATCAACATGAATACCTGGTCTTGATCAATCAATCGCCGGATTGCGGTTTGCGCCTCTTGTGGCGAGCCGGCGTCATCATAAGCGATAAAATTTATCTTCCGACCGTGAATACCGCCCTTGTCATTGATCTCCTTGACCCACAATCGCACGCCGTCGCGCGCCGATTGTCCAAGAAGTGCCACGGGCCCACTGAGCGGCGTCCACATGCCGATGCGGACTTCGTTATCGGTGACACCAGGCTCGGCCCGGACGAGTCCACCGAACAAAGTGGCCGCAACGGTAGCAACTACAAGGGTACCCAGCTTACGCGTCGCTTTACTCATGTCAGGCTCCTGCTCGCTTGCCGCAGATCTTCGATCACGTCAGAACATCGGCCATTTCGGTTTGATCCGATCCCAAAGGCCGGAATCGGTCGCGATGCGCTCGCCGCGTTGCTTCGCTTCCGCGAACGCACGCTTCTCGTCGATGCTCAGCACGATGTCATTCTCCATGAGGATCCGGCCGTTGCAGATCACCGTATCGGCTCCACCACGTGCCGAGTAGACGAGGTTGGCCAGCGGATTGAGCACGGGCTGCCATTCCGGTTTCTGTGTATCAAAAATAGCGATATCCGCTTTCTTACCTGCTTCGAGGGAGCCGATCTCATCGCTCCATAGCGCCGCCTTCGCGCCGTTGAGCGTCGCCATTTCAAGCACGGTTTCGGGAGGCATGATGCTGGGGTCGAGACGCTGCGCCTTGGCACCGCCGGAGGCGAGAAACATTTCGCGCACGATATCCAGATAGTTGCTGGACATCGCAGCATCCGAGCCCAATGCAACGGTGATGCCAAGTTCGATCATCTCGGGGAAACGTCCGAATTCCATGCTGGCCAATCCAAGGCGGTAACCCGTGGAAGGGGTACATGAGATCTTGAGGTCGTGTTTCATGCTGAGCACGATTTCCTTCGGCGATGCCCAGCCCATGTGAATGAGCACCATGTTCGGACCCAGCGCGTCGAGTGTTGCCATCCGTTCAACGTCGGACATGCCGTATCTGGCGCGGGACGCGGCAACTTCGCCGAACGATTCGGACGCGTGCATCACCAGCCCCACTCTATTGTCGTCCGCCCTCTTCTTGATCCGTCGAATGAGTTCATCCGAACAGCCGGACAGGATCCGCAGCGCAAACCAGCAACGGATCCGGCCATCGTGCATTCCGTTAAGTTCGGTGACCATTTGTTGAGAGCGCTCGACGGCTTCGTCGGTGGTTTCGCGAAACCTGCCCTTCGGCAACTCGCCGATGGGGGTCGAATGCAGGTCGAAGGCGGTGCGCGCGATAACGCCGCGGAGTCCGCTCTCGCCGACCGCCTGCGCCGTTTCGCGCGGGAAATAACTGCCAGGATCGATGAAGCAGGTTGTGCCGGCACGGATGAGCTCGAGCTGACAGCACAAGGCTGCCCAATAGGCATCTTCCGCCATCATTGCGGTCTCGTAGCCGTAAAGGCGTTCGAGCAAATGGACATTGATCTCGCATCCGTCAGCGAGGCCGCGCCCGAGCTGCTGGGTATTGTGCACGTGCGTGTCGATCATTCCCGGGAGCACCATCTTCCCGGTGGCATCGATCACTTTCTGGGCCTTGTGTTTTGCTGCGAGCTGCTCGGTCTTTCCGACTTCAACGATCCGATCGCCTTCGATGGCAACCGCGCCATCTGCGAAGATGCGCCGGTCAGGGTCCATCGTGACCACCCATCCAGCGTTCTTGATCAGTATCGTGTCCATTCACTGCCCCGTTATTGTCCGACGTCAACCGGATCTAATATCCTATCTTTAGAACCGGCTGGCTAGTCGCCGCCGACTAGCAGCTGAAAGCAGCCGACCAAGTAGCTGAAAGCTCCTAGGCCCGGTTGGGCTCGTCGGCAGCTCGATGAAATTTGCGAACTCCTCAGGGCGATCCCCGGCAATCGGCGCTGCTGCGCGCGCACCGCGAGCGGCCATGCAGCCGCCGCATCGCCGAGCAGCGTGACGAACTCGCGTCGCCTCACTCGATCATTTCGGCGGGCTTGATGGAGTCTAACTCGATTTTTCCGTCGTTGGATCGATCATATTGCGAATCTCGGTGATCTTGGTGGCAGGAAAGCCGCTGATCTCCGCGTGCTTGCGGATGATGGCCTCATCTGTGGCCAGATAAACGCAAAACGTCTTATCGTCCGCAACGTAGCTTTCGAGCCACTGGATATCGGGGCCAAGCTGGCGCAACACGCCATTAGACTTTTGTGCCGCTCCGCGGAGCTGTTCGCGTTCGAAGGTGCCCACCCGTGGAATATCCCTTTCGATGATAAACTTGCGCAGTGCCATATCTTTTTCTCCCTCATTCGAACACTCACCGGAAAACGATCATACCCCGCCGCCTTCCCTAGATCACCTCATCGACGCGGGGACGTGAACCCCTTGTTTGTACGCCTCCAAACCGATTTCACCATCGTCCGTAACGCTCGCCGAAGGATGAACGCATCCCGGGATCATTTTCCGGAGGAGAATATTGGCGATGGACGTCCTGGGCGCAAACGGACTCNGACGCGTTGTGTGCTTGAAGCGGTACTGTGGATTCTCAACACAGGCGCGCAATGGCACATGACGATTTTGAGATAGGTTCTAGTGATGCAGCAGGGCCGCCGGCGACTCCTCGATGGCNGCAGTTGCGCTGGCTACGCGCTTCAGACGCCGGACCGTCGTCGCATCGCCCTGTTTTCGAGCGACTTCAATATCCGCTGCGATGACTTGGCTGGCTTTCGATCCATGTTCGCGGACCAGCCGAGACGCCTCACGCTCAGCGTCGGCGAGCTCCTTTAAATATTGTCTCAGCCGATCCAGCATGATGAGGTCGGAACAACCATCATGTATGATTGACATTCCATCGTACAAATTACTACTAGGGCCATCAAGCCCGGTAAGGCACGATTGAAGTATGGCTGCGTTCGGCGCGCGCGGCGACGGCCGACCTGCACCGGCGCCCGCCCGACGTTGGTGGTCGGCGGAGGCGTGGGTGGACTAACGACCGCAGCGTCGCTCGCACAATGCGGCATCGAAGTGGTTTTCATAGTGAAGCGGCCGGTTCAGTCAGTACGAACGCCTGCTCAGATGGAAGCTGCACGTATCGCTAGCGATAAATCCTTCGATCCCCAGCCAGTGATCGGATTTTGAACAGCGCAATCTAGCATAGCGGCCCATTAGCGATAACGATAAGGCCTACAGTCTGCCACCAGCACGATTGCCTAAAGGTCGGTGAGAACTGTGACCCCACCTCTGCAGCCGCTTCGTGTTTCTAATCTTTGGCCGGGCATGGTTGCAGCCGCGTCGTTCGCAATCTCCAATGTGCTGAGCAAAGTCGTACTAGCTGCGGGTTCGGACGTACTGACCCTGTCGCTGTTTCGTGGGCTGGTTGGGGTCGCGTTGTTGTTTATTTGGTTGAAGGCCGTCAGCTTACCTTCCCCGCTCACGCCGCGAGCTCGTCTTATTTCGCTAGGCCTCGGTTTGCTATTTGCTGGGGTCGTTTTTGGCCTGTTCGCCGCTATTTCAATCGTGACGGTCCCGATCGCAGTACTGACCTATTTCATCTATCCGCTGCTTACAGGCATCGCAGGAGCGCTATTGGGGATTGACAAGGTGGGATGGCGTGGAGCCGTCGCTGCAGTCATTGCATTCATGGGCCTCGCTCTGATGATCGGAGCACACCCGCAACAGTTGGCTTGGGCGGGAGTGGCCTTTGCGATCGGCGCTGCGGTTTGCCGAACCGCCATCCTTTTGGTGACGCAATCTCAGCTACAGGACTCCGATCCGCAGCTCACGACGTGGTACTTAATATTATCATCAACCGCGATCCTCGCAGCAGCGGCCTTACTAACCTGGAATTGGCACGCACCCGCTACCCCAACNGGTTGGGTAGCCCTCATTGCCGTCAGCGTTGCAACGACGATTTCTGTGTTCGCGCTGTTCGTATCGATTAGGCGCGTCGGGCCCTTTCGCAGTGCTCTCATCATGTATCTTGAACCGTTACTGTCGACCCTATTGAGCGGGCCGGTCGCAGGTGAAGCGATAACGCTTACTCAAGCGCTCGGTGGTTCCATCATGCTACTAGCACTCGTCGGGTTTCAATTGAGACGATAATTACGACGCGCAGCGCGCGGTTGGCGCGGCCATTTCTGGCACCCGTTGCCGTGTACAACGACGCGCCGGCGGCGCTCATGCCCGAGTTTGGGGCGCATACTGGTGCCGTGAAAGGAGCCGGTTGCAGTATTCGTGAAATGCTATTTGCCTCCTGGGCTGTCGTTCTCGATCGCGCGCGGAAGCGTCGCAGCGGGGGTTCCATTGAAATCGGTGACCGAATGCCGATACCATCCCGACGTTCATCGGAGGAACGGTCACATGGCTATCGGAGAAGTTGGCGTCAAAATGCGCGCGCGTCTGGCTTTTGCGGCGGCACGATCGTGATCGAACGTGTCTCGGCAGGGAATGCCTTCACCGAAGCAATGGTCCGTCAGCTCTGCGAGATC
>AF_2010_repII_A001DRAFT_10000203_pt1 | contig 11013 bp, 12 predicted proteins | sample AmaForreplIIA001_FD_9190 | JGI IMG/M metagenome (IMG submission 9190)
CGCATTTTGGATTTCTCGGCGGCGCAGGTCCTAAGACAGCTGTTTTAGAGATGGCAGCCGCTGCCGGGTTGAGGTTGGTTCCTCGGAACCAACGCGATCCCCTCCGGACAACTACGTTTGGAGTCGGAGAGCTGATTAAAGCTGCGTTAGACGCGGGTGCCGAGAGAATTATAATCGGATGTGGAGATTCGGGCACCACGGACGGAGGCGCGGGTATGGCGCAAGCTCTGGGTGTTGGTCTGCTGGACGCCGCCGGGGAGCAAATCTCCTGGGGTGGCGGCGCGCTCGCGAAGCTGTTCCGTATCGATATGTCGAAGCTCGACCCGCGCATTCGTAACGTTAAAATCGATGTAGCGTGCAACTGGCATTCAGTTCTGTGCGGTCCCAGAGGAATATCAAAGATATTCGGTCCTCAGAAAGGAGCGTCGCCTGAGGCCGTCCAATTGCTCACCGTTGCTCTCGAAAACTACGCCGACGTGATTCAGCGGGATTTAGGGATTGACGTGCGCAGGATGCCGGGAGGTGGCGCCGCAGGCGGGTTAGGGACAGCGCTGCACGTGTTCTTAAAGGCAACCTTGTGCTGGCGCTATGACGTGCTTAGGCAATACGTGGATATTGACGCTCCCTTGCAGCAGGCAGATCTCGTTATCACCGGCGAAGGTTGTATCGACGACCAAACTCCAGTGGGAAAAGTCCCTGCTCAAGTAGCCCGCTGGGCGAAACTTTACAACTTGCCCGTAGTTGCTATTGCAGGCCAGATCGGTCGCGGCGCAGAGGATAACCTTGCCTCCGGTGTTGACTCCTACATGAGTATTCTGGAAACACCCACAACGCTTTCAGACGCCATAGAGCGGGCGCCAAATCTGCTTAGTCGTGCCGCGGAACGAATGATGCGCCTCATTCAGGTGGGGCAGAAACTTGCCGTCTCGAGCTCTGAACGCGCCGAGGCGGTCGACTTACAAGGTTCCTCCGTCGCGTACGTGGAAGATAAAGATAACTTAGGTCTCCCATTGCTAAATGTATTTGCACGAGAGCTCCGAGAACCCCTCGCGGTAATCGTCGGACATGTCGAAATGCTTAGAAACGGAAGTACCGGTGAAATTAATGCCGCACAGGACCGGGCCCTGCGTATCGTCCTACAACAGTCCATGTGGCTGCTGCGCATCATGAACGCATTTTTTCAGTCCTTGGACCCGCAAACTGAAGGCATCAGTGCCAACCAGAGCGAACGTGCGTACAAAGATAATTGGGCTACACATTAGATACCCGCCAGTTACCACACTGCTGCTAGCCCTACGCGTAGCGGAGCGCCCATCGTGTTTGAAAATCAAGAGCAATCCCTGAGTTGCGATTTCTAGGCCTCCGTCTTTCTCTCGGGGCTATAGTTCAAACCCCACCCCCCTTGCCGGGTAGGAAGCGAGTATGGCATAACCCTTGCTCTAGAATATCAAACGCGTCAAAGAAATATTCTGTAGATTGCCATAAAATGGCCACAAGGGATAAGAAGTTCTCTAGCGGAGGTGTCTAACGGTGAAACTGCTAGCCAACACTGTCTTTGCTTTCTTTGTCAGTGCCATCCTTTACCAAGGATCCGCAGAAGGTCGGACTCTGGTGATCGGCCGAGTCTCTAACAATCCTGCCAAGAATTACGCCGAATTGAAGCCGCTCGTCGATTACGTTGCCGCGCACATGAAGGATCTAGGAGTTACGGAAGGGGCGGTTCTCCTGGCAAAAAACAAGGAGGAGATGACTAAGTTGTTCCTCGAGGGCAAAGTTGATTGGGCGACCAAGGGAATTTTTCAAGCTCTTTATTATGTCCAAGTAAGCCAGGCGGAGATCTTTCTTAGAAGTTGGCGGGAGGGAGTTCCGAGTTACTACACGGTTATCTTTGCGCGAAAGGACCACGGAATTCGATCACTCAATGACCTCAAGGGAAAAAAGATTGCCTTTCAAGATCGCGGTTCGACATCAGCTTACTTTGTGCCTCTAGCCATGTTCAAACAAGCCGGTTTCGAGTTGACTGAGCTCGACTCTCCCAGAAGTAAAGTCCCTCCCGGTCAGGTGGGCTTCGCCTTTGCTCGAGAGGAGTTGAACATCGCTACTTGGGTGCATCAAAAAATCACCGATGCGGGGGCGTTTCACAACCAGGATTGGGAAAATCCCGAGCACAATCCGGAGGGAATGAAACAGGATATGACCATCGTTCAAAAGTCCAAGCCCTTGCCAAGAATGATTGAAGTCGTCAGAAAGGATCTCGACCCTGATATAAAGACGCGATTAAAGGAAGTCTTGCTCAAAGTCCATGAGGATCCTAAGGCTAAACAAGCCCTAAAAAGTTACAGCGCCACAACCAGATTCGACGAAATCGAGGGCGACGCTAAAGCGGGAGTCGAGGAGGCGCGACGGATGATGAAATTTATCGGTCCCGAGCTACATTAACACGGTGAATGTTTTGGCAGGCGTTTTTGCCTGAGAATCCTTTTGAAGCTGCAGACGAAATATTCGTTGACGATATTGGCGCTGATCGTATGCGTCGTGGTCGCATTCACAGCAATAATCTTCTGGCAAGCACAAGTCACGTTTCGAGAGCTCAATAAGGAAACCTCGCAGGCCATTGAGAACGCCATGTTCAGTGAGCTGGAAGAAAAGCAAAAGCTACTCGTTCGCGTGCTCGCCACAGCCCTGACGAACCCCGTTTACCAAGTGGACATGATAAAGATCCAGGATCTCATTCGCAGCGTCAAGGAACATTACGATGTCCAATTCGTCCTTGTTTACGACAAGGAAGGGCGGGTCATCCACGATGGGACTAAAGAACTATCCCTCTACGGAACGATGCTGCGAAGCGTTTCGAGCAAGAAACTGTTGGCTAATAAGCAGCTCGTCGTCGACACCACCGGAAACCGAACCAGCATCGACGTGCCGATTTTCATTTCTGATGAACTTCTTGGCGGAGTCAGCGTTGGATTTTCACGAGACAGCATTGTTTCAGCCATTAAAAAGAGAAAGGATTATTTTTTATCCTTAGCCGAACGGGATTCCCGGCAAGAACTGGCGGTGATGTTATCAGGCGCTGTGTTGTTTTCTATTATCGGTTTCATCGTGTCCGTTTTTTTGGGCCGTACCTGGAGCAAACCAATCCAGCTACTATCTTCATTAACGGACAAAGTGGGCCGAGGTGAATATGATTTCGCCATCCCGATTCATCGTACCGACGAACTCGGTCAACTGGCCGAGGCGTTTGCGGGGATGGTAAAAAACCTCAAGGAACTGAGGGAAAAAGAAATCGACCAGGCGCGAAAAATACAACAGTCCAATACCGACCTCCAATATAGTAACAGCGAACTGCTAAAGGCGAACAAAGCTAAAGACGAATTTTTAAGCATCATGTCCCACGAGCTAAAGACACCCTTAAATGTGATCATGGGCTATGCCGAATTGGCTCGGACTGACACCTTAAGAGCCATCGGACTCAAACCTGAAGAAGCAGTAAACAAGATTTTGATTCATTCCAAAGATTTGTTGCATATGGTGGACGAAATACTACAAGCTACCCGCATTGAAGCTGGCGCCGCTCGAGCCATCGTTGAAGACATTGATTTACTTGCATTCCTCGTTGATCTAAGAACCTCTTGGGACAATCCCACCGCCAAAGAGCTCACCCTGATTTGGAACTACCAACACGACCTTCCACCCACCCGGACGGATCGGGACAAGCTCAAACACATTCTGCAAAACCTGATCGCCAACGCGATCAAATTCACTCCGGAAGGTTCGGTCACCGTCGCGGCCCGGTACTTTGCAGACAAAAAAATCGTAGAATTTAAGGTGGCAGACACAGGCATCGGAATCCCAAAGGAGCTCCTTGCATCAATCTTCGAGAAGTTTCGACAGCTTGATGCCTCCAACACTCGCACTTACGGCGGAGTAGGGCTTGGCTTGTTTATCGTTAAAAGATTCGCTGAAATGCTCGGCGGTACAATCACCGTTGAGAGCGAGCCTAAAAAGGGATCAACGTTTACTCTAACGCTGCCCGTGGTTTCACCATCGCAGCATTACATTGATCATCACAGAGAACGAATGCCGGCGATCCCTGACATCGAGCCGTGACAGATTTTGTCCTGAGCAGGTAATTTAGCTTTTTTCCCTTCCTTAACGAATTCCTGCGGCGGATGCTGGGAAATAAAAAGGCCGGAGCTTGGTGGTATCGCACAAGCTCCGGCCTTTCTTTACCTAAGAAACTAGGANNACGCGNCTTATGCCGCGTTNTCCTTTTCCGTTTTCTTGCGCCTCGCCCTTCTGCTTTTCTTTTGGCCGCCTGATGATCCTTCGCCCTGCGCCCCATCGCCTCCCACAAGCTCGATTAATGAAACCGGCGCCGCATCGCCACGTCNCCAGCCGATCTTGATGATGCGCGTGTAACCACCCGGACGATCCTTGAAACGCGGCGCAATGGTATCAAACAGTTTGCGCACCACGGATTTATCTTGCACGATCCCCAAGGCTTGGCGCCTCGCGTGCAGGCTCCCCTGTTTGCCCAAGGTAATGACCCGATCGGCCCAGCGCCGAAGCTCTTTGGCTTTGGGTTCCGTGGTCCGAATCTTTTCCTCGCGCAGTAGCGATGTAATAAGATTGCGCATTAGCGCCCAGCGATGGCTGGAGCTGCGGCTAAGTTTCCGGCCCGACTTCAGGTGGCGCATAGTATTAAGCCGGCTCCTTGTCATGGGCGCGTTTGCGCGCCTCGATTTCCTGTCGGGACGGAAAATGCTCTACTTTCATGCCGAGTTCGAGACCCATTTCGCGAAGAATTTCCTTGATCTCGTTGAGCGATTTATGACCAAAATTCTTCGTCTTCAGCATTTCCTGCTCGGTTTTTTGGACCAGCTCGCCGATATATTTAATATCCGCATTCTGCAAACAGTTTTGTGATCGCACGGAGAACTCTAACTCGTCCACGCTACGGAAGAGATTATCGTTCAGCGGGATCGTTGGTCCATCTTCCCGTCTTTCCGGGTGGGGTTCATCCTGGAAATTCACGAAAATGCCAACTTGATCTTGGAGGATCTTTGCCGCATAGGCCATGGCATCGTCCGGTTTAATACTTCCGTCCGTATGAACCTCGAACACCACCCGGTCGTAGTCAGTTCTTTGACCCACCCGGGCATTGCTCACGGTGAAGTTAACTTTGCGAACCGGAGAGAAGACCGCGTCAATGAAAATTGTATCCACCGGCGCCCCTTCCTCCCTGTTTCTCTCCGCCGGCACATACCCTCGGCCCATTTTGGCGATCATTTCCATCTCTAACTTAGCATCCCGGGAGAGCGTAGCAATTTTGTGTTCCGGGTTCAGAATCTCCACTAGACTCGGGGCGATAATGTCCTTCGCCTGAACGATTCCAGGGCCCTTTGCTTCGATTTTTAGGGTCTGGGGTTCGCTGTCGTTCAACCGGAGACGCACCTCTTTGAGATTTAATATGATGTCCGCGACATCTTCCGTTACCCCAGGAATGGTAGAAAATTCATGCAGAATACCTTTGATCCGGACAGCCACAAAAGACGCTCCCATGAGCGAAGAAAGCAGAATCCTGCGCAGAGAATTCCCAATGGTTTGGCCAAACCCGCGCTCAAAGGGTTCCGCATAAAATTTTCCATAGGTAGAGGTTAAGGTCTTTTCTTCCAACTCTAGTTGCTTCGGTCTGATTAGATCGGTCCAATGCCTATACATAGTAGACATAGTTTCTCCCGCTATTCGAAGTTACTTCGAATATAGTTCTACGATGAGCTTCTCATTTATGGGCATCGTAATATCGCTACGCGTGGGCAGTATTTTGATGCGACCACTCCAAGTTTCTCGGTCCAGCTCTGCCCATTCGGGCACGCCGCGCCGCTGCGCCCCTTCCATGGCCGTCAGCACCCGGGTCATTTGACGGCTCTGTTCCTTGACGGATACTACGTCACCCACGCGAACAACGGCAGAGGGAATGTTTAGCTTTTTGCCATTGACTAGAATGTGGCCATGCCGGACAAATGTTCGCGCCTCAGCCCGAGAGCTAGCAAATCCAAGCCGATAGACGACATTATCTAGCCGACACTCCAGGAGCACTAATAACGTCTCACCGGTAATACCCTTGGTTCGCGCCGCTCGAGCGAAAGTTCGCCGAAATTGATTTTCCAAAAGGCCATACATGCGTTTGACCTTTTGCTTCTCGCGCAGCTGGATGCTGTACTCGGAAAACTTCTGCCTACCTTGGCCGTGTTGCCCCGGCGGATAGTTGCGGCGTTCGATGGCGCATTTGTCCGTATAACAACGCTCTCCCTTGAGAAACAATTTGAGGTTTTCTCGCCTGCAAAGCCGGCACACAGATTGTGTGTATCTTGCCAATCCTTCTCCTCCTTGTTAAACGCGTCTTCGTTTCGGCGGCCGGCAGCCATTATGTGGGATCGGTGTAACATCCTTGATCAGGCTAATGTTGATTCCGGCGGATTGTAAAGCACGTAGCGCCGATTCTCGTCCCGCTCCCGGGCCTCGAACAAAAATCTGTACACTCCGTAAGCCATGATCCATAGCTTTCTTAGCTGCGCTGTCTGCTGCTTGTTGCGCCGCGAAGGGTGTTCCTTTCCGTGACCCCTTGAAGCCCATGGCCCCGGCGCTCGACCACGAGATCACGTTGCCCTGATAGTCGGTAATCGTGACAATCGTGTTGTTAAACGTCGAATGAATGTGTACCACACCCTCGGCGATATTCTTTCGTCCCCGTCTTTTGCGCGCGGCAGCCTTTTCGGCGGCCTTTTGGTCCGCCGAGCTTTCAGCCTTTTCCTGTTTTTCCTCTGCCGCTTCGTCCGCTTTTGCCATAGGATATTCTCCTGGAAGGGTCTTAGCCCTTCGATGGCGCCGGTTTCTTGCCCGCGACGGTCTTTCGCGGCCCCTTGCGCGTGCGCGCGTTGGTATGCGTGCGCTGACCCCGCACAGGCAAATTCTTGCGATGTCGCAAGCCACGATAGGATCCCATATCAAGATGACGCTTGATGTTGGCGCTTACTTCACGCCTGAGATCCCCTTCGACTTTTTGCCCCTGATCGATGATTTGGCGGATCTTGACCACGTCATCATCGGACAGATCGTCGCTTTTCAAATCCAAAGAAATTCCCGCCTCTCCGAGTATTTTCCTCGATGCGCTACGCCCGATGCCGTAAATGTAAGTTAACGCTACTTCCATTCGTTTGCTCTTTGGAAGATCCACACCTGCGATACGTGCCATATCCTTACTCCGTTCGCGCGCTCAAATTAAGAACAACTTGAAACCCCACGTTTTACCCTTGGCGTTGCTTATGCTTGGTATTGACGCACAGTACCCGCACCACTCCCCTGCGCCGAATAATTTTGCATTTGTTGCATATTTTCTTGACTGAGGCTCTAACCTTCACCATCGCTCCTATTTCTTACCGCTCCCGGAAGACGATTCTCCCTCTCGCCAAATCGTAGGGGGACAACTCGATTTTAACTTTGTCACCTGGAAGTATTTTAATGTAGTGCATCCGCATCTTTCCCGATATATGAGCAAGCACCTTGTGACCGTTATCCAACTCGACTCGAAACATCGCGTTGGGAAGCGTCTCTAAAACCGTACCGGTGACTTCAATGGCGTCTTCTTTGGGCATATGAATTGCGCGCGCCGAATTCTTGCTGCTCAAATTATAGTTGGCTCAAAATATAGGGACCGTTCTTGGTAACGGCTACCGAATGTTCGAAATGAGCCGCAAGGCTCCCGTCCTTCGTGACAGCCGTCCATCCGTCGTCTTTGATTTCGACTTCATACCCGCCCGCGTTAACCATCGGTTCAATCGCCAAAACCATTCCCTCTTTCAAACGCAGCCCGCGATCAGGCTCGCCATAGTTGGGCACCGGAGGTTCTTCGTGCAATTTTTTGCCAATGCCGTGTCCGACAAACGCTCGGACAACGGAATACCCGGCATTTTCAGCGGTTTGCTGGACGATAGCTCCCAAATCTCCTAACCGCTTGCCTTCGCGGAGTTGCTCGATGCCTTTGTGCAACGCCAGTTCTGTGACTTGCATCAACCGTTTAGCCTCTTCGTTCACCTGCCCAACGCCCACGGTGATAGCCGAGTCGCCGTAGAAACCGTCATAGATCACACCGTAATCTAGACCTATAATATCGCCTTCTCGCAACTCTCTAGTTGACGGAATTCCGTGCACGATCTCTTCATTAATCGATGCGCAGAGACAGCGCGGGAAAATGCGACCGGCTACGGAGTATCCCTTAAAAGCCGGTGTGGCCTTTTTTTTAAGCGTCAACTCCTCTGCGATGGCATCCAGTTCTAACGTCGTGATCCCGGGAGCGACTCTATGTTTCAGTTCCTGCAGAATCTCGGCAACGATAACGTTGGCCCGTCTCATGATCTCGATTTCTCGGGGCGATTTCAGCGCGATCACTTTAGGTTCCCGAGCGCTTGGATCATCCGACTGTGGATATCATCCACTGTTCCGACGCCATCGACGTTCCGCAGCAGGCTGCGCTCTCTATAGTAATTCACCAGAGGCGCGGTCTGCGTATCATAGACGCTGAGCCGAGCGGTAATGGTCTCTTCCCGGTCATCATCTCTTTGGTACAGCCCGCCGCCGCACCGATCACAGACCCCTTCCACTTTCGGAGGATCCAAAGCTAAATGATAGAGAGCACCACAACCCTCGCAGGTTCGCCGTCCTGCCAATCTTTCAACAATTACTTTCCGGGGCACCTGAACAGACACCACACCGTTTAGGGCTATCCCCATTTTTTTTAAGATTTCATCGAGACTTTGCGCTTGTGGAATCGTCCTCGGAAAGCCATCAAGAATGAATCCCTGCGCACAATCTTTTTCTTTTAGCCGCTCTGCCACCAAGTTGACGATCAAATCGTCCGGCACCAAGGCACCGCGGTTAATATATCCAGACGCCTCTTTACCTAACGGGGTCTGCTCGGCCACAGCCTTTCTCAGAATGTCTCCAGTCGATATCTGGCAGGCTCCGTACTGCTCCTGTAGAAATTTTGCCTGGGTTCCTTTCCCGGCTCCCGGAGGCCCGAGCAAAACAACACGTAGTCCAGCGGCCAACCCCTAACCCCTTCTGCCCCGCAGTCGTCCTCGCTTCATGAAGCCTTCGTAGTTACGGGTGATCAAATGGGTCTCCATTTGCGCGACGGTATCCAAGGCTACGCCAACGACGATCAAAAGCGCCGTGCCACCGAAATAGAACGGGACGTTGAATTGCCTTACTAGAATCGTTGGCAGCAACGAGACGATACACAGATAAATAGCACCACTCAAGGTAATGCGTGAAAGCACACGTTCGATAAACTCCGCAGTTTTCTGCCCAGGCCGTATGCCTGGAATATAGCCGCCGAATTTTTTCATATTCTCCGCGACATCCGTCGGATTAAAAACCACCGCAGTATAAAAGAAAGCGAAGAAAATAATCAGCGCAACATACACCACATCATGCAACCATGCCCCGGGAGCCAGCGCGCTGGAAACCGACTGGACCCATGGATAATTGGCAAACTGCGCCAATGTGGCTGGGAAAATAAGAATGGATGATGCAAAAATGGGCGGAATGACATTGGCCGTGTTGATCTTCAGCGGCAAATGCGAGCTTTGACCACCATACATCTTTCGTCCCACGACACGCTTGGCATATTGGACCGGAATCCGTCGTTGACCGCGCTCAACGAAGATGATCGCGCCCACAACGACAATGCTTAGCACAAGAATGAGCAAGGCCACCAGCAGCCCTAGTTCTCCTTCACGAACAAACTGAAACGTAGTCGACACAGCTGACGGCAAACGTGCCACAATGCCGGCAAAAATAATGAGCGATATCCCGTTGCCGATGCCCCGTTCGGTGATTTGCTCTCCTAACCACATGATAAACGCGGTCCCCGAAGTCAAGGTAATGACGGTCATAAATCTAAATCCCCAGCCCGGGTTCAACACCAGACCGTACCCCCCCGGGCCTCGCGTTCCTTCCAAACCGATACTGATCATGACGCCCTGAATGATAGACAACACGACGGTGCCGTAACGCGTGTATTGGGTGATCTTGCGCCGGCCCACTTCACCTTCTTTGGAAAGTCTTTCGAGATAGGGAAAAACCACGGTGAGGAGCTGCAATATAATAGATGCGCTGATGTANGGCATGATGCCCAACGAAAAAACCGAGAACTGCTCTAAGGCACCGCCGGAAAAAAGGTTAAGAAAACCAAAAAGAGTTCCCTTCTGCTGTTCGAAGAATGCCGCCATGGCGTGGCGATCAATGCCAGGAGTAGGCACATGCACACCCAGACGATACACGGCGAGCATTGCCAGCGTGAACAGTACGCGGCGTCGGAGCTCAGGAACTTTGGAAGCGTTCTGGAAACCGCTAAGCATGGTCCGTTACCAATTCCGCCTTTCCACCGGATGCTTCAATCTTCTCTTTCGCTTTAGCAGAAAACCCATGGGCTTTGACGGTCAATGGTTTAGACAATGAGCCATCACCCAAAATCTTGACCCGCTTGTCCTTGCCCTTCACTAAACCATGCTGAGCCAACAGCTCGGGGGTTACTTCGCCCCCCGAGGGCAAAGACTCCAGTTGGTCGATATTCACGACCGCCATTTCAACTCTAAACGGATTATGAAAACCACGCTTTGGTAACCGGCGCTGAAGGGGCATCTGACCTCCCTCAAATCCGGGTTTGGTCCCGCCGCCCGATCGAGCTCCTTGACCTTTATGACCCCGGCATGAGGTTTTTCCGTGTCCTGAACCGTCTCCACGGCCAACCCGCTTGCGCTTCTTGGTCGACCCGGCGGCCGGTTTTAAATCACTTAGTTTCATAAAGTTACCGAATCTCTGTCAAGGCTTTTCCTCGGCGGTCAGCGATCTCTTCCGGCGCGCGCAGGTCTCTCAGCGCTTCGAATGTCGCCTTGACCATGTTGTGCGGGTTATTCGAGCCGATGCACTTGGTCAAAACATTCTGGA
>AF_2010_repII_A001DRAFT_10000205_pt1 | contig 10998 bp, 9 predicted proteins | sample AmaForreplIIA001_FD_9190 | JGI IMG/M metagenome (IMG submission 9190)
CTCTCTGCTCGCCGATCCCTAAAAACCATTTCGTTAAACCGCAGAGAGAAAATAATTTGTTTGGAATCCTTATATCGACACGATATGATAACGAAGCATGCAGACAAAAATAACGATATTGGTAGCGCTTATTTCAGCATCATTAATATCAGAAATTCCTCTCGTGGCACATGCTCTCCCTCTCGATTGGAATTTAACGGTTAATTTGAAGAATGTCCCGTTTGGGACAGACCGAATTTACGTACAAGTGAGAGGGCCGTTCGGTAATAATTATTATCAGTGGGTTCAAAACGGAGTAAAACCTTCGGCCACTTTTCTTCTCTCTGGAAGCGAATTTCCAGAGGGATACTTCTACCAGATCTGCGTCGGGACTGGTTTTTTGGCCACGGTTACTCCCTCCTGCACCCAATTTTCCCAATTCATACACAACATCGGGGATGAGAGCGTAATTTTTACTTGGCCTGGACAGGGAACGCCATATCGATCAGTACCGTCTATGTGACCGGCACATAGACAGCAGAATAATGGAAGAAATTGAAAATTACAACAAATTAGGAGGAATGAAAAACAATCGGACGGCTATGCAAATACATATGATGAATTTCGGCCCGCCAAAATGACGCCGTACTTGCGTTCGCAATATCGCAATTTTATGGAGGATAGCGGGCTTACGAGTTACGCGAACAATAGCCTAAGTCGGATTGTTGAAGCAATCAAACTAGATGGTATTTTTGCTTTTTTTCATTCCTAGCAATGTTGGAAGGGATCCAATCTATTAGATGAGCTTAGAAAAGCAGATATGATTCTATTCTATCAAAATAATGTTGTGCTCTTGATAAGGGGCTGTCGAGCTTTGCTCATTAAACAAGTTTGTTCTTTTTTAATTCTAGTTACTACAATTCTTTTGCTCAGCTCGCTACACACCATTGTAGCTTTTGCTATATCTCCTTCATTTTCCATTCAAGAGGTCGATACGGGTGTACACAATGGTATTCAAATAAATGGAATAACACATGCAGAAACAAAACCTAACTATAACTGGCCACTGGCATCTTCATCTGATATACAACGAGTCACATACTTCAGCGATAGTCGAACACTTAATGCTACAATGTGGCTTGGAGGCGGAGTTGAACAAAAACCCTCTCTTTACGGAGTGTCAGCTGCGATTTACGGCGAATTGATAGATGCAGACAATAACCCTTCTACCGGTAAATACGGGGTAGATTATCAACAGGAAATACAGTGGAGTAACAACACCAACAGTTGGAACAAGCTATTCGTGCAATATTCCTCTCCTCTTAATTATAGGACCTTGAATATAGAAAAGAACTACACTGCATTTTTTCAAAATAAGGAGAAGTACGTGTTGATGCCTCTTGATCTAAAATCTATAACGTCACCAGAGAAGTTCAGAGTAATATATTATGCGATACTAATTTACAATGAGTCTAGAATATTACTAGACTTGACGCCGTGGATCGAGATTCCTCCATCACAATATACCTTTTCAACAACTCCAAATCCTATAGTGATTACACAAGGACAACAAGAAGACGTGGGAGTACAGCTCCAATCAAGTAATGGTCTGCTACCAAAGCTAGCTAATTTCACCCCATATCAAAACTATTCCAATATAGCTATCAAGTTTAACCCGTTTGGATTAAACGTATCGTCTTTTGGAGTCGCACCAGTTCCACTCAGGATAGAAGCCTCGAACAACGCTCAAATTGGTACATATACAATTCCTGTTCTATTAAATTTGTCTACTGGTTCAGTTTTTCCTTCCAAGTTTATCCAGCTTGCGAACCTGAACGTTTCAATGCCAACTCAAGGTTACATAAGTGGCAAAGGGAATCTATCAATATCTGTGATCTCGCCACCCACCATTGATCAACGTATAAAAGACTTTTGGAGCGTATACGGCTCTCTGATTTCCATAGTCGGGGCTGGATTTGCTGGAGCAGCCTCAACGTATGTATTTGAATATGTGAAGAACCGTAAGAGTAAATCAGCGCCTATCAAGTAATATCTGACAAAAAGTCAGTTGTCTCTGGCAGTTGTGTCCCATTATTTTCTAATATTTTTGAAGGCAAAGTATATTGACTATATTTGATCCTTATACCTATTTTGTGGGTGAATAATTGGGTGGACAAATAAATGCAATATCGCCTGTGTTCTCTGCTGTACTGGGCCCAAGGGGGTTTGAACCCCTGCCCGACCGGTTATGAGCCGGTCGCTCTGCCAGACTGAGCTATGGGCCCGCGAATACAGAGTCCAGGTGTTAAGGTATAAAGGTTTTCGACTAATTTGATGAGATCCGAATTAGGAAGATATCGCTAACGTACGTAGGGTAGATAAGATTTATTCGTAATTGCGGACGCTCGTCAAGAGCATGTAGGACCAATATATCTTTCGAGAACAGAATCAAGCAATTGATTCTGCGCAGCCAACGATTTGGTCGCCGCTATGTAGGCTGACCGGGTCTTGTTCATAGGGATGTCTTCTAAAATGCCTCTCCATAATGCAGCATGCATTACATCGACCTCTTCGTGTATCATAAAGTACTTAACAGCGTCGCTACTATTCTTTCCATAGAAATCCTTCAATCCATTAATTTTTGACCTACTGATCTTGGGTAATTCACACTCGTAAGCATACATAGCCGCCGCCCCTTCATATACAGAGCATCCAGTTTGATCGTTTAAAGTACTGATGGCCTCCGTGGTCTTGCGACTCGGATGGTGATTTGAAAGTTCTTGTCTTGAAACACCTAGCGACTTTGCGAACTTGATCCATGGCGCAAGATGGTCAGCTTCTTCCTTATAATTTCGAACAAGTGAACTTTGAAGGAAAGGATCATTTGTAAGACCATGGATATTTCGAACAAATTCGGGGATAGCTTTGACCAAATGAAAATACTCTTTAGAGTAGCCTTGGAGATGATCGATAGTTAACTCCCCATCATTCCACATTTGGTAGAATGGGTGCTTCAGCAGGCTCCGTTTTCCGATTTGAATATCTATCCTTTCTATAAGGGTATTCATTCCAGGAAAGCTGATCAACGCTGCTAGCGTAAAAACCTTTATGTATTGCCGCAACCTGCCTTGTCCTAACTGACATAATAGGCTGGGAATTCGGTAATAGTCATAAGGGGTTAGTCATCAGGGGTTACTCTAAGAACCACTATAGCCCATTAAGTGGCTCCCCATACTCGATATCTGCTTTTTTTCTTTCAAAACCTATCCCAAGAAAAGATTTTATGTAATCCAACTTCCAACAAGCTCCACAAGGGCTCCGGTGGTGTAGTAGCTGATAGCCTGAAACAGCTGCAAATTCCGGTCAAGCATTGTGGCCTTTCGAGTCGCAGATCCCGGGTTCAAATCCCGGCCGGAGCAATACTTGTTATCACTAGCTCGTTCTTAACCTATCAATTTTGTAAAGGCATTAATATCCTCTTCATTTCAAGAAATCACAGGCAGGACCGGATCTGGATAGAAGAAGAAATCTGGGCGTTAACCCACTAATGGAGTTATTTAGCCAATATTTATCGAAAATCGAAGATGCTCTAAGGAGAGAACTCGATCTTTATTCATGGTCAGAGTTTTATGCTCCCTTGAGGTACGCTTGCGAGGGAGGGAAACGGGTTCGACCGCTGATCCTTTTACTAGCCACTGAAAGTATCAGATCAAAAAGTACAGCTCCCATAATACTGGACGAAACTGACGATGCCTTTATGGCAGCTTGTGCCATTGAACTACTGCATACTGAATCCGTGATTCATGATGATATTATAGACGAAGAAAACATAAGGCGTGGGAAACCGTCGTTTCACGTGAAGTACGGTTATAACAGTAGCATACTCACTGCTGACTTCGTCCTAGGAATTATCCTTAGTATTGGATCTAAGATGCATAATCCGCGTGTATCTTGTGAACTCTCTAAAGCTGCTATAAAGATGAGCGAAGGAGAGATGATGGAGATTAGATTGGCCCGACAAGCTAAAATTGAGGAGGACGATTACATAAAGGTACTCGAACACAAGACTGCTTCTCTTTTCGAGGCATCGGCAAAAATCGGAGCCATATTAGCAGATGGTATTGAGGATGAAATACACACAATGGCAGCTTATGGAAGTTTGCTCGGAATCGCATATCAAATTCATGATGATCTGATGGATTGGAATAACGAAGATCGAATTTTTAATCTGCTAGTAAAGAAAAATGACCAGTCCATGGAATTTGTTGAAAGGATGGAGGGTCTATATTTGTCATACTCAACCAAAGCAAAGAACGAGTTGCGAAAAATAAATGATAGCAGTGCGAAGAGGCATCTTGAACACTTAACAGAGTTGGCCTCAATTGAATTCTGAAATAAATCTGTAGTGTAGAACGACAAATGCTATTGTGAGTATTTCGAGTTTCTTGACCAGGAGATTCGACATTACTTATCTTATAGACGAGGCTACTGCGAAATTTCCTGTAAAATAACCGCATCCAAGAGATACCACGAAGCTAATATCCTCGGTTATTGGGTGCGACGAACGCCGTCACAACGGCACGTGAGGAGTTGGTGTAAGGGGCATAAGCAGCTTTAGTCAGGCCTGACACTGATGTAGAGCTGTTGGATAGCAGGGATGCAACTTTACCAAAATGTGGAACCGCCTTGGATGCAAACTCTAGCACAGGCGCATACCAAATCCCGAAACCCACCATAAATATAATTGCGAATATTAGTACCGCTGACATAGCTTTAGGCTCTTTAACTCTCGTCATATCTGGTCCTTCTTCCATGTACAATTTTTTGATAATCCACGCATAATAGCCAAGAGAAAGTGCACTGTTTAGTAACCCTGCTATTGCAAGATATGGACCCCAAACAACTACCGACCCACTATTAATTGCTGCTCCAAAAACCACCAGTTTGCTCCAGAAACCGACTAGCGGAGGAACACCAGCAAGTGAAAGCAAGGAGATAGACAATGCCATGGCAGTAATCGGCATACGCCGGCCCAGCCCTCTGTATCTCTCAAGACTGTAGGCAGCCAATGCGGTGGCGACTGCGGCTGCAGCTATAAATCCAGCAGATTTCATTACTGCATGGTTAATTATGTAAAATAGAGAACCAGTCAGAGCTTGGTCGGAGTACGGGGCTAACGCAAATCCTATCAAGATATACCCTGCCTGTGCAATGCTAGAATAAGCCAGAATCCTTGGAACACTCCTCTGTACCAAAGCCGCGAAGTTACCAAGCGTCATTGTAAATATAGCTATTATAGCAAGAGTAAACGCCCAGTCCGGGTGCAAGACAAACATTCCTAATACAATTACCCGCAGCGCCGCCGCAAATCCTGCTTTTTTCGTTCCTGCAGCCAGGAGCGCACCTATTGTAGTCGGCGCGCCCTCATAGGCATCAGGTAGCCACATGTGAAATGGAACGAGACCTATCTTGAATCCAAAACCTGCTATAAATAACGCGATAGCAAGAAGACCTATGGGCACTAAGTCCTTTTGAAGATGGGTAAACGCCTGGATTGCTCCACCTATATTGGTCGTTCCTGTAATCCCATATACAAGCCCGATGGCAAAAATCAGGATTGCAGAAGATAGCGCGCCAAACATGAAATATTTTATCGCTGCTTCATTTGAGATGGGGTCACGTTTTGAAAAGGCAGCAAGAGCATATGTAGGTAATGACATTAGTTCCCATGCGACAAATAACATTACGAGATCTGTAGAGTAGGCAATAAGCACCATACCAATGCTCGAAAGCAAAAGAAGAGAGTAATATGCAGCCGGATTCTTCTTCCCGTCCATGTAATTCCAAGAAGAAGCTGTTACCATTATGGAAACAATCAATAATGCTATTGCAAAAAATGAACCAAAAATATCATCCGAAAGGACGCCCGGGCCGAAAACCGTGGCAGACGCTACTTCGCCCGACAATACGCGAAAAATCACGATTCCAATGGCTAAAATTAATGCGCCAAGAGCAATTGCACTATACAGCTTGTTGTTAGAACCCCGTTCTCTCTTGAATGCATCCAACACAGGGATGCCTAGTCCGACGGATCCTAGAACAACTGTTAAAACAAGCGGCGTTGAAGTGAAATCAACCATTATTCGAGAGTCACCTTCTATAGCAGTAGCAGCATTATGATAATCATGATGCCGACTCCAAACACGAATAAGTAAGTCTGGGTTATCCCGGTTTGTCCTGCCTTTATTACTCGAGAAAATGATGTCATCGAAATTTCGACTGCTCGACCAATGCCTTCGATCACAGTAAATTCAAAGTATCTCCAAGTGATTCGATATACTGCAACAGGTCCTATGACTGTGCCCCAATAAATTGCCGAATTAAGATACCATCTGTTGTATAGAAAAGTCCATATCCGTCTCGTGACAATATTCTTGGAGATTATTTTAGGATCAATTTTCCTAGCAATGTAGAACATATATCCCAAAAAGCCTCCAACTGCAAACGCTCCAACAGAGGCTGATGCGGCAAGTGGGTTCAGGCCGAGAAATAGTTTGGTCTGTGCATGTGGCTGTACAAGGTGACTAGTGGTTGCTGGATTTTGAAGTTGCTGCAATTGCTTCTGCTCGGTTATTCCAAAGTAATTAGCAAGATAACCTGTGAATATATGCTGAAGCTCAGCACCAAAGGCAAAGCCGATCACTCCGATACCTACCGTTGCAACCGAAAGAATCGCAAAAGGAACCCATACTATCGGGCGTGCTTCATGAGGACGATGGCCATCTTTTTCGAGTTGTTCCAAGTGATTGCTCTTGGTTCCAAAAAACGTCATACCAATCATTCTAAATGTATAGAAGGCAGTCATTATTGCGACTACGGTAGCCATGATAAATAGCGGGCCTGAATGAATGTACCCTGACTCTAAAACAGCTGAAAATATAGCATCCTTACTCCAGAATCCTAATGTAATTAAAGGTGCTGCTGCGAGAGACAAAGATGCAATGAACATGAAAACGTAGGTTTTTTTCATATATTTACGCATCCCGCCCATATCTGTCATGAACCTGGAGCCAACAGCATGGATCAGAGCTCCTGCCCCCATGAATAGTGCAGCTTTGAACATTGCATGGCTTATCAATTGAAAGAACCCTGCGGTATAGCCGTCAGCAAAATTAGTAGAAAGCCCGGCTATACCTATGCCCATCATCATATAACCTATTTGAGAACCAGTAGAATATGCAAGGACTTTCTTGATTTCAGGATTTGCAATGGCCTGAGAAGCAAGAAGAAATGCGGTAAAGGCGCCTACCCATGCAACCACTTCAAAAAACTGTGCCATACCAAATGCTGCAACAGCAAAGAACAACGGAGCTATCCTAGCTACAAGAAATACACCGGCCTTAACCATTGTAGCGGCATGAATCAATGCAGAAACAGAGGCTGGCCCTGTCATAGCTTCCAGAAGCCATTCGTTCAGAGGAAATTGCGCGGATTTGCCTATCGCCCCTCCAAAAAGTAATACAGCTGCAGGCACCAGCAAGTTCTGATGAGCCATCTGAACAGCCCAAGTCTGGTTTTGGATCAATTCCTTAAAACCAAAGGTTCCTGAATAGATGAAAATCAGAAACATACCTGCAAGCATCATGGTGTCTCCCGCTTTTGTCATCAAGAACGCTTTCACACCAGCGTGAGAAGGAGAGGCCCACATTGCAATTCCCCATGCGAAGTGACCTTCTTTGCCAACGAAATCCTTCTTTTTATCATAATACCAAAAACCTACGAGAGCATAGGACGCGAGCCCAACTCCTTCCCAACCGAAGAAAAGCATGAGTAAATTGTCCGAAAGAACAACCAACTGCATAGATCCGATAAAGAACAGCATAAAAAACCAGTACCTCGTGAGGTCTCTTTCCCCATGCATGTATCCCGTGGAATATACAAATATCAAAAATGAGATCCAGGCGACAAGGTTCGCCATAATGATCGATAATGGATCGGCAAGAACACCAGCTTTGAGATTCAGGATCGAAATCCAAGTCACCTGGCTGTGCACTTCGCTGCCAGCAAATACTAACGGCATTAATGTCGTTGCTGAGACAGCGCTTGCAAAAGCTAGACCTACTGCAGTATAATCCCGTACCCTTATGCCTGCCTTAGCAGCTGCTGCGATAATAGCCGCGCCGATGAAAGGAAGAATCCAGACCAACCAAACATTCACAGCGATTCCACCGAAACCTGAAATTTCGACCACCACTTTTTCCTCACTCCATCACTTTTGCATTATTTGTAATTAGGTCTGTATTGGGAATATTCGCCACCGCTGCTAATTTTTTCATGCTCGCTGCAGTAGGCTCTAGTACCCTATCGATGCCGGCCCCATTACTAGATTTGAATGTCATGTTCTTAGTGATTGGGATCCCAGAGCTTTGCGACGGCACGGGAAGTACTTCAGGTGAATTGTGGAATATTCCTTGAATGTACTTAACGATAGGGCTGAGGAGCGGATTAGGATAGACTCCGATAATGAGTGTCAATCCAGCCAGTATGGCCATTGTTACTGTGATATATCTGCTAGGGTCTCTAACGTCAGCAAACGCCTGTGGTATCCTACCAAAGAAGATCCGCTTGTACATCCAAAGCAGATAAGCCGAAGATAGCACCGTTGTCAAGAGGCCAATTCCGAATAGAACAATCCTGAGGGAACTAGAGTCGTGAATGCCGGTTTGTAACACGCCATTGAATAGGATCCATTCAGACATGAAGCCGCTGGTGGGGGGAATCCCAAAAAGGGTTAGTAAGCCGATCATTGCAATAACTGCTGTATACGGCATCTTTCCGGCTAATCCGCCCAGCTTTGACATGCTGGTAGTGCCGGTCTGGAGACTAATTGATCCAGCCATCATGAACAGGATCGCCTTGCCAAGGCCGCTTGTTACGTACAGCAAAGTTGCTCCAGTGATTCCAAGAACGCTACCAGACCCAAGGCCAAATAAGATATATCCCATATTGCTCATAGTTGAATAAGCAAGAACTTTCCTGATGTCATCCTGCATCATGGCCATAGCACCGCCATAAATCATAGTGGCCANACCCCAGATGTTAATATAAAGACTGTATTGTACATACGTTCCGCCGAGGAGATCTAGCCATATACGTAAAATTCCATAAGTAGCAATTCCTACTAACAAGATCGCTACGGGAGTCGGTGCTCCTGCCTGAGAAGACGGGACCCAAGCGTGCAAGAGAAAACCTCCTAGTTTTATTCCGAGTCCCAATACNACGGCAAAGATAATGATCGGCATCCATTGCCCAGGGATTTGCGACACATGGGCCCTGACCGAACTGTAATCAAACCCCCCTACAAAAAATCCAATTGATAGCAGCCCAAGCAACAGTATAACTGATCCAGCATGTGTCCAGAAAAAAAACATTAAGCCGGTCCTCTGCCTTTTTCCGTAGCCAAAAAAGGCTATCAGGAAGAATGGAGGGACAAGTACCAGCTCAAAAAAAACATAGAACTCAATCAAGTTTGTCGCAAGCACCATACCTAGAGTTCCCATCGCAAAAACCATGAATAGTGCATAGAAAAGCCCGAGTTGCGAGTTCACATAACGTTGCTTCTCGATGGTTGCTGTCGCCGTTGCCAAAGAGCTGCCTTCAATGTTGCCCCTTCCGGAAGCATCGTATCCTCGAGGCTCGAAATCGCCAGGACCAAAGCTAGGAGCTGTGCTTTCATCGTTGCCTAGCTCTCTAAATCGATTGCTTGCTTCATCTCTTACCTTGCGATCCATATACGGTTTAGAGAAGATTATGAGGACGGTAAACCAGATATAGTTTATAATTGCAAAAGGAAGACTAAGGCCATCTAGTCTAAGGCCGAAATTCCCGAACTGACCCCAAGGATAACTTTCAACATATATCGAACTTCCCGCATTCCAGACGAGAACTGGAACAAATAGCAGCGCCGTCGATAACAAAAGAACAACAAAAGAAAACCAGGTCACAACATCAAGACCGTATCTTCTTCCTACGAAGTACGCCACGGGTGACAGCAGAAGAGGCATAAAGGTCGCTGCCAACAGGAAGTACGACTCTGCCATCTTTCTGATACCTAGCCTTTCATACTCCTGAATTCTTTGACATCGATCTCTTTGTATAATCTATAGGCTATAATGATAATGCCCAATCCAACTGCAACTTCGGCCGCAGCGACCGCAATAGAAAAAAGCGCGAATAATTGGCCTTGGGGGTTGTGTAGATTTCTTGAGAAGGCGATCAAATTCAGATTTGCCGCGTTCGCAATAATTTCTATCGAAAAGATCATGCGTATGGCATTACGCTTGACGACTAGGCCATATATACCAATGGCGAATAGAAAAAGGGCCACCGCGACAAAATCAATCAGCTCGTTCATTTTTCTGTTCTATATCCTCCCTTCGGGCTAATGCTAAAGCACCTATTACTGAGGCAGCAAGCGTCAGTCCCAAGAGCACCAAAACTGGACCGTAGTAAGTCACCATCTGCTTGCCAAGCGCAGCGATATCGATAGCGGGTGTGTTAAAATTGGTAAATGTAGGTTTGCCTAGACCTGATGCTAGGAGTACAGCCCCTATTCCACCTATGAAAACTAGGAGGAGTATGATACCTGCGACCTTTCTACCTCTGTCCTCTTTGATTGAAAAGAGGGCTTGGGTTCGCACAAGCATAACTGTGAATATAACAAGAACTGCTACGGCACCTACATAGACCGTTATCTGAAACATAGCAACGAACGGCGAATCTAAAAGCAGAAAAAACCCGGCAATTCCCAACATACTGATTGCCAGACCAATTGCCCCGTACACAAGTTCGCGAGCTTCAAGCGCAACGACTGCAGAGCCTATGGTCAGAATTGCAATACCAGCAAATACTGCGTCAACCATGATGTGAGGCACCATGATCGTCAATCTTTATCTCGACATCACCGCTGTATCTCGGCTTTATTGCTAGTTGTGCAGGTGTATAAATCAAATGTTCCTT
>AF_2010_repII_A001DRAFT_10000207_pt1 | contig 10952 bp, 8 predicted proteins | sample AmaForreplIIA001_FD_9190 | JGI IMG/M metagenome (IMG submission 9190)
GAGAAAGCCCAACGCCCACCCCAGGGCGAACGTCGACAAGGTGACTTCGGTGAAATAGACGGTGAACGAGAGGACCTGCTTTGATGTTTCAGGGATGTCGGTCTGGAAAATCCAGACTGCCGGATTGAAATAAGGATTGATCGCCATGAGCATGCTGGTCATGCCCTGGAGTGGGTTCATCGCTGTCACGTCGAGCGGGTGTGCCCAATCCAGGTAGGCTTTGGCCAGCCAGAGGCTCAGGTCGGCATCACGGCCGAGGTAAAGAAGACCGGAATGGCGAAACCAAATCGCTGTGAAGCTCAGCAGCACGACGAGATAAGCGGCGACATAGGTCGTGCTTGGTCGCAGAGACGTGGAGCTAGGCAATCGATCTCTCGCGGCGTGTTCGAAGTTCGACGGATGGATTCGCATCTTACCGCTGCTCGGAGCTCTCGTGCACAACGCGCGTGCCCTGCCGCACCGTGACCCAGGATGCTGGCCAGCGCGCCACGGCCGCCCGACAGGTCCCTTCAGTCAGCTCGAAGTCGTACACCCCAACGACGTGCTCCACGATGTTGCCGCCCGCATCGTCCCAGATGTCTGTGGAGCTAAAGTGCGTGTCAGTCTCGATGGGCAACTCCGACTCGACTCGCGTGCGCCCCGTGCTATTTATACGCCGTGCTGAGAGTTTATGAGCGACTCCTGACCAGTTGGCTCTTTTGGCTTGTCGCCTTCGCGATCGGCCTCTCGATTGGGGTGAAGGAAGCGTTCTTTCCGAAGCACGTTCCCGAGACGACGAAGATCGAAAGCACGCCGGCCAGTCGATCCGGAGAGCAAAAGTAGGTCCTGGATTTCGTTGAAGGCAGACTGGGTTGTGCATCGCGGCGCTGTTTGGGTTCGAGCATTAGCTTGGTTATAGCAGCGGGGCTCGTCTTGGTCTGGGGCGCCATTCTCGTCTGCGGGATATTCGCGATGACAGCGTACAACGCTTTTTTTGTTCCCATTAGTCGCCTCACAATATCAGCGCCCATCTGCTTCCGCTCGCCAGCGGCGACTAAGCGACCCGACTCACTGGTGATGGGCCGAGGCATCCTCGCAAGTCTTGCAGGCCTGCCAACGTCGGGCCTGCCCGATAATTTCATGGAGCGCCTGACCCCGGAGCGCGTGGCATCCCATATCGAGCGCAGACGTCAGGCGGTAAGGCGTTGGGCAGAAGCCAATCCCTCTTTCGTGACGGCATTTGAGAAAGCATGCCAACACTGGCTTGCTACAAACGCGAGGAAGCGCGCGGATAAAACGAGGCCATAAGTCAAACCAGACTCAACTTTACTGGAACGACCCATATGAACCCGACCGAAACCTTCGCTGCGGACATGATGACCGAGTTGCAGTCCGCCGATCCGCTGTTCTTACCGTCCGCGTTCTGGCGCGAGCTTAACGAAGACAATCGCCGTATGCTAGTTCACGAGGGTTTGGCCAACTTTAAACGCACGATCTCAAACAATTACTTTAATTGGCTCATCACTGATCACAAGTCAGAGCTGTTCCGTCATGCATTTCGACAATGGCTCCGCCGACCCGACTTACTGCCTCTGCGGACACGGTTGGTTGAAACGCGGCATCTGCGCACAAACACCGCCGATGGCTTGATGTGCCTGAACACAATTCAGCGCCACACTTATCGGCTTTACGTCTGCTTCGTTTGGACGATCATGGAAGACCTCGATCGCCATAATCTGCGGTTAAAGATTACGGAGCCGCAAGTCGGAAATCCATTGCCCGTAATGCTAGGCACGAAGCTTTTGAGCCAAGACCTCGCGACTTCAATCATGGAATGCAATCTGATCGCAGACTTAGTCCAGAATCTTCGCTCGCCGCGAGTCGCCGAACTCGGTGCCGGGTACGGACGCCTTGCTCACGTCTACGCGAACGCGCTGCCGGGTCAGTACTTCATCTTCGATATTCCACCAGCACTATCTGTTGCGCAGTGGTATTTGGAACAAACTCTGGGCGCCCAACGGGTGTTTAGATTTCGGCGATTTGATCGATTCGATGATGTTCGGAACGAACTTGATCGAGCCTCAGTCGCACTCTTCACCTCTAACCAGATCAGCAAGTTCCCGGCTCACTACTTCGACGTGATGGTATCGATCAGCACGCTACCAGAGATGCGCCACGACCAAGTTGATTTCTATCTTTCGGAGTTCGAGCGGTTGTCACGCGGTCACATCTTTCTAAAACAGTTCACGACTTGGAGAAATCCAAACGACGGAACTGAATTGAGCCGCGAGAATTATCGCTTCAGTTCTGACTGGTCTCTGATGTTGGATCGCACTGATCCTGTCATCCCGGAGTTCTTCAACCGCGTCTGGCAGCGCAAGCTTTCTATTACATAGAGAGCCACGAGGAGCGGCACCTTTCGGCCTATATCGCGACTGAGCAAAAATGGAGTGCCGAGGCCAGCAAACGGTTNCCGGTGAAGAGCGTATCGTTTTAATGTTTGCCGGCTGTCGGCGGTCTGTTACTATTAACCTCGCCCGTTACCACGATTTTGGTGACTGCCTTTGCATACATCTGCATCCCCCACGTGGACGGATGCATGTTATCCTTTGAACTATTCATGCGCTCCGGGTTGCCAATTGGAAGAGTAATATAGTCCAGAAGTCCGTGCATCGGCCGGCCCGTCAGCCGACTGATTTCACGGCCGATCTCGGCCATGATAGGCGACATATATTCCTCTCCGGCGCTAACCTCCGGGTAGAATGGCAGATGAATCACGATGTAAGGAATGCCGCTGCGATTAAGAGTTTCAATCGACGTCAGCAACTTCTTGTCCTCGCCCAGGTCACGGGGTGTAATACCGGACCCGAAGCTACGGTCGGAATTGGAGTAGAACGGATTTCCGTGAATGATTTTGTTAAATAAGAATGAGCGATATGGAGTAAAGACCGAATAACGTGGTGGGCGGAAGCGTAAGTATTTATCGATCATTTCAGATCCGATTCTGTCCAACGGCCCCCCTTTCTTGTGAGCCTCGCACCAATCGTTTTCGGCTTCGGGATGAAGAATGTACGTCTCGTAGGAGGAATTCAGATCGGGATTTTCTGTTGGCTCGAACGTGGTCAGGACGCGCAGTTCGCCATTGATGATCTTTTCAATCCGCCAAATGCGAGGTCGCACCATGTTCGGGCTCGCGACCGCAATGAGGGCGATATCCGGTTTATGAATTGGAACCCTAATGGCCGCAATGTCGAACATCTGAACAAGCCCGATCCCGTCGCGGGCGAAATTGAGAATGTGCACTGACCGCCCCAGCTGGTCTTGCAGCGCGCGCTGCAAGTAGTTTAGCCAAGTCATATTGTTCGCGTCTGTAAACACGCTGAACGAATCGCCAAAAGCTGCGAGCTTGACATCGGAATCCTCGTAGTTGCCTTCGGCGACCCCGGGACTTCCGTACTTGTTGAGCGGCGGAAGAACGACACAATTGTCAATTTGGCCCCTCCGTATATGCGTCTGGAAAATCCGTCTGTTGCTGTATTGGAAACCCTCGTTGAGGTCGAACTGCCAAAGTGAACGGCTATATACGCCCAACAATGGCAGCTCAGCGATGGTTTCAGATCGGAGCTGGAGGCGAGAATCTTTTATCAGGAGATTGATGCGATATCCCGCTTCAACGAGCAGGAAAGCAGCGATTGCAGCGACAACGTATAGCCCCCAAGAATTCCGAGCTCGTTCTGCGAGTTCACCGATAAGACGACGGGGCATGATGATTTAGAAAACTCGATACAGGAACGGGGAAATCACAGCGTCTTCACTCAACAGAGCCAGCCCCAGAAGGAGGACGATCACAATCGCCATTGCAATGACAAAACGTTTCATTGAACCTGTTAAGGTGCCCTCAGTTGCGCGGTGTCTAGTCCCGAAGAAACCGTCATATAATAGGGTATGTCAAGCACAGTAACGCCGAATGCAATGGGCCGTGAGGATCGCATCGTATCGCTGGAACTCCTGCGCGGCGCTGCCGCTTTCGCCGTTATGGTCCCGCACTTCTTCATGTATCAGTTAAAGGAAGCATCCACTAGTGCGGAGATCATCTCTATCACGGCGGTAGAGGTTTTTTTCGTTTTAAGCGGCTTCGTATTAGGCCCGCAGATTGTGCTCTGCGCGAAGCGCCGAAGCTGGGCAAGCCTGCGTACATTTTTCCTGCGTCGCTGGATGAGGACCATCCCGTCATACCTCGTGGCGTTACTGGCGATTTCGGTGATCTTCCGCGAGATCCCATCCGCCGATTTTTTCCGCTACGCGGGCTACGTCCAAAATCTGCTTTCTCAGTATAATACCCACGACTACTATCCCGTGGCATGGAGCTTATCAGTCGAGGAATGGTTCTATGTGACATTCCCAGCGTTCGTTCTGCTGTGGATTTGGCTCACCAAGGGCACCGGTGAATGGCACGAACACCTCAGGGCCGTGTTGGTTTTCATCCTTGCCATCACAGTCGTTCGATCACTTTATGGAAATACTTCTGATTGGGGTGCGCAGGTGCGCCGAGTTGTAGCATTCCGGATTGACTCGATTGCTTACGGATTCCTGCTGTATTTGCTCTTGCAACGGATAGACCTTCATTGGAGCGGTCGCCACCGGCAGGTTGCCCTTTTAGTATTTGCAGCGACGGCCGTTCTTTTGCTTTACATCAACAGTGAGATGTTGGAGAGCGGAGCGAAATGGCTGCGAGACATAAACCCGTTCGTTTCGGCTGCATTCGGAATGTCCACTGTAGTCTTTTTTCTTTCTCTCAATTCCTTCTTGCAAGGGCGGCAGTGGGCGCGTGCCGTCAGCCTGTATTTTGGCCGAATATCGTACCCAATCTATCTTTTTCATCTGGTCGTCCTGTACGCAATGTTGCGCCTTCCACTCCAGCAAACTCCTTCTTTGCAGTTTTTCATGTACGTGACTGGTGTTCTGTTGCTTACAACAATCTTTTTCTACGGGGTGGAGAAGCCGATTCTTGCCAATCGGCCACGCTATCCTTAGATTTTGACACAGTGCGATCTGGCGGCCGGGTCGTGCAAGAATTCCTCTAAGCCATCCTTCAACTCGCCCCAGCCTGATTAATCACAACCCAAGCGCCTTGTCGTCGAGCCCATCCCGTAGCCGGCAGCTGTTATCGGCAAAGAGCCCGAAGCGAAATTCGATGCGGGCGTCGATCGCGCGGTCGAACGACATCAGAGTCTGGAAAAGATTGGCGCGGGCAAGGCGAGCGGCCGCGCCGTTGACCACCACGAGGCAGTGCGAGAACTGCACAGGCAGCAGGATATGGGCAGGCCCATCGCTTGCAGCCTGCACTCGCAGCCCGTCACGCTCGACGATCATCACGACGTTGTGCGCCTTGGCGCTGGCCGATGGGACGTCGCCCGACACCACCGCGACCTCATCGAGCCGGTGCTTGTTCTCCCGTATCCGCTGGACGATCTCCTCGGCCGTCGTCGCCTTGACGAACTGCGTGGGGCTGTATGTGCCCAGATTGGGGTCGCTGAATTCAAAAAGCCGGATGCTCGAAGCGCCCGGCGGCGTGACGGAGCCGCGCAGGATTGCGGCTTCATCGAGCGTTTGCGCATTCGTGAGAACGAAGCGAACGCCGAGAGCGCGCAATATGTCGCGATCGAACGTGAAGGCCCGCAAGTAGGCGACGTGCGCGCGTCCTGTATCGGCTCCGAGCAGCCGTTCTGCGAATGCGTGGGCCTGCGCCGAGGTCCATTGACCATACTCCTCCAAGGTGGGGATATTTGACCGCCACAGGTAGAACGTCTCGTCGAAACGATTGAGATAGTATTTTATCGGATCCATTCCGTGGATGAGCTCAACGGGCTGGTGCCCCTCGCGGTCGTCCACCCAAATCGTGGCGGCATAGCCTCGAAAGGGTCTTCCCACTTCAATCCCAATCCGATCGCGCAAATATTCCTCCAGTGACGGGTCACGCGCCGGGGATGCCGCAGCACGAATGCCGAAGGAGAGATGTACCAGCGCGAGGATCGGGAATACGGACAAAACGGCGGCGCGGTGCCAGTCACCTCGAGCTTTGGCGGAGGCTGAAGTCGCGCCCTCGTTCCTCGCGTAAACACGAAGCAGATACAGCGTCAGAACGACAATTCCGATGCCTGCGGCAGCGACAAGAAGCTGAACGGGTCGATAGCGCTCGTGCGCATAAGGATCGCGTAACAGGTTGACCGCGATGACGAGGAGCAAGGCGGCAAAAGCAATGCTGCCCAGGAAGCGTGCCATTCGTCGGAAGTCCGCCGGACCTGCATATGCACTCTCGATCGAGTGGAACAGCGCGAAGAAAGGCACGACCGCGAACATGCAAACAAACACCCAGCACGACACCATCAAAAAATGCGTGGAGAGGACGCCCACCGACCCTAGCCATCCGGCCTGATAGGCGTAGGCATAGATGTGCGCGAAACCGATATAAGCGATCAGGGCCGCAGCGGCGCTGCGCATGTCGCCCCGCCGCGTGACGATGGCCGCCGCGGCGCCGAGCAGCGCCGCAATTTCCAACCACGCGTCTTTTGCGCCGGGGCATAGCAGGAGGCGCGGGTCCTGGCAGAGCGGATGAGTCTTGAAGAGTTGCAGCCAAGCACCGAGCGAGAGAATTTTGTCCCACGCAATGGGCGTGCCCGGTGTGCGGGCGGCGGTCGCGGCGGTTCCAAGATAATAGGACGGAAGCCCCGATGCGAAAAAGAAAATCAGGCACAAGAGCAGCGCCGCTGCCTTCCAAGCCCATTCGGCGCGCTGCGGCCGTCGCGCCAGGATGACTACGGCAGCGATCGCGATGTAAGCAGGCGCGGCAAAAATGAAGCTGAAGGGCGCCGACAGCAGCCCGGAAACGAATAGGACGAGAAAGGCGATGCACAGAGCAACGTTGCGTCGCCAACCGCCGGTGCGCCCGCACGCGAGCAGCACCGCGGTCGCGGCGTTCAATACCGCCGTCAGGTGCGCATAATAGGGTATGGCTGTGTATTGCGGATAGATCTGAAGGACCTCCCGGAACGGCGGAAACATCAGATAGAGGTAGAGCTGCGCGGCGGCCGTGGCCATCAGCCAGGAGAATCCGATCACCCGAGCCAGCAGAACGATGCTCACTGCCAGCTCAGCAGCATAGACCGCGTACGAGGCGATGTTCTGTGCATTGCCCGCGAGCGGAAGGGCGAGTGCCAGTGCTCCGGGATTGAGCCAAGGCAGATTCGGAAAATACATCGAGCCCATGCCGGCGAGCATGCTGTAGGGGCTGAGATCGAATATCTTCGAGAAATGAAGAATGGCCTCGACGTTCCACTTTGCCCAGTCGCCGTCGATCGGCCCGTAAAGGCTGAAGGGCAATCGATTCATGCCGACGATCATCAGTACCGCGAGCACGGTCCACGAGAGCGCATAAGGCAGGATGCGGGCAGACATCGCCGTCAGCGGGGCGACGTCGCCCCAGCTCGCGCGCGGGGGTGAAAGAATTGCTCTAGCCAATCGTTCGACCTCTCGCGGCCTGATTAGTCACAACCCAAGCGCCTTGTTGTCGAGTCCATCCCGGAGTCGGCAGCTGTTGTCGGCAAAGAGCCCGAAGCTAAACTCAATGCGAGCGTCGACCGTGCGATCGAACGACATCAGCGTCTGGAACAGATTGGCGCGGGCGAGGCGTGCGGCAGCGCCGTTGACCACCACGAGGCAGTGCGAGAACTGCACCGGCAGCAGGATATGGGCGGCCCCATCGCTTGTGGCCCGGACGCGCAGCCCGTCACGCTCGACGATCATCACCACGTCGGCCGCCTTGGCGGTGGTCGATGGGACGTCGTCCGACACAACCGCGACCTGGTCCAGCCGATGCTTGTTCTCCCGTATCCGCTGCACGATCTCGTCAGCCGTCACCGCCTTGACGAAATGGGTGGGGCTGTACGTACCCAAATTGGGATTGCTGAGCTCGAACAGGCGAACGGCCGGACTGCGTGAAAAATTTGGGGCCGAGACGGAGCCGCGGAGGACGGCGGGGTAGTTGAGCGTTTCATCGGTGAGAATGTAACGCACACCGACGGCGCGCAATATGTCCGGATCGATCGTGAACACCCGCAAATAGTTGCTGTGGGTCGCGGTTCCGGCGGGGGCGAGAAGCCGCAGCGCGAAAGCATGGGCCTGCATCGACGTCCACTCGCCGTATTCCTCGAAGGTCGGAATGTTCAAATCCCACAAATCGGTTTCCGTGAAGGTCTCGCCGTAACGCGCGCTGAAGTACTCGCGCCCGTAGTAATACAGTTTGGCATCGCCCAGAGGCGTGTCACGAGGGCCGACGCCGATCTCGCCATACTTGTCGACCCAAATCGTGGCGGTGTAGCCGCGAAACGGTCGGCCCACTTCAATCGAGGCATTTTCATGCAAATAGTTGCGCAATGACGCGTCACGCACGGTGGGGACATTCTGGCGGGGAGCAATGGACAAATGAACTAGGGCCAGGATCGGAAATATCGCCAAGACGATCGCCTGTCGCAGCGCAGTTTCGCGACTAAGGACTGCGCCTGTCTTCCCCCGATATGCCCGAACGGTCTCGACCGCCAGCACGACAGCGCCGAGGGCCACAAGACCGATCATCAATTGCGGGGGTCCATAACGGGAGTTGTCGTAGGGATGCCGCAGCAGCTTGACGACTATCGCAACGAGCAAAGCAGCGACCGCGATGCTGAGAACGAAACCTGCCAGCTGTTTGACCTGGGATCGCTTTGCGGCGCCCGGTGCCTTGAGTTGCAGGCGGCTCAACGGCTCGAAGAAGGGAACGACTGCAAACATGCATATGAACGACCAGCACGACAGAATGAGAAAGTGCGTGGAGAGAACGCCCGCCGGCCCGAGCCATCCCGCCTGGTACGCGTAGGCATAGATGTGTGCGAGGCCAATGTATGCGATCAGAGCGGCACCGGCGCTGCGGATATCGCCGCGGCGCGTGACAATGGCGACCGCCGCACCGACAAGGGCGGCGATGTTGAGCCACGCCCCCCTGTCATGGATGCACAACAGCAGCCGCGGATCCTGGCACAGCGGATGATTCGCGAACAATTGCAGCCAAGCGCGCAGCGATAGGATCTTGTCCCACGCCACGGGCGACGTCGGCGTACGCCCCGACGTCGCAATTGTTCCGAGATAATAAGAGAGTAGGCCGGAACCAAAAAAGAACAACAGGCACAACAGCAGCGCTGCTGCCTTCCAGGCCCATTCGCCGCGCGGGGGTCGTCGTCCCACGACGATCGCAGCAGAGATCGCGATATAGGCAGGCGTGGCGAACATGAAGGTGAAGGGCGCCGACAGCAGCCCGGACACGAACAGGACGAGAAAGGCGCCGCACAAGATGATGTTGCGCGGCAGGTCGCGGGTGCGCCCACAGGCGAGAAACACGGCGGCCGCTGCATTGAGCGCCGCCGTCAGATGCGCGAAATAAGGCGCGAGCGAGTACCAGTCATAGATCCGGAACACCGCGGTAAAAGGCGGGAACAAGAGATAGAGGTAAAGTTGGGCCGCCACGGTGGCCATCAGCCAGGAAAAGCCGATGCTGCGGGCCAGCAGAATGATGCTGACCGCGAGCTCTGCGGCATACACGGCGTAGGAAACGATACTCTTTGCCTGATCGTCGAGCGGCAGCCCGAGCGCCAGCGCGCCCGGATTNAGCCAAGGCAGGTTCGGAAAATACATCGACCCCATGCCCGCAAGCATGCTGTAGGGGCTGAGATCGAAGGGCTTGCCGAACTCGAGAATGGCCTCGACGTTCCATTTGGCCCATTCGCCGTCGACCGGCGTATAGAGCGCAAGCGGCTGGCCTTTCATGCCGACGATCACCAAGCCGGCAAGCACGGCCCAAGACAGAAGATAAGGCAGCACTCGGACAAAAGCCGCCATCAGCGGGGGAACCGTTTTGGACGATCGAAAGTACACGTTGCATATTCCCCTGGCGTCAGATACACGCCGAGGTATCCACCTGTCCAATTGAAGGCGCGGCGGGCGACAAGATCGGCGTCGTCGTGAATAGGCAAGCACAACAGGGCATTGATATGGAAACGAGTCAGGAACCAACGTCTCAGAGCGAGGACTCAGGTGTCGGACCTATCGGTCGTTTCTTGCTCAAAACCGTGATCGTTTGCGCAGCCATCGTCGTGTCCGGATGGATAATGCTCGATCTGCTCGATGACTTTGCGACGCGGCGGATGGAGCAATTCGAGCGCTCGGTTCGCGCCGCCACCGCACTGGGCGGCCATCGATTTTGGAGCAAGCTCGAGGGCGAGCTCGATCGGCTTGCAGATCCGAGATCGGACCTTTCGCCGGAGAAGAAACAGAAGATTCTATCGCAGATCAAGATCGTCTCCGATCGGTGGCGACCATTCTTGACCGAAGCGGCTGCGGCGATCGAAGGCGAGTCTAAGAAGGCCGAGAGGTGACTTGGATCGCTGCGTAAGATCGGGCGCCAATTTTATGAAGCCCGCTGGTGCTGCCGGTAAGGATTGAACTTACGACCTCCCCCTTACCAAGGTTGAATGCAAGCGCGCCCATCTATTTCACCCGCCGCAGTTTTTTCGGTGTCGTAGACTCGCTTGGTGCTGATTTGGTGCTCCACGGTGCGAGTCCAGCAGCGACCGACGGCGCGAGCTGCGAGACGTTGACGTGCGCATACCGCAGCACCATGCGCTCGGACTTCCAGCCGCCGAGCTTCATTAGCGCAACCAGATCCCGATTTGCCGCGTAGTGCCACGTCGCCCAGGTATGGCGGCAGTCGTGCGGGGTGAAGTCCTTTATCTTCGCTCGCCGGCACGCGCCGCGGAAGCCCGTCTTGATTTGACCGCCACCCGATTCTTTTTCCGCATAGCCGATTCCCGCGGGGGTACGAAACACACGGCCGCGGCGGTGCCGCAGGTTTCGCAGCACAGCCACCAGTCGGGCATGGAGAGGGA
>AF_2010_repII_A001DRAFT_10000209_pt1 | contig 10925 bp, 11 predicted proteins | sample AmaForreplIIA001_FD_9190 | JGI IMG/M metagenome (IMG submission 9190)
AGCGGCAACCCTCTAAGAATCGCTCCTGCCCCTTGACCCAGTATTTGGCTGGCGTGAAAGTTGCCCGCCACGAGCCCTTGAATGCCCGGCAACATCCCCGCCTGGATGGGCAATACTTCGAGTCCTTCCTCCCGGTAAAAACCNTTTTCTTTGGTGAAACGATAGAGGAGAGTATTGGGGCTGATCCCCGCCGATACATGCAGGTTAAATTCGTCCAGAGCCCAGGAGAAATTCGGCAGTCCCAGGGCGACCAGGCACAAAGTGGTGAGAACCACTTTCCGAGATTTAAATTGCATTGAAGCCGTAAAGCTTGGCGGCGTTCTCGCTTAAGATTTTCCGCGTATCCTGCTCACCGACGCTCTGGAAATCTTGGGCAATTTTCTCTCGCGAATGGGGCCAAAAAGTTGCGCTGTGAGGAAAATCCGATGACCAAAGCAGGTTGTCCACGCCAATTTCTTCCCGATGCGCGATGCCAAAGGGATCGTCGATGAAAGTGGCATACAACTGACGGCGGAAATAGTCGCTTGGCTTCATCGTCAGCGGGATGCCAAATGGGTTCCCATGCAGCCGCGTTCCACGAAAGTAGAAGCGTTCGTCCATACGACGGAGAAAGTACGGCAGCCAGCCGCAGTTCAATTCCGCCGAAATGACTTTGAGGCGAGGATACTTTTCCAGGACGCCGGATAGGATCAGGGTAGCGAAAGTTTTTTCCACTTCGTGAGAGTTGATGGCGCCGGCGACGGTTCTCTTTCTATCACTGGAATCCCAGTCGACCCATTGCAACCCGGCAAATTCGTGGAGACTAAGAGGCATTTCCAGATCCTGCGCCGCGGCCCAGAAAGGCTCATAAGCTTCCCCATAAAAGGGCAAATCATCAGGCGGCGACGCCCATATAAGGGCTCCCGCCAATCCCTTCTTGGCGCAGTCCTGGAGGTCTTGCGCGCCCAGTTTGGGGTCATATAACGAAATGAGCGCCAAGCCCTTCAGGCGACTTGGCGCGTAACTGCAAAATTCCGCCAACCAATCGTTGTAGACTTGAAAGCATGCTCGTTGGAAACCAGGATCCCTTATCCAAAACATGCGAAAACCGAGGGTGGTATAAAGCACATCTCCTGCCACCCCGTCCTGATCCATGTCCTTTACCCGTTGTCCCGGGTCCCATCCCCCCCGATGCGCCCCGGCATAAGAAAAACTTTTCAGCAACTGCTGTAGTTCTTCTAAACTTTTGTTTGCCCCGAAACCCAAAATCACGTTGTGCGGATGCCGATCTTCTTCAATGAGCCACCAGGCTCCGGGACGCCCCTCGTATTCTGTTAGCATGCGAGGGGCTTTGTCCCTGTATTTTTCAGGCAAGCGCTCCTTCCAGAGGTTCAATGGTTCGCTAACGTGTGAATCCGCATCAAGTAACGTGTATTCCGCCATAGTTATCCTCTCCTGATGCCGCCTTACAATTTTTCATCTGGCGCTGAGTTCATTTTTCGGCGCATTAATGCGCCGAACTGGTGATATATCCCGTCCTTACCCTTTGTCAACCTTGTGCGCTGGTCACAGCAGGCGCTGGAGGTTGCTGAGCGCTGGCCGATATTAACCTAGATGGCGCGATTCTCAGACTCAGACCAGGAAAAGCCAATTGAAACAATTGTGCAATCGATGAAGGGATTTCAGATTACGCCGCAAACGGCAAAACAACTCAATAGCGGTGAAAAAGAATGCGCGACACAAGATTCGGGAACGAACGAGATTTGCCCTCGCGCTTCGTTTCCCGAATCTTCGCATCGGGACTCTTGCTATCTGCCTCTCTTCCGCGGCACCTTAGCGCCGGCGCGCCGTGCCTCAGAGAGTCCGATGGCAATCGCTTGTTTGCGGCTCGTCACCTTTTTCCCTGAGCGACCGCTTTTCAAGGTTCCGCGCTTACGCTCTTGCATCGCTCTTTTGACTTTCTGCGCCGCCTTTTTCCCATACTTAGCCATGTTCTTCCTCCTCTAAATTTCGTTCAGTCTGTTAGCAATTTAAGTTTGAGCAAGACTTGTTCCATGCTATTGTGAGCTTCTTTAGGTTTACCATTGCGAATTTTTGTCCCGGTGTCGAAAAAAATTTCGCTGCCGCGTCCTATGAATAGGACATTGCGGATGGACGCAACGGGCGGCGAAATGAGATCATGCATTGCCTCTGGCTTGTTCCTTGGAGAAATCTTGCATGGACCGGTTAGAAATTCTTTTAAGCGGCTTGGTTCTGGTCATCCTGCTCGGTGTCTTCTGCGCTGCTTTTGTTTCCGCCGATCAATCGTCCGACAATCTCGAAGAAACAGTTTGCGGCTGGTTTAAGGAAAGGCTGGCTTTTGCGACTTGGAGTCGAGCGGCTGGAGCGCCGAATCCCAATGTCTGGCATTCCGTCCCCGGCGCGGCGCCGATCTCCCACAAGACACAGGACGGACGTCTCTTAAGAGGCTACAAGATCGCCGCAAAAACAGCTCCAGAGATTCCGATGTCGCGTAAAGGATTTATCCTGGTCGCCCAAGGAAACGCTATGCTTGCGGATCATTTGCTGCACGACCTGCGCGCTTTTGCCGACGGCGGTAGAGATCTCTTCGTCTATGACTATCGAGGTTACGGAAACTCGGAAGGGAGACGGCGATTCAAGGCTATGGTGAGCGACTACCGGGAGCTGATTGAATCCCTGAGCACAAATCCAAAAGATGAAACACTCCTTTACGGCATTTCCTTTGGCGGCATCGTTTTGCTCAATGTAATCGGAGAGGGCGCAAAGTTTCATCGAGCGGTTATCGATTCAAGCCCGGGCCGCATATCTCACTTTGGCTGCCCCGAAAAATACGATCCCATCCACCACCTGCCCGCCGATAGCTCAAAACTCATGATTATCAGCGGCAACAAAGACACCGTCGTGAGACCGACCGATATGAGCGAGCTGATCGCGACAGCCAAGAGCCGAGGAGCACAGGTTGTCGTCTCGAACGAGTTCGCTCATCCGTTCATGGATCGCGAGCCATCGGTGCACCAACAGCGACAGAAACTAATAAAAGAGTTCCTGTTCAAGTAAAGACGCCTGCTAATGGGCACCCGACCTATTAAATTGGGCTCCACCATAACGAAGCCGGTGTTTCTGGATTGAGGAAACCAAGCTTTAACGAGTCCTGTAAAAAGGCAACTTTAGGGCTTGAAATAGGAATAGCCGCGTGATCTCATACACACGCCCCCTTGAGACCACCATGGGGCTTTCTTGCTTGGAGTAAATTAGGCGGGAGATTTATTCGAAGTTGGAAAACTTGTCTATCCAACGCGTGAGAGGCTTGAACCCCGGCGCCGCACGAGGCGACGAGGCACCCACGAAGCAAATCGTGGATGCTGAACAGGTCGCTCAGACTCTCAGGGATAAGATCACGGCGCTGCAGGTTAAACTTGAGGAGGCGGAAGGGATCATCCGTAAGCAGGACAGCGAGATAAAAAACCTTACGGCCAATGTAGATGTCCTGGTTGGACAAATACGGAAGTTAACGCAATCTGGCAAGCCACCACAATCCGCATCAGTGACGAAGGCTGGCGATGCCGAACAGCTTACAGAAAGTCCCAATGCCAAGATCGCCAACCTGGAAGCGCGAATTACAGAGATACAGCAGACCCTTCTTCATAGGGAATCTGCCATTGAAGCGTTAGGAAAAAGCCTCTCTGTCAAAATCCTCGATTTGGATACTCAGCTCAAAAACAAGGAGAAGTTGCTACTGGATCGAGATAAAAAAGTGAATGATCTTGAGTCTGAACTGAGGACAGTCATAAGTCGAATGAAGGGGATATCTTCGTCTTTGAAGCAGGCAGAGGCGTTAGCGAGCATTGAGCAGGAACTCAGCGCCGTCGCCGCGGACCAGCCGAACGGTGATAAAGAAACCTTATCCAGTGCCGGATTCAACGGCCCAAAAGATGCGTCGTCTGCGACGGATCGAACGAATGTCCCCCTCGTTCTTTTTGACCGAATAGGCCATGAACTCACCTCGATCATGGGGCCGCTGGCGCCTGCCATTGTCCATTATGACGTAGTAGCCCTCGGCGAGTCCATGGAGAAATTTCCGCGGCAGCGGCTTGCAGAACTGTTGGAAAAGGTAACTAACGAGATAACGGACGAAGCCCTCAAACGTACGTTTCGTGAACGCTTTATTCGCGAGCTCTAGTTTTGCGAAAAAATTTTCGCTTCAACCCGTCAACGCGGATAGGTTCGCGCCCACAACGCGCCCCGGCGAGTCTCCCATCAACGCCGCCGCAAATGGCAAAGTTTTTGTCGGCAACCTCTCAGGTTTGCAGATGCTTCTTGAAGAAATCTAACGTTCGGTTCCACGCTTCCTTAGCTGCTTCCGCCTGATAGCGCTGTGGATTAGTATCGTTGTTGAATGCGTGCGGTGCGTCTGGATAAATTTTGTATTCGAAGGATTTACCATATTTCTTCATCGCTTCTTCCAGCTTGGGAACCTGCGAGGTAATGGGCTCATCTTTTGCCCCGTAATTACCCAACACTGCAGCGGTGATATTTTGCACATCATCGAGATTCTTGGGATTACGGCCATAATAGACCACCGCAGCCGCAAGATCTTTGTTGCGAGTGGCAATAAGCAGAGTGTTCCCCCCACCCCAGCAAAAGCCGACCACCCCAATCTTATTGGCGCGCACGAAACTCTGGCCCTTGAGGTAGTTGATGGCGCCGTTCAAATCCTTGGTAATACTGTCCTCGTCGAGCTTTCCGATCCCGGCGATAGCCGCAGGCCCGTCGGCGAACGATTTGGTTCCACCTTGGCGAGACAATAGATCCGGGGCCAATGCGACATATCCTGCTTTGGCCAATCGGCGCGCTACGTCGCGGATGTGATCGGTCAAGCCCTGATTTTCATGAATGACCACAATCGCTGGTAGACGTCCGTCTCCTTTGGGCCGGGTCAAGTAAGCATTGATGGACGTGCTGTCTGTGGAAGGAAACTGCACGTCGGACGAGACCAGCGCCGAATCATTCGGATCCACCTGTGCGGCATAGACACGCCGTGAGCCAAGCGTATCTCCCATGGCAACTGCCGCGGTGAGCCCGCCCGTCACGATGGCGCTCTTTCGGATGAACTCGCGGCGGCTAACGGCGCCATCTGTTTCCAATGATTTCACGTTTTCTTCGGCCATGTTTTCTCCCTTCGGTTTGTTGATCGGTTAAAGTCCTAAGAGCTGGGCAATCTTAATCTGGTCGAATCCAACTATGGCTTCGCCATCAATGAGGGTCACTGGCGTGCTCTGATAACCCATCCCCAGCAGCTCTTTTAGCGCCGCCTGATCAGCGCGTACGTTCTTTTCCACGAATTCAACGCCCTTTTGAGATAGAAACTCTACCTCTTTGTGGCATGGCCCTCACCCCGGTTGAGTAAAGACAATGACCGTTTTGGCCATGATTGATCCTCCTGAGCCTGAGTTAATAGCGCATCATACCACTTTCACAGCCGCTTCCAAGGGATATTGGATTTGAAAATCGGACGTCGGAGGTCAGAAGTCGGAAGCATGGGAATGCTCGTCATCTGGACTTCGAATCTCTACTGTCCGCGATCTGGCATCAGCTACAAACTATCAGCCTCAGCCATATGCCGTGAAACTAGTTCTTCAAAAAACCAAGACTATCTGTTAACATTCTTTGGTTTTTCTTTGTTGGAAGGCAAACTCATGGTGCGTATCCTAATGTGTCCAAGAATGCCACGAAACAGAATTGCCGCCCTCGCCCTGAGCCTGGTCACGGTCCTTTGGTTTTCGGCTTGGGCCCTGGAAATCCCAGCTCCGGTAACGCCTGCAACCGATTCCTTACTCGAGCACGTGCGTTATCTAGCCTCGGACGAGCTCATGGGCCGCGGTGTTGATACGGCCGGCATCAAATTGGCGCGGGATTATATCGCCCGCAAGTTCGCTCAATATGGCGTGCTCCCGGGAGGCGATAACGGAACCTACTTTCAAACCTTCGAAGCGATGACAGGCGTTACCGTGAAACAGCCGACGACCCTCATGCTGGATGGCGTTTCAACGTTGCCGGAACGAGACTGGACGCCCCTCGGCCTTTCCGCGTCCGGACATTCCGAAGCCGACGTTGTTTTTGTCGGCTATGGCATTACCGTTAAGGATTACGGATACGATGATTACGCGGCCGTTGATGTCAAAGGAAAAATCGTCATCGCGCTGCGATATGAACCTCCGCCGAAGGACGACAAAAGCCCGTTTCGAAAGGCGCCCCGCTATTCGACCTATGCGACGCTGCGCGCCAAAGCGAACAATGCCCGCGATCACGGCGCCCTAGGCATCATTCTGGTCGACCTTGAGCCACCCCGCTCAGGAGCACGCGAACTTATTTCGACCAGGAGCAGCTTTGCGCGTATCGACAATGGCATCCTCGCCGCGCAAGTGAAAAGGCAGGTGGTAGAAAAGTGGCTTGCTGCCCAACCTGTATCGCTTTCTGAGCTGAAAGAAAAAATCGACCGCAACGAGAAGCCGGCATCCATGGCTTTGCCGGGCTTGAAGGTTTCCCTCACGATAACCCTGGAGCCGGTTCGCCAAAAGGCCGAGAATGTTGTAGGTATCCTGCCCGGCTCAGATCCAAACCTTAAGAACGAAAACATTCTCATCGGCGCGCACTACGATCACTTGGGTTTAGGCTATTTTGGGACCCTCGATTCCAGCGCCGAAGGACAGATCCATCACGGTGCTGACGACAACGCGTCCGGAACCAGTGTGTTACTACGGCTGGCGGAGCAACTGGTTCGCGTAAACCCTAAGCCCCACCGGACCGTTATTTTTGCCGCCTTCTCAGGCGAAGAGTTAGGATTGCTGGGGTCCAGGCATTACGTCGATCATCCCACCATGCCGCTCGCATCCACCAGGGTTATGCTTAACATGGATATGGTCGGTCGCCTGCGGGAGAACCGATTGACGGTTTTCGGCACTCGCTCGGGAAATGAGCTTAGCGACATCGTCCAAGAACAAGCCCGACGCCTCGGACTCGAGGTTACCGAATCCGACGGTGTGGGACGCAGCGATCACATGTCTTTCTACAATAGGAAAATTCCTGTGCTTCACTTTTTTACCGGCACTCACGCGGACTACCACCGACCAAGCGACACTTGGGACAAAGTAAACGTAGAGGGGATGAACAAAGTCAGCGACCTGATCTTGGCCATTGCAAAGCAATTAGCAAATACTCAAAAGCCGTTGAACTTCGTTAGCTTACCTTCTCGGCCACCAACCGAAGAGAGAGCTACTTTCCAGGGGTATGGCGCCTATTTGGGCACCATCCCAGATTTTGCAGACAACGTGGAAGGCGTTCGCCTCGCTGGAGTCACGGATGGAAGCCCAGCCGCTGTAGCGGGTCTGAAGGAAGGGGATGTCATAGTCCAGTTCGCCGGAAGCAAGGTGAGAAGTTTGGAGGATCTCGCCATGCTTCTCGGCACAAAGCAGCCGGGAGATCAAGTCGAGATCGTGGTGCTTAGAATGAGCCAACCCGTCACGCTAACCGCGGTCCTTCGTAACAGAGGTTGAACCAGCCTCCATCCCGCATCGCTTGGCGCGACGTGGGCCTTGCTGTGAAAAAAAGCGCGGCTTGCAAGCGTTACTGCGGAAAAAAGCTCGCAGCCGCTCCGACCTTGTGTTAGAATGCCGCCCATCAAGGAGGCAGTTGCTGATGATCAAGCTATACACCTTCCCCCCTTCGACTAATTCACGGAAAGTGAGGATCGCGTTGCTTGAGAAGGGTCTGGAGTTCGAAAGAGTGAATGTTGATCTTTCAAAAAGAGAGCAAAAGAACCCAGAATATTTGAAGATTCATCCTTTCGGACAAGTTCCTGCGTTGGACGATGAAGGTTTTATTGTTTACGACTCGACAATTATCAACGAATACCTTGAGGATGAATACCCCTATCCCGCTCTTATGCCCGAGGGCTCCGAGGGTCGGGCCCGCGCCCGAATGATGGAAGATTTTCGCGATACCCATTTTAACCCCCCCTGCGTGCGGCTCATCTACGAAACACGCAAGCCCGAGGCGGAACGGGACGCGAATCTGGTTGCGGGCGCAAAAGCAGACATCGCCAAATGCTTCGAGCGAATCGAGAAGGAGTTACAGAGCAAGGAATATCTAGCCGGCTCCTTTAGCCTCGCCGACATCGCCTTCATGGCAAACCTCGATCTGCTGGAACGCTTTCAGATCGCGCTGGACCCTAATTATAAAAGCTCGATTGACTGGATCGCGCGTCTCAAGGCCAGGGGAAGCTTTGCAGCTTCAGCTACGTGATTGGCTGAATGGCCGCGAGTATTCTCCTCGCTTGGCTCGTCCACTTCTACACGACGCTCGGGGCCGTGGTTGCCTTCGCTACCATCATCCGCATTGAACAAAAAAATTTCCAGGACGCCTTTTGGCTCATGTCGTTGGCCGTCGTCATCGACGCCACAGACGGCACTTTGGCGCGAGCTGCTCGGGTCAAGGAACAGATCCCCTGGTTTGACGGCGACCGTCTTGAAGATATTATCGATTACGCCAACTACGTTATCGTCCCTTGCTTCTTTCTATGGCATTCTGCCTTGCTTCCACCGCAGGATGCTTGGTGGATCGCGGTGTTGCCACTTTTGGCTAGCGCCTATGGCTTTTGCCAGAGAGAAGCCAAAACTGCGGATCATTTTTTTCTTGGCTTTCCATCTTACTGGAACATTGTCGTGTTTTATCTTTATGTTCTGCAGACACCACGTTGGGTTAATGGCTTCTCCATCATCGCTCTATCAATACTTGTTTTCTTTCCGATCAAGTACATTTATCCAAGCCGGAGCCCCCGCTATCGCCTTCTCACCAACGGTTTAGGGGTCCTATGGGGAATCTCAGTTCTGCTCATCATATATCTCTTACCCGTCCCGCCGCGGTATCTCGTATTTGCCTCCCTCGTTTTTCCAGCTTACTATGCGTTCTTATCACTTTGGCTCGAGTTTCGCCGGTTCGCTTCCTAGTGGGTTTCCTTCGAGGTCAAGAATGAGCAGACAACCACGATATTTTGTCGTCATTATGATGGCTTTCATATTGATCATCTCCGGGATGATTTATTTATCCACGGCGGCCCAGATGGATACTGCGCAGCCATCAGCGCCTAAATATGTATTTCTGTTCCTTGCGGACGGCGCCGGCATTGCTCACATGGAAATCACCCGGCAATACAATCGAGCGATTCACAGCGAGGGCTTGACAATCTCCGACAAGATAATGAAGGAAGGTTCTCTCGGTCTCATCACAACCCATGCCGCAGACTCCTTGTCCACCGATTCCGCCGCCGCCGCCACGGCGCTATCCGCAGGTTGTAAAGCCAACATTGGCGCCCTCGGTATATGCGCTGACGGCACGATACCCAAGACCGTCGGGGAAATCGCCAAAGGAAAAAACATGCGCGTTGGCCTGGTGACCACCTCCACGATTTATGACGCCAGCCCTGCCGCTTTCATCTCTCACGTGCCCAATCGGCGCAATTTTGCCGAGATCCTAAAGCGGTATTTAGAGTTTACGCCTGACATACTTTTAGGCGGAGGCAGAGATCAATTCCTGCCCAAAAGTCAGGCAGGGAGCCGCCGAACCGATGAAACCGACTTAGTCGCGTCGTTCATCCAAAAGGGCTATCTCTATGTTTCAAATCGACAAGAGCTGGAGCAAGCCCAGCGCCTCAAGGTATTGGGACTGTTCAGCCCAGGAGAAATGAGCTTCGAAATTGATCGCGACAAGAAAGCAGAGCCTTCGCTATGTGATATGACGCAGGCAGCCATTCGTCTTCTTTCCAACTACAACTCTCATGGCTTTTTCCTCTTCATCGAAAACGAAAATGTCGATACCGCTGCGCATTTGAGCGATGTTGCTTCGTTGATCCGGGACTACCGCGAGTTCGACCGCGCGGTCGAACTGGCGTATGACTTCTACCGTAAACATCCCCGTGAGACCCTTATCATTGTAACCTCGGACCACGAAACCGGAGGATTAGGCTTTACCCTCGCGCTCAAAGATCTGGGTAGTGCAAAAGGAACCCAAGTCGCAGGGACAACCGAGGATTTGAAGAAGATCGACTCCATATCAATTTCTTTGCGAAAAGCCACTGAAATACTTGGGCCTAACCCCAGCGCCGCGGCCATCGACAAGCTCATGAGCGATTATTTTAGCGGCTTCACCTTGGCGCCGGAATTCAAGGAAGCGATACTAAAACGCCAGCCTCTCTCACGCGCCCTGTTCCTCGATCCAACGGCACATGCGCTCGGCATGATGATCGCGAATAACACACAAGCGTATTGGCTTACGTCCACGCATACAAACCATCCTATTTTTGTGACTGCCCTGGGCCCAGGGTCGGAAAAGTTTAGAGGCTATCTGGACAACACGGACTTTGGCAGGAACCTCAAGGCGATTCTCAATCGCCGCTGAACTCGGAATCGCGTCAGGTCTAGTTCTTTAAGACAGCAACTGCCTGATATACCGGCGCCTCTTCCCGCCGTTGATACCCGCGTCTCCAAAGCCGCTGTCTTACAGCGCATCCCCTTCTAATCAAGTGCAACTCCGTTTTGCCGACGTAGCCGATGATCTTGACAACCATAACCACGTAACGTACAGCCATTTGAGCGGTAGTTAACGGGGTTGGCACAAAATTTAAGCCTCTAAGCGATCTTCGAACTAAGCGCATTTTACAATTCGTACGGAGAATCCGAGGATATGTCTATGACCAAAAATGGGCTGACTAATTTAGAGCCGATCGACAAGTACGTCGAATCCCAGAAGGAGAGATTCATCGAGGAACTTAGAAATCTGGTGCGGCAACCGAGCGTCTCCAGCCAGAACAACGGAGTCAAGGAATGCGCCGAGATGATCCGCGGAATGATGCAGGACGTCGGCATAGAGGC
>AF_2010_repII_A001DRAFT_10000210_pt1 | contig 10906 bp, 12 predicted proteins | sample AmaForreplIIA001_FD_9190 | JGI IMG/M metagenome (IMG submission 9190)
GACACTTGTAATGACGAGCAGCATCGTATCTCCCGCGTTTGCAATAAAACGATTCTTCAATTGCATGACTGATATAGCTAACAAGCATGGAGAGCTCACCGTAGACGATGTCAATACATGTTACGACAAAGAGTATCACACAGGTTCATATGCATCACACATCCATTCAACCAGCACTAGTAGTGGCAGCGTAGGCGGTGGTGGTACTAGTGCATCTAGCCACAAATAAGCAAAGACCGAACGGTGCTATGGGCATGCCACAGGCGTTGCTGGATTGTGTACGAGTGCTAGATTATAATGTGTTTCCGTTCTTTGACTAACTTATTGATCGGAAAAATTACAAAGAAACCACTGCTGCTGCACATGAAAATAGCGTCATCGATCACTACGCACATATTGATAAATTTCTAACCCGTATCCACTGAAATCTCTCCGCTTCTATCATCTACAGTGACAGAATATGAGGTCAGATCAGTAACCCAATCAGTTTCAGCGGATGCTTTAGCAGTACGTATATCGAATCTTCCCTGATGCCAGGGACAAATTAGGGTGTAATCCTCAAGTGTACCTTCTTCCAGGGGCCCCCCTTCATGGGAACACACAGAATCCATGGCATAGAATTTACCTTTTATGTTTGTAAGTACTAGTGATTTACCATTGATATCGACTCTTGTGAGCTTGCCTTCTTGCAAATCATTCTTCTTTAAAGAAGTTCTTAGGATTGGCATTGCGTTATAATAAAGAATTAATGAGCTTATAAAGGATTCCAGGAACACAAATCCATGATATTAGTATCATTTCGGTTTAGCTTTAAGAGTTGGTCTTCCTCTGACCTTTGGACTTATTTTATTCAGGTTCATTGCGTAAGATACGTAGATAAAGAGTAGAGTTATTTGTTTGGATATTGACGATGTGAAAAAATAATTTGTATAGTTTGTAAACGATCCTCTTTATAAATTTGATTTGTTAAATTATTTACGTGATGAAGGTCGACTCTAAAAACAGTATTGAATTTATAAACGAGCAACCAGAAAAGGCTCATACGGTCTGGAGAGGACTTTCGACTCCTTCAGACAACCAGGAAATGAAGAGACCTATGAGGATACTCGGTGTAGGCAGCAGCCCCCGAGAGAGTTCATTTAGTACATTAGCAGTAAAATTAGTCTTAGACGTAGCAAGCAAGAGTTATGGGGCTGAAACGAATCTGCTTGATTTACGTCACACAAAGCTTCCCATCTATAATCCAGAAGATAATATCCAAAGTATAAGCCTGACAGTTGGCAATCTCCTTAAATGGACTGACGCATTTGTGCTCGCATCTCCTGATTACCACGGATCAATGTCGGGTGCCATGAAAAACTTTTTAGACCATTTTTGGGAAGAATTTGCGGGTAAAACGTTTGGTTATATTTGTGCTTCACATGAGAAAGGCTTAACAGTAATGGATCAAATGCGGACAGCTGTTCGCCAGTGCTATGGCTGGAGTTTACCATATGGCATTTCAATAAATGCAGAAGTCGATTTTGCTGATAATGAGGAACCCATCGATCTATCTATCAACAAAAGATTAAAGATGCTTGCCCGAGATTTAGTCGTATATGGAAGTTTGATTAGAAGACAATTCTTACACGATATTGCGGATGACAATATCTCAGATACATTCGCTGCACGGTACAGGTCACCCTTAATCGTGGAGAATCTGTAATCGCATTAAGTAGGAACGACGAAAATAACGGTAGAATCATGACAAATTTTGACCTGACGACTTGACAGCATTAACATCGAAGTCAAATAGTATGATACTGGAGGATCTAGATTTCACATAGTTAACGATCTTAGCACAGACTAATATTAATATAGTACTCTAGTTTTATTATATACGTATAATGTTTTCCCAGAAGTACCTGTTAGCTAGGAGACAGTCTCTTCTTCGACTGTTCTTTTACACGGGGCCGGCTCTTATCGTAAGCATGGCCTATATGGACCCTGGTAATTATGGTACTGATATTGCAGGTGGAGCATCACTTAATTATAGCCTTCTATGGGTGGTCTGGCTCTCAAGTGCAATGGCTATGATGCTTCAATATCTATCTGGCAAGCTTGGAATAGCGACTGGAAAGTCATTACCAGAATTGATTCGGGAAAAATTAAAAGAGAAAATATTTATCGTGCCATATTGGTTAGGTGCTGAAGTCGCTGCAGCAGCCACTGACTTGGCCGAGTACCTTGGAACTGTTATTGCACTTAACCTTTTATTTGGAATACCAATGATTTATGCAGCTATCTTTGGAGCGCTAGATGTAATCCTTATACTTGCTTTCACGACACGCAGATTTCGTATTCTTGAGCGAATGTTTCTTCTTTTTGTATCAATAATTAGCTTTGGATATCTGTACGAAGTGTTCATCGCAAAACCAGATCCTTCTGCCGTACTATACCATTCTCTTGTTCCAATAATTGCAAATCCCAACGCAATGCTAATTGCAGTAGGGATCATCGGGGCCACTGTGATGCCGCACGCACTTTTTGTTCATTCTTGGCTCACAAAAAATAAGGTCAAAGACAAATCTATTCAAGAGAGAAGGCTATTACGAAAACTACACCTCAAAGAGAATATTATCATACTCACAGTTGCGGGCATGGTAAATGCTGCTATCATGATTATGGCTGCTGCGGCGTTTAACACACACTTCTCGAATATAGCATCAATATCTGAAGCTTACAAGACCTTAGTCCCACTATTTGGACTTGGCGCGGCGACCGTCTTTATTATTACTTTGCTTGCATCTGGCATTTCGTCTTCAGTCGTAGGTACTTTGGCAGGGCAAACCATAATGGAAGGCCTATTAGGTATGAAAGTTAACATCTGGCTCAGGCGAATTGTGACACGGTTCATCAATGTGATTCCAACCACCGTTGCCTTGTTGCTGGGATTCGATCCTTTGAGCATTTTGATATATAGTCAGGTAATTCTTAGTTTATTGATACCCTTACCCATGATTCCGCTAGTAATACTTACAAGAAATAGAGTCTTGATGGGAGAATTTGTAAATAGGAATATCACGACAATAATTACTATCGCTTTCGTTGGGATAATACTAGCCTTTAATTCCTATTTGATTTTTACAAAAATACATTAAAAGGGACGCACTTTCTGCGTTTTCTAGCTTCTGTCTACATGGTCTGGCCAGCAGACTGTTTTCGAATTTCAAAATATACCATTTCATTAGTTTTTGATCCGTCATCTGCATTTAACGTGAACCCGAAATTAGTATATATCGAATTTAGTGCTTATTTCATGGGAGTAATAAGTAAAGAGCTTTTATTTTGTTCTAGTAATAAGTAAGATGACAATTTGAGAAGATCAGTCATTATTACAGGAGCTTCTAGCGGGATTGGGAGAGCCGCACTCATCAAATTAGCAGAAGCTGGATACCAGGTTTTCGGATTAGCAAGGAGCTACGACAAACTTACTTCGATCTACTCTGAACTTCAATCTTCAACAGACCACATAGAGTCCCAATATATCCCATTGGAATTTGATATAACTAAACCAGAAAAATTTGATAGCATACTCGAGGTTATATCCTCAAAAGCTGATGGAAATATGATTTACGGGCTTGTAAGTAGTGCAGGATACGTTGAACCAGGAGCAATTGAAGATATAACGATCCAAGATATAAGAACCCAGTTTGAAACAAATTTCTTTGGACTTGTGGAGCTCACCAAGAAGGTGTTACCAATAATGTTAAAAAATACCCAAGGAAGAATCGTAAACGTAAGTTCGGTGGCAGGAATGATTGCTTTGCCCCTAATAGGAGTCTATTCAGCAAGCAAATACGCTCTAGAAGCTGTAACCGATGCTTTAAGAATGGAGCTTTGGAATACAAACATCAAAGTAATAACAATCAATCCTGGGTTGGTTGACACTAATATTAATACGGTATCAAAGCCAAAGCTTGATAATTTAATCGAAAAGAAATCGTCTAGGTTTTCTGAAATGTACAGGAAACATATGTATAATGTTCCGAAAGGATTACCCTCAGATTCAGTTGCTCGTGTGATCTTAAAAGCATTATCTTCTCAAAAACCAAATGCCAGGTACATTGTAGGTCCTACGACACTGACAATGGGAGTTAAGTTGAAGAAATTTATTCCTGAAACAATATTCTACTCCCAGATTGCCAAAAGAATCCATCAGTGATGGTTGTACAGAGTATGTAGTCGTCTTGCCAACCTGGGTTTATCATACTAGGCTAGATCCAGTATGAGGCTCTCGATCCAGTTCTTAGAATTTGTCTTTCCCATTTCTTTAAACAAAATACTCTTCTTTTGTTTTCATGGGCTTGGTAAGGACCGCGGGCGGTATATTTATTGGGATAGCCGCAGTATTACTAGTTTTCATCCTGATTCTTTTTTTCATAAAGTTGATAACACCAATATTGTTAATACTCAGTGGCCTAGTTGTCTTGATTGTAATAATTTCTGTTGGCTTATGGTTAATGGGAAAATTTCGATAATCAGGCGAATATTATATAATGGCGGTGTTTGGTCCTTAGCTACAAGATGTACCTGCCAGCTGAGGATACTTCTCTACTCGCAGAATCGGTTAAAGGCTATGAGGGGAGGTCGGCCTTAGAAATTGGAGCCGGTTCTGGAGCCATATTAAAAGTTCTGCTCGAAAATTTTTGGTTTGTGGCTGCGACAGACATCGATTTCGCTTCTCTTAAATTTTGTAAAGATAACTTGCCAAATGACATAATGCTTGTTTGTTGCGATGCTACGTCCCCGTTCCTCTATAGGTTTGACATGATTGTTAGCAATCCCCCTTATCTGCCGGCTAAAGACAGCGAGAAGATTGATTTTACAGTCCACGGCGGTCCTGATGGTGTGGAGACAACATTACGTTTCATAAAGTCTTCCATTCCAGCTTTAGCAGACAATGGCAAAATGTTGATTATAGTTTCAAGTTTGTCTGACAATATGAGGTTAGACGAGTCAATAACGCAGATGAACTTAAAAAGAAAAATTATAGGTCAGAAGAAGTTATTCTTTGAAACACTGACGAGTCTAGAAATCTCTAAGTAACCTTTCAATGATCGCTTCAGACCATGATTGTATTTCTGCAAGTAACTGAAAAGGTGTCTGCGTTAATTGTGCTTTCATTGAATGTAGAAAGATTGAATTCGTCTAGACCATATATAGCTAAAGCGTTCGTTAAATAGCTCATAACGAATGCTTTTGAAGACATACGGAGCCATTCATTACAAAATGCGAAATGCATGACTGAAAATTATGGTCATGGATTCACCGCGGAGGGCCCGAGCAAGGGAGCTAGATGAGTCGCTAGATCGGGAAAAAGGAAGAAGTAGACAAGCTTGAGATGTTAATGTAGGTTGTTCGGTAGAAATAAAGAACCAAACCCTAGATGGTTAGATGCCTTGAATTCAAACAGGACTTTATCCTAGTTAAAATGGTAGTAACCTTTCAGAGATCCCATCTGATAGTTGCGTGTCCAGAGAATAACACAATGTTAAAGAAAGTACCCAACCTAACAGTGGTGCAATGACTTTCGATCCTAAAGAGCTGGAAAAATGGCAAAAGATACAAGGTTCTAAAAATCCGCTTAACGACTTAAGGAAACAGTTTAGAAGAGGGAAACTGAATAGAGGGGATATTCCACTGATTAAGCATATCATTCGATATACACGGGAGGAAAAAGAGGAAGAAAAAGAATTGGTGGAATCAATAGTCAAGGAACTAGAGGGCATGATAAAGTCGATAGACGAGAGAGTTGAATGAGTAGGTATAATAAATAGGAAGCTGTGCTGTGGACGGCACTATGTTGTGGCACTATGGTGTGAGATCATGGCACTATGATCTCGCTATAAATCATGAATACTGCTAGCCTAATCTTCATTTCCCTAGGATACGCACACATCTTTATTACTTAAAGCTCTGCAACGGTAAATAAATGAGGTAAGCCAGTTGAAGACAAAATTACTATTGTTTTAAATAGCTGAAGTGAGTTGGTATTGGTATGACTAGTTCTGAGAGCCTTGGGAGCGTGAACTACGAGTGTATGAGGTGTGGTACGACTGTAAGTGTGGAGGATTTGTCCAGACTGCCTGAGATAAAGTGTATATGTGGTTTCCGAGTTTTTCGCAAAACTAGACAACCAATTGTAAAACAGTTGAAAGCTATCTGAAACCTCATAGCCCATTTCTCAGTCTGAAAGGGCTATACTGAATTATTGGTGTAATAGATTCTACGTCATATGATTTTTTTTCACATCTATACCGGAAGAATTTCATTGTATTTCCCATTGATTCAGTGTACGATACCTGTTGTTTTAGGTGGGAAATTCTATTTATTTAATAGAGACTAATCCATCATACCCTAATTTTAGCGAGTCGCCGCCAGTCGGTATAATTCCTAAGACTGTCCCCAAAGTCCCAAATAGCTCAATCGTAAGGTCGCAGGACCCATCATTTCTAAATTTAATTATAAGCAAATCCCCTAAAGGCTTGTTATTTGCAACAAAACCCTGATGAAAACATTCGACNTCAATAGGATGNGGGCTCTCCAACTTCAGATTTGAGAGAGGGGACACGGACCTAGATGCTCGTGTTGTTGGAACTCCATGNCAAAGTCAAAACTATCATCTTAGCTCGATATGAAGATTATGCTTACACTCTCAGAGACTTGCTGTTGGCCTGGGATTATAGGAGTCCCACTACTCCCTTCTGTTGGCGAGAGCTTTGCTAGCTGAGGTTGGGGGGAAGGCAGAAATTCATTCAGACTAATTGATTTTACTCCTATCACTTTCAGACCTAACGCATTCGCCGCGATGCTAGCCTTATTCTTTGCATCATCGATAGCCAGCTTTATAAGTCCACTTTTAGTTTCTGCCAGCTTCTTATCAGATACTGTGTAGTCAATGTAGTTTATAGTGTTTGCCCCAGCGGCTACAGCAGCATCTATCCACCCAGACACATTGGCAATTTTCGAACTCTCAATTTGTATCGAATTGGTTACTGTAAACCCCGTTATTACGTTTCGTCCTTGTGAATAGTTAAGGTTAGGTGAGATGTTGAATGACGATGTGCCTGTCTCATTCTGTTTTACGCCTGCCGCTGATAATGATTTTAGTACCCTGTTAATGGATAAGGAATTTGCATACAGCGCTGCCTTAGCAGTGTTATTCGTTGTTTGAACGCCTAAGGAGAGTGCAACCTTGTCTGGTTTTACGCTAGTTGTTGCTAATCCTGTAGCTGAAATACTACGGTTGATATTGCTACCACTAGTGAAGTTGTCAGTGCTGGTCGCCGCCGTTCTTTTGCTCTGGTCGAGGACGGAATTCGATATCAATTTTCCCGAAGCAAGTAGAGTATTGCTAGTGACGGGCATGCTTGCTACGAGAAGCATAGCAATAGACACGAGAATCAGACACTTGTCAAAGGACCTCTCGCGGTTTAGAGGAGTATTCATATTGCATGACTTGGCATACAGATGATATAGGCGTTTCGAGATCTCGACAAGAAAAAGGCGTTATCGGTCCAATATTATTTTACCTTATCCTATTCGAATTCGATTTTCCACGTAACAAGCAATCAACAGGGAAAATCGAATTTTGAATGCTACTAGCTCGAAAATCTATTTGCAATCCGGCTAGTTATTCAATGATCCTTTTTTGACTGGCCATGGCTACGCGACTTAGTCTTCCAGCCATTAATGCCGACAATAATGCTCCAAGATATAATCCGCAAGCAATTAACAGGTTACCGCCAAAACCTATCACCATGGATGAGGTTGCGGTAAGAACAGTTCCTATTACAGAGGCAATAATGTTCACTCCCCACAATAAAGTGATATCTTCGCGATTGCTCGATTGGTCATTATTCTCGTAGTCTCCGTTTTTGCGATTTAGATCTGGTTCCGAGCGAGCGGCAATCGAAGACATTTTAGTAATGGAAGGAAACTGAAAACCCATAAGGAGCCCAACTGGAGACAAAAGTGTAACAGAGAGCGCAATCCTCTGTGGCAGTTGCGNACTTAGACCAGCATCTATGATACTTTGCAGCACAATATAATAGATCAGGATCATTCCGATAAGAGGNGGAATGGATATCTTTATTGCTGTATAAGGGTTCTTACGAAAAAGCTTCCCGCTTATGTAGGCACCTATTCCAGTTGAGATAAGAATAGAGAACAAGATNACTGTTAAAGACATAATTGGAGTGCCAAGTAGTAGCAAGAATTTTTGTATGAAAGTTATCTCCAGAAATATGAAACCTAGTCCTATAAGCATCGCAAAGACTATATGGAACCGAGATGACGACGTTATCTTAATTCTGTTTACCCTTGAGTAGTAAAATAGTAAGAGAGCAAGTCCTAAAGAAACCCCAAGTACCGTCCCGATTAAAAATTTCATTTGGCTTGGAACCAATTCTGTTGCAAAATAAAAAGGAGAATCATCTGTTGGCGGCCTTAGTTCAAAAAGACTCAGACTTGGATCGCTACTACCTCGGGCTTCTAGTAAATGTTGTTGCTGGATACTATTGAGGCTATTGCTGCCCAGTAATCTGACGTATGTTGGTTGCCCGTATCCTCCCGGCATCGCGATGACTTCGGCACCATTGCTAGAAACCTTCTGTTTTACATAGTTGAGCTCTGAATTTGTAAATGCGCTATTTTTTATCACGAGGAGCACGGGAAAGACTGTGTGCTGGCTGTTCGGTCCAAATGTTAAACCGGGACGATCCTCCACGATCAACACCTGTTTACTAATATCTTGTTGTTGGTTGCCTGTCTCTTTCTCGTACTGTCTCAGAGCTTCAACTGCAAGAGGAATCAGACGGGGTAATTCCGAGCTCCAACGTATCATTACAAGCTTTCCGTTACTCCCGTTTAGATGGTGTAAATATTCTTTGAATGCTTCCACTGTATAGAGATAGTTTTCTGATAGCGCGTACCCACCTGCTAGCTGAGCAGCCCAAGAGTCTACAAGCTTTATCACTATGGTATCATACTTAGTTGTAGTGGCGCTGATAAATCGTCTTCCGTCATCAAGATATAATTCTACCTGATTTTTTCTATTGTATAAATTTCCTGCTGTGTTCCCATATTGTTGTACTGCCGATACTATTAACGGATTTAGTTCCACTGCAGTGACTTTCTTTGAACCGGCTGCCAAGGCAACCAAAATGTCCTCGCCGCCGCCGCTACCTATAACCAAAGTATTGCTAGCATTCGTTCTTGATATTTCGTATGGCATATAATCCATGTATCGCTTTATCCATTGTAAATCAGCGGTTGACCCGTTCCATCTCAATATAGGTGTGCCGGCATCGGCATCAATAAGTATTGAAGCGAGATCCCTTGACCCGGCCTTGGTGGGATTGGTGTGGTAACCAATAACATCTATGCGGGAGAAAGAATTCCATTTAGTCGACAAATATTTTTGTATGGAAGAATTCGTTAAGAGGTAATGTAGCCCTTTATTTTCTCCTGGTGGTATTGCTAGTATATTGGTGTGTAGGTTGACAATTATCAATACTGTGGAAACAGACAGGACAGCAAGTACACATAGCAGTAGTCTTTTTTGAGTCATAGCTGAGATCAAGTTCTTCTTATCTCTACGAACCAAGAATGAAGACAATACAATGAGTGCTGGCAATGAGCCTAACACACTGAGTACCAGTAACAAAGATTCTGCTCCTACTTCTCTGATAAGGGGATCCAGAATGAGCGTTGCAGCTGATGCCCCGGCCAGGTCCATGAAATATAGTTTACTGACTTGCTTCGGCATAGCAAGATAAATTAGGGCCATCGAGAGGCCTGCAAAAAAGAAAGGGATCGAAGAAGCCAAAAAAAAGATGGAAATAAATGAAATACTAGGTGGAATTAGATGTCCTATTCCTAATAGGAATATAGGTAATGATACCGCGAACAGTATTGAGGCTCCAGCTATTCTTTCTTGTAGCTGCGCTCTATTCATTTTATTTTTTAAGATATGTGCTACAAGTGCCCCGATTCCAAGGCCGAAAAAGGCTATCGAGATTGCCATAAAGGCAAAATTATACCATAATATGATTGAAAATAACCTGGTAAGGGTTAACTCAAATAACAGTACGCATAAAGACATAATGAAAAGAGAAGCAAGTAGAACTCCTAGCAGATCCTTGGAATGCATGTCAAGTTTGCACGTTTGCGTTTCATATAGATATTTCCTTGACGTCCATCTGAAGGCTCATTTTCCTATATGATCATCATAAGCAGGCATCGAGTCAAGGCAAGCGATTAGACCTCAAAATTCATGGCCGCCGCTTTTGCGCATGATATATCTAAAAATTCTACAAACAAGTTTTATAGTCCTTAACCCCACACAGGCTTGGTATAAGATATGCCAATAGCGTATCTGCTGATCACTTGTAATGCAGCTTATCGTGAGGATGTGTTGAGTAAACTGAATGAATTGGCGGAGGTGACGGAAGCGAATGGAGTTTATTTTGGACCTTACGATATAATAGTAAAGGTGGAGACAAATACGATGGAGCGGTTTAACAAAGTCGTTGGATCCGATATAAAAAGAATAGATAACATTACCTCTTCCGTGACGCTAATTAGAAACGAAGATCTTAATTCGTAATGTGTTTATCGGAAACGAAGATCTTAATGCTAGAGAGCAGAACTAATGGGCCTTGAAGTCACAATCGCTTAACTATCGTGTGTAGTTCACTAAGCCTGACCGTTTCATTGACCTTAGTTTATCCTTTCTTTTCCCTCGCACTCTTAGTACCACTTGTAGCAATATTTCTTGTCCTTTGCGTATTTGAATTGCCGACCATAACTCTAGAATGTAGTTTTTAGCATAGGGTTCAGCACGACAATATCGATGAAAATC
>AF_2010_repII_A001DRAFT_10000213_pt1 | contig 10842 bp, 9 predicted proteins | sample AmaForreplIIA001_FD_9190 | JGI IMG/M metagenome (IMG submission 9190)
ACATGACGATGACATGTGGGTGGGAACCGTCAGTTGGGTATCTTCAAAACCTGTAGAACTTAGATTACTATACGATTATAACTTTAACCTACATCCTGACGTACATCATGGTATTCCTCCAATAACACAATTCCAATTGGGTAAAGTTGGAGATGTAGCAATTGCGCTGATAAAGCCAACTAATGTAATAACAACTGGTGGACAGTACTATGCAGGAACAGAGCCATTCGTAGCGAAGGAGGTGGCATTACANAACATCCAAGGCATACCATTCACAGCAACATACGCNGTAGATGCGGCAGCAAAACCAATAACTAAATAGATATCGCCATGATGCCAGGCGAGACATCCCTTCATTTATTTAGCGGGGTTGTTATTCTCTTCGCTGCAATAGTTCCAATCTATCTCTCGTTAAAATTGCACGGCAATCTGAAAAAGCTGTGTGCTGTCCTATCTGGGTTTATTGTAATACACGGTTTCTATCATATAGCTGGATTCTGTGGTTTGACAACGGTTTCTGAAGCAATACTGGAACCACTCTCTGTTGCTGTACTTCTCTACTTTGGACTACTCTATTCGGGTGCAGTTAAACAAAGAGATTTGAATCTCCGGAAGGTTTCTCCTGCGATTTGGAGCCCTAGTCTATTGATTTTCATGGCTAACACTGTCACGATAGCTCTTCTTGTGGGAGCTTTCTGTCTATTCATGTGGTTAGCACTTCGTTCCAGAAGTTTCAGGAGCTTTCAATTTCAGACTTCTGTTTTCATATTAATTTGGGTATCAGGCGATATTGTTAGTGCGCTACATCATACGGGACTTGTTAGCTTGATGACACTTCACAACAACATTGGAGATTCTATCCACGTAATATCGATGATATTCTTTTCTTCTATGCTCTGGCTGCGATATTATTACTCTGAGAGAAGTAGCAAGAAGATGACTGAGAATTTGGATGCTAGAGTAAGTTGATGACGTTCCATAAGCTTCAATAGATAAGAATTTCGCACTAATCCAAGCTTCTGTCAAGAGTAGTTGTCAAGTGCATTTTTGGGTCAGTTTTTGTTACACNATACTCTATGCATCTTATAATCAAAATTTTTATAACCAAAATATCATTGACTTCCATAGTGGAGCAAGCGAGACTATTAGTTGGACTAGTACTTCTGACAGTTTGGACCTGACGTAAAATAGCTATCTGGTCATATAAATAAAGGTCGTTTCCTCCTCCTTTGATCAAAGTCATCATTACACCAAATTGTCAGCTTGAGCTGGAAATTATTGACACAAAATAGAATGTAAATCATCAATTTAGGATTTTCAGTCTTATGTGTTGAAGGGTCGGTTACAACTGGAAGGTGACTGCCCGGAATTTAATCCGATCATTATGGTATGGTAGGTCAAGAACGAAAGGTGATACATTGAGATAGCCTTTGACCGCGTGAAAGGCTTGACCACGAGTGCTATCCTGAGCAACTTTATCTCTACTAGTACTCCCAGTCTGCATAAGAATCTACTTGGCCAGTTCTATTTCTAGAAATATGTTGATGGAAAATCCAGCGAAAATTTTTCATTGCTTTTACCAATGATATAATCCATAAATTTTATCATACTGCCATTACCTTCTTACAGTTGTGTCATTTTGCATCTTATCCTGTAAAATGCTGAGTGCAAACCCCACAAACCCAAGTAGGAAATTCACTGCGACTATTTGCAGCGTTTTAATTTATAATTTCTATGGGTGAATCGACAATAGGAATTGTTTTCAGTTGATCCTCTCTTTTTAACTCAGAATCAAAAACCATTTGGTAGTACAGGATTGGCAACAACGCCATCTAATTTTGAATAGTTCGGTCACTAGCGCGTATCTCTAAAAAGTGAGAAAGTAAAAAAAAGGAAAGAAAAATCGCAAGGAGCCCAGGATCGCATCCCGACTCCAATCTTACGTTCGTCTACATTCTCAATTTAGTTACTTAGTAACCTGGACTCGAAGCCGGTGGGGGAGATGATGTGCTTGGCGAGGACCCTACAGAGCCTGCTGATGTACTATTGCTACCAGTAGAGTTGCTTCCTGCTGTATTGTTTCCTGGACCTGTGCCTTGTGCAAACGTGGGCGACGTCCCAACACCTAATGACGCTATAATGCCAACCGCTAAAACTGCAACGGCAAGCAAACCACCATATTGAAGTATTTTTTCCATAAATTCATTGCAAATTCTTGTTTATTATATATTGTTAGTACGCTTTTTATAGTAGAAAAATTCTAAAAAATCTAGTTTTTAATTTGGGATTTAGATTTGTGCTTCTGTTCTGAGGATTTTTCGACTTTTTTTGGCAAAAGAATTCGCTTTACAAGCTATTTATAACTACATAACAAGTCACTTTATTACCAGCCAAACGCGGGAATCATGACAGGTGTGCAAGAACTACATGAAACACGCTAAACCTGGATATCATCGCAGCTCAATAATTAAGACTTTTACCATCACAATATGAACAAATCATCGAATTCAAAATTCAAGGCACATTTTTTCCCATTCATGACAATATATCACTTTATTACTGGAATTAGTAACTGATATATAGCTTAGAGCCTATCAATGATAGAGCACAAGTCAACCACGAGAATACATCTTTGGGGGCATGGGCTCACATACCCCCATTCAAAAGCACCCAGACGAAAGTAATTTAAGAGTAGTGAAGTAAACAATCCTCACATTTAGAATTTGATTCCGAAGTTTATTCGATTCAACTACAATGCCTTAATCTTTGAAATTCCTCATGTGGTGCAGGTAAAGCACTACAGCGGACTTTCCCATGAAAAAAGATCGTAAATAGTCAAATCAAATCAATTCATACTGATAAAAACACAAAGTTGGATATCACCGTATACGTTGGACGCCTGATAGTTCGACGAGTGAATGAAACGAACCATAACCTTAATCAGGCGTCCTTTAATATGTATCACATGACCAATATTATATCTTGTGATAACGATAAGTTTCTCTCAATTATCTCCCCAAGTGGATCTGCTACCAGTAGTACAATTCCTTCTAGAGTTGAGTGAAAAAAAGATATTGAGTGAATTAGTGTCGTAGAATGAACTTGCATTTTTGAACTTAGTTCATTTGACATTGAACCCTCAAAGCCATCAAGAGGCCCAAATTCGCCTCATTGATAGACACCTTTATTTTTTTTCTCTTTATCTAGTTCAATGTTTTGCTGTTGTATTTCATCAGCTGAAGGAATGTGTCCAAATTGTTTTTCAAAAGCGTTGACCTGCGCGCTTAACCATTGAACTATTGATTTAGCTTGAAAAGGATCTATTATAAGTCTGCATTCGATTGTCCTGTTAACCTTTGGAGCTGCGGTCATATTTGGTGATGCAAGTGCTTCTTCCACTTGAAACTGCTCTGAGTATACAATTACTTCAAAATGCATGCCAAGAGGCATGCCATATACACCACCCACGTTAATAGTTCTAAAATTGACATGTTCCCTTACTTCAATCTCAGGCGTTTTGCTACTGCTCATTTGCGGTGGTAAGGCTCGGTACCTATATGATTCTTGTGAGATCAGATGAGATACAATAGATCTTTGACAGACACAACAACAGCACAAATAACAAATGTTTTCCACAAACATTGGCGTCTTGGCAAGAGCCGCGGCCAATATCATCTTGATTTCGCGTTTCTCGGCTGTGGGAATACTACAAAAGCGGGAATTATCAATTATTTATTGGCCAATCCGTGTTCATTTTATGATCCACGAAAATGGCTTCTCAAAATCATTAATCATCTCTTACGTGATGTCATTATTTGCTTCGGCTAATGTTCATGAAGTAGCAGCGTTTAGTAACTTGTTTTAATCCATTCAGACATAGAGATACAAAAGACTAATCGACACTCGATTATAGCTTCATATCTTGAGTATCCAAAAGGCCACATTTTTAATCAGATTCATGAACTCTTGTAGCTCATTCTCCGCAGGGCCTGTGCGTCTGTCGCCGAGCTCTCTGGTCAACCAGTGATTCGGATTTGACTCAGCTAGCTTAGCGTTTACATACTTGCTGTTCCTCAGCTAAATCTAGGTACATTCGACGAACGAACCACACTACTTTTATATTGAAATGAAGCGACTTCACTAGTTGGCTGTGGGCGATTATGGTTGGATCATTTACCTCATCTGATCTATGGGTGATTGAGGGTTGAATTTAGATATGGAATCGAGTCCTATGAGGCTTTCACTTTTAGGGATACTAGTTGGATTGGTAATCCTTGCTCCACTTTCCGTCCCGTTGGCTGAGAGTAAGTCATCTCACACTGGGAAGTCATCGCACGGACAAAGTGAGGTCTTGAACTCCGAGGGGGGAAGTGCAGTGAGCAATAATGTCAACCTCCATCAAGGGGATACTTCCAGCAGCAATAGTAACGAAAGTAACAACAAAGTTATAATGATTAATTTCGATGACTCCTACAAAACACAGGTTCTGTATGCAAAGCCCATATTGGACCAATATGGTTTCAAAGCTACATTCTTCGAGGTGTGTGGCTGGGTAGGCAAAAATGGAGAAAGACAAACCTGGCAAGATGTAGCAGGCTTATTGCATGATGGAAATGAGATCGCGTCTCACACTATGACACATGCACATTTGAATTCTGTGTCAACTAGCAAATTGTATAACGAACTTGGTGGGGCCAAGCAATGTTTTGCTAACCATGGTTATCCTGTCCCGTTGTTTGGCTACCCAGACAATTTAGGTTCTGACAACAACACAGTTGTGAACGTAGTATCCAAATACTATGAACAAGCGAGAACAGGAAGTGATCCTCTCATGTTCTTGGACTGCCAAGGATATAAAAAGCATCCTCAAGCAGACTGTAGCACATTCTCTTCTGACGGTGCTTTAAACTACGTTAACAAATATGACATAAGAAGTCAGAGCTTCGACCATATACATAGCAATGCTGAACTGTCACAACCTCAGCTCTTTCAACAATTCGTTCAAAGAGTCAATAGCCAGATTCCGTTCAACAGGAACGGCGTAATTAATGCAATTCCGATAATAACCTATCATAATCTTACTTACAATAATGGGGTATACAATCAATTACCTTCAACAATAATGGTGCCATTGTTTGCACAAATGATGAAGTATTTGCATGACAATGGTTTTAAAGTGTTAACCATGGACCAACTCGGTTACGACACCTCAAAAAATGTTTTTTACCTTAAAAACATGCCTAGTTCATCATTAGGTTCAAATAGATCGACTACAGCTAGTACTGGGCCAACTCCAGGTCAATCACTTTAGAATCATTTAAGCATAAACCGTTCATGTCTTTCTTGCCCGTCAAAAAATATACTTAACAGGATTGCAATCGATTGCGCCTAACACCAATATAAATAAGATAATATACTAACGCAAATATAAATAAGCCTATCTCCCATCCATTTTTATGTTTGACTAATAATCCATTTGTCCAAAGTTTTGAATTGGATTTAATTTTGGGGTTTAGTCGTGAGAATATGTTAACGTATGGGATAGCTTGTTCATATTTAGGTATATGACGAATAAAAGATCTAGTGTTCCAAAAGGCTGAGGGCTGCGAATTTTAGTGCGCATCTGGAAATTTAGCGTGCGAATGTAACAATGCCTTGGAACCAACGGTAAACCAACGGTAATCATGGAATATTGGTGCCATTAAAGGAAGCCAAGTGCTTGAAGGGACTCTCCTCATATTCAGTTATCGTCACATTAATTTGATTCAAGTAAATCGAAGTATAATTCTCTAATATCATGTCAATTATTGATGAAAGTATATGAGACAAATATCAACAAAATATAACCCACCATTTTTTGGGCTGATGAAATAACAAGCCCTATCGATAATGAAACAATTCCTGATGTGTCTAGTCCTTACCATTTTTTTAGTATTAATCACGACAAATGATAACGAGTTAATTGAAGCTTCTTCACAGACTAATGGCACTAATAATATACTGGACAATCTGTTGAACAATTCGACCACGGGCACCCAATCTGGAGTGGGATCCCTGAATACTACACAAGCTGAAAATAAACCATCAGATCGAGTCAGTCCCAGCCCAAATGACACAGTAGGAGCAGGAATTAGTGCTAAGAGTTCAGTACCAAATCAAACCCCTCCAAATATAACTGCTACAATTAATTCTGTTATGAGTCCGAAGGCATTACTCTCGTCAGCAATTGACCAAATCCGGAACAGCACCTCCAAGGTTAGTAACAATAATGAAACTGCCGTGAGATCTACTACTGTATTTTTGAATCCCGGGGTAATGCAATTGGCAAATCAGAATATCCCCTCAAAGGATTTTATCCTCATTTATTATGGAGATAGGAATTCAATTACAAATGGCAATATCTATGCAAAGTTGCCATGTGATAACAATTCCAAGACCGTTTTACAGATCCTCGTTGATAACAAGTCCAATCCGCTTTTGCCAATCAATGGGCTATCACGGCCGGGCTCAACATGTATGTATAAAATAGATGTATCGAATAATCTTAGGGCACCACTCGATGCAAATTCCAGAATGAACAGCACCGGCCTTCAGGCCCTATTGAATTCCACAAAAAATCAAACTATTAACTTAAACAGAACCGTAATAGAGCTTTTCAATCCTACTATGCATCCTGTCGTCCTCCCAAGTACATCAAGTGTTGCAATATCCCTAACCTTAGCATATGACAACGGAGTTAGAAGAGACCACTAAAGTCAAACAGTCGAATCACTCGAATCCCCAACTAACTTTGGATTTTGGGACGACTTTTACGAACGGAGCCTCACCTTCCCTCCAGGGGTCGTTTTTTACCCACTTAAACTTTTTGCTAAATAATTTGTACAGTTTTCTGAATTCTGTTCCTCTTTCAATAAACTCTACGACTCCCTGGATGAGCACTGCTTTATTGTCAGATGATGATCTGTACGAGTCAATTATGATTGCCATATTCCTATTTTGTTCAAGGTTTCGATATTTTCTAGTGTTGTAATCAGTCGCAAAATAAATAAAATGATTTACGTACAAGTAGTTGACCGTTGTGACATGAGGAATATTTCCATGCGAGGTAGCAATTCTACATATCTCGTTATCCCTGAGATACGATTCCTCGATTCTTCTAAAACTTACTCTTGTAGCAACTTTTGTCAAGCTATCTATGCAATCAAGTTGCAGGATAAAAGTCTTTGGTACATCTATCAGATTTAAGGAAGGTAGCCAACTCTGTTGGCTTCGTCGTTACAAAATGAAACTGGTTGACCTGGAATCTTCATAATATGAACTAGTAGCATAGGAATTTGAGATCAAACCTCTCTTGCGATCAGGATGAATAGAAGCCATATCCACCAGACTCAACTATAGAATCACACATGGATGACAAACAGCGTGGATATAGCTAGGTGCTTTATGTACAACCATGTGGCCCTATCTTACAGAACTGTCAAAAATGAACTGGTAAGGGTAGACTGACTAGTCTTAGAGGTGTCCAAGTGATTACTCTCCTACAAGAATTACTCCACCACTAGTTTCTGGATAGTATTTTTTGTAATATGAGGTCTTGCGATGGATCCAACAACGAAAATTATCTTAGCGATACACGTTGTATTTCCTACGGTTTTCGTCCTTGATAAAAATGGCTTTACCGCTTGTATGCCAACCTTCTTAAATCTCATGTAAACTAAAGTAATTCGCCCCGTTATGAAATAGACAGATCATTGAACCTTATGCTTCTTCCTAAAAAATAAAGCAAAGTAGGGAATTTGAGGAGACAAAAATCCTCGTAAAGTTATTGGAATGAACCCCACCGGCACCTAGCCCGAGTGTAGATAACGAAAGGCTAAAAAGGCTTTCTTTGGTATTAAGCCGTTAGCTGATTGTGAAATTTTTCTTTCAAAGGATCACTAAGGATGTGACGACTTTCACAGTATTATTCAGCTTTTATCTTGTGTGAGACACAACGATTGATGAATTAGATCAAGTTATTCGTACATTTAGATCAACTTATCCATACGAGTCTATTAGTGGGTCTGAAGATTGTTGCAGTCTTGAACTAGACAATGAGGTTCAAGGGTTAACAGTCGAAGGGCGTTGACTATGTGCGGAGGAGAGTAATACCTTTGATTTTGCAATTTCCTTCCTTGCCCTTAGTTTGGCCTTGTATTTTAAATTTCGTGGTTTAGTTCTCAGTCTATAACCACAACAAGGACACCAAAGTCCATCCCACTTAAGAAATATTTCACAAACTTGGCATCGTTTTTGCCCAGTGGAATACCGGCCGCTACCTACAGGTTTAGAGGCCTTATGGCGAATGCAGATACCTTTGCATGTCATGATTAATCAGCCGCTCGCCGTAAATATAGTTTTTATATTATTTAAGGGAATTGCTTGCAAAAAGTGCAGCTTGTTGAAAAGTGACCATACAAGGGAAAAAATAGTTAATATTAGGCCATTTAGCTTGAGTCATTAGTCAATGGAAGAACGCGATTTCTTTGAGGAAGTCTGTTTAATTTCATTGTACGCGACAAGAGCAGTAAAATTCACTGCAGTAGTTGATTCATATGGAAGGATAGTTGTCGGCAAATTCCGTAAACGACACAGCTTTCAAGGGTCTTCCAAAGCATATAGCACAGTTGAGCAATTTGAGCCGGCCTATTCATTCTACAAGGATACCGTGATGCCATTGCTCAATAATATGGCTTCGCATTGCTGGGTAGATTGGTCAACGAACAAGGCTCATTTTGAAATTGTCGATATAAAACATCAGGAGAACGCAGGTGGACAAGTGCTTTTGGCGGCTACTCCACTCACGCAGTCTAAAGATAAATATCTATGCATATATTTACAAATGCCTAGGACTGCTCCTGATAAGCACCAACAGATAATATCCAAACTTTGTGATGCTATAAAATAATACGCCTTTTTATCAATATGTGATTCGATTGGAGCATATTTTTCCAAATGGTCCCGATCTTCATGAATCAGTATCATGCATATTATGGACTAGAATTTACCATATATGCTTCAAGGTGGCTGCTCGCCAGAGCTGTACATCTTCAAAACACCGGCTAATAGACCTAAGGGATGAAATACAAATCAAATCGCCGGATTTCTCTAACTTTCAACTTGAATTCAATGAAAAATATCAATCTCGCTATGAAATAAAACTAATACGGTGTCCCAAATTGCTATAAATGGGTTGTAACCTAAGTTCGCATCCTATAAATATTTGGAAATGCTTTCAATGAGTCCTTCTCACTAAAGGTGTAGACCGCAGGTATATCTTGTCAACTAATACTGCGAATAATATTGAGAATCTTGGATGTCTTTTCAATTTTGACTCCGTATATCTCTTTCATGTATCTAAGGCCTTGCAAATGATCAGCTTCTGTGAAGGCGTTGACACCATCTTCGACTACAATAATCTTGTAGCCCTTAACGAAAGCGTCATATACTGTGTGTTGAACACAGATGTGGGTATGTATTCCGGTCATTATCAGAGTGTTAGCACCATTTCGATTGTACATTTTTGCAAGCAATTTATTTAATGATGTTCCATCAAAGGAGCTATATTTTCTCTTGTAAACTATTAAATCACTTTCGAGTGGCTTCAGTTCATCGATGATTCTTGAACCGACTGTACCTTTCATCGCATGCTTGCCCCAAAGCTCTAGCTCGTATGCATCACTAATTAGATGTTGATCATTGCAATATAAAATTGGAATATTTTTTGCTCTTGCAGAATCCAAAAGTAGCTTAACCTTCGCTATTATCCTTGTAGCTCGTTCAAACTTTAGATTTCCGTAAACAAAGTCATTTAACATATCATTCACAATGATGGCATATCTGTTTCGTTGCTCTTTGGTATTATCTTGAGTACTGATTTTGCGAGTTCGCATCTACAGTTGTTATTACTATACAATGAAACTATAAATAAAGTCATTCTAACTGCGAGCTAGCTGTGCATTTCGATAGTCCCCATTAATCAAATGGACTGTGTATCCATTCCAATCAAAGGATTCCCGAGCTATACTAGAAAGAGACCAAACCAAGCGAGAGGAATCATCCGTAACTGGCGGTTCAAGCATATAGCTGAACCAAACTGGAAATCTAGCGCGAAGTATTCCCAATGCAAAGTTTTTCGCTGCGTCAAGATGAATTTCTTTATCTCGTGTAGTGAAGGCAGGATCGAATCAAGCCTTCCGCCAAACACAATTTTTTGTGATAGGGGCATAGATTTATGCAATGAAATTTCTTCAAAAGTCAGTCGTCAATAATCCTGAATATTAGCTATGGACCAGGATGAAATTTCTTACCTAAGCTTATCTTGTGCTCATAAATGACTGTTTTTTTTGTACAATATTGATATCACGTCCCTTGAATATAATAGGTATCTTGATCTCGAAGAATTTATAAACTCCATTCAGCGCTGAATCATCCATAGAGGTACTAAGTTCTGTCACGATTCCAAAGGACTATTTTGGAGAACCACGATCTCCGAACCCGCGAATTACGGATTCAAATCCGCTAACTATTATCTTGGTAATTCGTAGGATCTTTTTGAGGCTCAGTCTAAGATATTTCTTACCTAAAGAACGAACTGTTTCTAGGCAACTGTCGGACTAACGTCTCGAAGACGTCTTTCAGCTAATTATTTGGCATTGTATGTATACTGCAGCCATGGTTAACTCGTAGAGATCTGTGGTTGAGTGTGGATATCTCCACTCCAAATTAACGGACATTAGTAAACCTTCCTAGTTATTTGAGGTTTGATTCTATCTGGTTTACTGAACTACGGCTAATCATTCC
>AF_2010_repII_A001DRAFT_10000214_pt1 | contig 10838 bp, 10 predicted proteins | sample AmaForreplIIA001_FD_9190 | JGI IMG/M metagenome (IMG submission 9190)
AGAGAGGCGGGTTGCAATCAGTGCATATATTTGGCCAAATGTGCTGGAAGGTTTGCATCTGATCAATACTGCATCTGTCGGAACTGTCTAAAAGAGGACCAAGACAAGGTTGGTAGGTACGAACGTTACAAACGAATCTTCGTACTGAAGGCAAACACTATGGCATAGGTCGGAATACAATGAAAGAGTGGATTATCCTGAATCTTCGTAGGCAATGCAAATTTGAGCAATAGTCATCAAGTACAAATCATATATGTACATCTTCCGACCTAAGTAGGCATGTAGACCTACGGGACACCCAAAGAGGTATCTGTTATCTTGGCTTACTTCGTCTACGCCGTTCAGCTTTAGCATATTTCTTGCTCCCCGATCTTCTTGAGCTATATGCATGTGTCTTGGATTTTTTCTTATGCACCTTTCTGTGTATAGGCAACACTGCGCAGTAGTGTACCTTTATATTAAATGGTATCGGGATCTTTTAGGCGGCCCTCTGGTCTGGGCAATCAATAGATTATTGTGAGGAGTAGAGCCGGACAAGAAGAATACAAATTTAACTGGATTTCTCTTCTAAATATTGGGTTTGTTAAATAACTTAATTGCTATAGTCGCAATATCTTTCGTCACAGTGGGAACCATATGGGCGATAGGGAATTTTATGCGTCCTTCAGCTGAACCCACAAGCAAACACGTCAAGGGAATTTTGCTGATTGCTCAAGACAATCTTTTCAATGGAACAAACCCGCAAATTGTTGCGACAGCGAATGTTCCAGAGAAACTCGTAGTATTGAATAACGATTTTGTGAGACACGATTTTATTAGTGATAAGCTTAATATCAACACCGCTTACTTGTCTCCCGAGCAATCGTTTACCACGGCAATTGCGGCAAAGACTCCTGGGGTTTTCGATTATTACTGCTCTTTACATCCCGTAATGATGCACGGAAAGATTATAATCAGGTCCTGAAAAAGTCTCGTCTTGTTTTCATCATCGTTCCGGCTTATTTAATAGATAAATTATCACGCCATAGATATTCGAAATACGAGATCGAGATTGGGTAACTCACCGTGTTGTTTTATGATTATAGGTTAACTATGTTAATCATTATATATATGAAAGAATGCGTAACACACCTTGCTGAATATATTACATGAGTAGTCCTGGTAGCTATGATGATAACGGTAATAATGATGGGCTTCATGCCTCGCGACATAACGTTCTAACGATAATCGATAGCTTTATTGAACAAATAATTCAAATACGCAAGACCCTATTCGGCGTTTCAATATCTGGCTTGGTTCTGGCCCCTCTCGCGATAGGGCTTTCATTATTCTTACTACAACATCCATCCTTCTTTGCGGTTCTCGAAATAGAGAATGAATTTGGGATTATGCTTGGGGTATTACTTATCGCGGTAATCGTAATATCCTCCATTTGGCTAGTAGCTGGAGTTAAACAATACCGCTCGATTAAATCTTGGAACAAAAGATACAAAGAATATAAAAAGGAAAAAGAAGAGATTGAAAGAAGTATTAAATCAAAATACAGCTTCGATAATTACCAAACCTGACTGCCTCATTTCATTTCGACTTATCTCATCAATATCATATAAGCTTTGAATAGCTAATCCAAAAATTGTCAATTACCGTTGAGAAAACAAAATATTCAGCGGTGCGCATTCTTAGTATGATTTTTAACTTCCTGTCACTTTTAGATTACTAATGTTATACAGCTCTCCGTTAGTGCTCCCGTCAAAAGTCAGTTTGACAAATCTTGCTTGAATAGGAGAGTCAGAAAAACTAAACTGTTCGTTGCCCGAGATCATGCCCGTATTCTGGACAGAACCGTGACTCACGAAATTCACTCCATCTGTCGACGTCAGTATGGTGAAAGTCTTTATTGTCTTGTCTCCGTCAGGAAATCCTATTTGAAGATTGCAAATCGATTTTTCTTGACCTAGGTCTAACTGCACCCATGAGCCTTTGCCCGCAACAGACCAAATTGGATTCGCACTAGGATTATTATTCCCGTTATTGAGAGCCATAACAAGTGCGCTGTTGTTGTTATTATTATTATTGCTGTCCATAACGGACGCGACCTGAAGACTACTCTGACCGCCGCACTGCGCCTGCTGGGCTAGTGCTTGGCTGCCAGGACCGTTAGCACCTTGAACGTTTGCTAACGCTGTGTAGGACGCGTACCCGCCATTTGCAAATGTAGCATGAACTTCTATTTGCCATATTCCAGGTACTCCCGAAATTTCGAACGAGCTCGGACCCACTTTCTTGAGCGAATGAACTGAAGGAGTGTCGCCGTCATAGTCAGTAATGAATGCCTCAATCTTTGCGGGCTTAGAGTTAAAACCGAAGTTTACGGTATTTCCTGGCTGTACTGTCACGATTGGGTTGCTGTCTCCAGGGAGCGCAGGAAATTGAACTTTGTTCAGCTGCCCACCTTGAACGAAAATGAAGGGAGACATGGCAAACTCCTGATTATTGTACAGTAACCTAGCCTCCGGTGTGAGAGTCGAAGTTGACTGCCCATTAGCGGCACTGACGGATATTGGGAACGGGGAAAAAGATACCGGTGCCCAAGCAATACCGAGGGGTATCAGAAGAAGTAGCGAAGCCACAAAAATCTTATGCCTTTCCTTAATGACTATCATATCCCGATCTCCAATCCTTTGTTCATGCGTTATTATATTGTACAGGTGCTATTTACACAATATTGAGCTTACTACCAAAATAATAATTAGTATTAATGGTACCGAAATTGATGAGATTGTAGTAGGTCCGGTCTCAACAAGTGGTATACCGATGGGCAGGATCATTTAGTTATTAGTCTATCTGGGCCCACCGAGAAGTAATGAGATAGGGGAACGACAGTAGGTAGTCATCTTCATAATAGATCATCCTAATCCCCAGCCGACTTGGAGGCAAGTCGGATCTGACATCCGGTACTGATTGTCTGTAAGTTCTTGTTTTACCAAATTTTGCAGTAATTAATTCTTATTACACAACGTACCCTATACAATTGTAAATATGAAAACAGTAACACGGAATCCGATTATTAAGCGCTGGATTCATGGTGTAGAGAAAGTTAGAAAAGGAAGAGGATATTCAAAGCCTGAGTTACGAGAGGTCGGTCTGACTAACCTTAGATTTGTGATAAAGAAGGGGATTCAAGTAGATGTATTACGAACTAGCAAATATCGCGAGAACATCGAGCAACTGAAATCCGCGCTGAATACTGTCATATTTCGTCCAAAACGAAAAACCGGAAAACGAGATACAAAGAATAAGAATGAGAGCAAAAGAACGGTTCGGACTTCCAATAAAAAAAGATCTATAAGGAAGAAAACCTCTGACTTACAATCATCAGCTAGTTAGTAAGAAGCAGAACAGACCTTCTTTGCGAACTCGATTAATTTTGCCTACCCACGGAGCACCGTTCGCCACATTATTATACACCTAGCTAGATCATGTTACCACGTATGCGGCTGCGGTATTGGAGAATGGATGTACCTGATCTTGCCAAAGCAAGATATCCTATTGAAAAAGTCAACCACTGGGAAATAAAGTGCATGCAGGGGGACTATCAACATTTTGGTGTTTTTTGGTATAAGTATGGTACGCCCTACGATAAGGAGCCCGTTCACGGAATCTGTTTCTATTACAATGATATTCCTGTAAATACTGTCGAAGCGCTCACCGATCTTCTAAGGTCTAAATTTGGAGGAGAGGTTCTTTACAGAAAAACTAGAGTGTTCTTGCAAGGATCACGAGAATTTTCAGACGCCGAATCCATTGGGGCCCTTGCAAATGAGTTAAGTCATCGATTTGATGCCCCAACTGAAATAACAATCGAGTTTGAGAGGATAACAAAGGAAGAACAAGAACGTAACACTTTCAATTTACCTTCGGCTAAAGTACTACCTATCGCAGGCTTAGATTGATCCCGACTTCGATGGGANACCGCTCGTTATTTTTTTCAATCTTTCATCGCCCTAACAGCTCTACTAGGGTATAAACGTCGACCCTTCAATTGACTAGCGAATTCAGAAAAATGGTTTTTAAGTGAATAAAGTATGAGGATAGCATCATGTCTAACGCCCAATCGGAAGATGCTATAAGATTACTCACTAAATGTCGAGTAGAGGAGTTTAATCGCTGGAGGATTAACAACCCAACGACAAGATTAGTTTTTAGTGGGATAGATTTTCTACGAAAAGACCTTTCAGGTGCGTACCTTAATGGCGTCTCATCCGCTAGTACTAACTTTTCTCATTGTAATTTGGCTCGGATCAACCTAGTGCAAGCCGACCTTAATAAGGCTAATTTTGAAGGAGCAGATCTGACAGATGCCATTCTCATGTATGCTGAGATGAAAGGGTGCAATTTAACTGGTGCCGATTTGACTAGGACGAATTTGATGTGGGCGAACTTGCAAGATTCCAATTTGACCGGCTGTAAGTTATCGAAGACAATATTTGTTCAAGCCAACTTAATGAACGCAAAACTTGATAATATTTACAAAAATGCTGCATACCTGAAATTCGCAAAACTAAAAGGGACACTATGGGAGACTCAAGAAGCTGAATACGGTGAAGCACATCCTCAAAAATAGCATTCTCCACGACCTCGGCCGTTACAAGTTGCAACGCGGCCTTATCTCAGATCGCATAGATAGAGGTGCAGTATGCCCAAGTACGGTATAGTTCAATATTCAACATAGTTGCGAGATCTTGCTCACTAACAAGATAGCGATAGCGACAAGGTTTTCAAAAAGTGAGTTCACTTGGTGCCAAGTGCTACAAACGATCATGCAATCAGCCTGATTTGGTTCATCAATAAATGGTCCATTAAGTGAACTCTGATGCGATCTGAGGATTATGCTGGCTAATTAGCTTGGATATGCCCCTCATGTAATTTCGGACAAATGTGCTAATCGGTTGCGAGGAATACCATATACATCCAAGTACCTGACAATCATGGCATGTCCGCGCTATATCCCATTGTGGAACACTCCAAATCTCTTCGACGCTCTTTTCAAGCAAGCTGTAGGTGTTTTCGGGATCGTTGAATTTCCAACACGGAACCATAACGGTTCCATTGCCGTTAACAAATATGCTCTTCCAAACACCACACTCATTGAATATTCCACGGCCATGTTCTAATATTTGTTCGAAATACTCCGGCGGAATCATTATCTGAGGAGACGCATGATTTCGCGTATATCCTAATATACTTTCACACACTTTGGTAATCGTGCGTCTATCGGGTAGCAGGGAATAATTTACATCTGATCTGTCCTCAACGAATGTAAGCGACACTGCATTCGAGCCCAGCTCTTTTGCTTTATCGAAGTAGGTTTGATCGATGAACTCTTCTGCGTTGTATTTTGTAATGACGCTATTGAAGTAGTGTGGTATGTCATATTCTATTAGAAGATCCAGGTTTTTCATCACCTTCCAAAATATTTTTGGAGTGACGCCCCGCACTTTACAATATGGTTCTTCGAAAACAGAATCTATACTACATGTAATGAATTGAACGTACTTCTTTAACTGCTGAAGATTAATTTCATGCAGCAGCGAGCAATTGGTGATCAAGGTTATAGGCATTTTCAAATTGTAGAGATGCTGTACAAGTTCCATGAAATCTGGGCGACTGGTAGGTTCTCCTCCTTCGATTATGGACCAAATACAATACTCCGAAACCTTTTGGAAAATTTCCTTCCACTGGTCGGTAGAAAGGTCATTTTTCTTTGCGTTTTTTATTTGACTCTGTTTGTCTGGGTCGCCAAAAGGACACATCGGACAGAAAAAATTACAATAATGGGTTAAACTAAAAACTGCAATTAGCGGGCGTCTTTTGCCTATGATCCTATTTCCTGACCATTTTCCCAATAGCTTGATTGTCCTAATACTGTCGACTACCAATCTCCAACTAATTTGATCATGTGGATATCTATTAAGTATTTATTTGCTGCCAAAAGTCTTCTAGAACAGTCAATCAAGCAACTGCAACATCGTTAGTGCGTGGCGTGTATCCTTTACATCATGAGTTCTTATCAGGTTTGCGCTGTGTAATATGCATACCATCTCGGCTACTACGGACGGGACCAAACGTTGTCGTGTCTGTAACTTAAATAAGTTTCCAATAAAGGATTTTCTTGAAACACAAACACATACAGGCTTTGAAAGTGTTTTCAGTCTCTTGAGATCTGATATCACCTCGATGTCGCGTATATACCACGGAAGATCTGTCATCTTTGTGAAGAAAGGATTTTTGCCTTTTGCCCGAAAAAAGCCGACGGATGGGTCGACTATTATATTTTCAGATTCAATACCCGCGCGAATTGCTATCGAAATACTTTCCCTCAAGAGCCCGAGGGTTCCTAGAATATTGCCAGACACAGGTGCGGATTCCTCGATGTTTCCACCGTACGCGCCTATAATTACTGGCAGCCCGGAATTTGCTACCACCTGTGCCATATTCTTGTCGTATTTTAAGCCTGATATATCGTTGATGGCATCTACGCCAAGTTTGATCGCTTCCCTTGCTACCTCGGATCTCGGAGTGTCAACTGAGATAGAGATGGGACAGCTATCTCTGATGAGACCTATCGCATGACGCATTCGCCTAGCTTCATTTTCAACAGAGATAACAGTCTCAAGATAAGGAGCGGTGGACATCGCACCGATATCGATAATTTCAGCGCCTGTTTTATGCATGTCTGTAGCTGCATTAATTATTTCGCTGCTGTTATTCTTGACGGATTTTTTGTAGAAAGATTCTGGGCTCACATTTATGACTCCCATTATCTTGGCTGGCACACTATCCCCTATCTCTGTCTTACCGATTGTAGCCAAGGGCGATTCGGAATTAGATTAGAGGGTATAATAGATTTTATAATCTAGAGCATGATTTTTGTGATGTAGGTTATTTTACAAATATGTTTTCGAATCCCAGATTCTCCTTCATCTGACTATAATTACAGCCAGTGGTGCACTTTCAAGAAGTCTTCAATCGGTTCATTTTTTAGCAGCTTTATCAATGCGAATGCTTGTGGCGCTGACAGCATTGGCTTTCCAAAGTGATCGTCTAGCGCTATCCTAGGACACGCGACCTCAACAAAAGCGTCTACACCCTTAAAGACCTCGACATGGCCATCGGTGATATTTGTCATTGCAATCAACTGAACTCTCTTTCCTAACTGCTCTAATAATTTCTTTAGTTCAAGCGCCTGAATCTTCGCGAATTGACCTTCCTTTAGACCAATAATAATACCAATTTTTTCTGCGTTCGATGCGTTATATATTGCTAGCACAGCCTTTTTCTTTATCATCTCGGCAAGATCGTTAATTTGTGAGTAATCCTCAAAATAGGGATCAAGCATATAGGTGGGTTTTCCGGTTGACATGGCGACGCTTGCAGAATGAAACCTGCTTTGGCCAAGAACAATACACGCATCGACTACGTTTTGTGCTTCAAATGCAGGGTAGAATTCACAACCAAAAACTTGGCCATCCTTAAGTTGCCCCTTTCCCTTCCCAATTATGATCTGATATCCAAACTCTTCAAAAATCTCTTTGACATTACTAATTTGGTTTAGATGCTGACTATATGTCAATAATGAGATCGTCTTGTAATTCTTCTGCAGAAGAGCTGAGGCACATTTTCTGGCAACTTTATCAAAGCTAATGTCATCATACGCATTAATCATTACCACTTTCTCGCCAAATGTATCGGTCAGAATCGTATGGCCTATATGAAACAAAATCTCTGCGCCTAACACTTCGGCAGCGTGAGTGTTTAAATCGCAGGATCCCCAGCACGTGTCACCGATTACGTAGGCCGGAATACCATACTTCTCAGTTATATTATCTGCGCTATTCTGGATTTTCGGCATCAGTCCTTCGGGTCCGTTGAGAGCCACCGAACGCGGTTTTCGCGTATCTATCACCTCGTGTATTCTTTTTTCATCTATCAACATCATGTCTACTATAATTGCCTCCGAATAACTAGTTGACCAAGGTTCAACCTGTTCTACTCCACATTTTAAGGCTTTGATATGCTGTAGAATTCATTTAACAGTGTATTTAATTCTGCAACGAATTGGATAATACGGAGTCATTATAATTTCTTATGCAGGATGTTTGAACTTACCAAAATTGGAAAACCAAGAATGGAACCGCTTGAGCAAGTCGTGGTTCTTATGGATCGGTTGTTCCAATATTCAAGTCAAAGCCGTTCAAGGTGAATCGAATAAGAATTACTGCAGATTTCTGGAACTCTCCCGGCATTCCCATTATTCGGCATACTTACAGACAATTTCTCGCGATTCGGATCGAGTACAATCTGCAATTTCAGAACATGTCCAGGCGCTTGAATTATATGGTCGACTTTCAAAGGCGAGCAACTACCTCTCAGTGACTCAGGGATATGCGGTTCGAATTGAATACTATTTTCTAGCTGATTTACCCTCATTCCTAGTATCAGCTCTTGCATAGAATAAACGTACATCGCGACAGACCAAGCTTGAAGTATACAAGAATTAAATGGTTCCGGCCTATCCCCTCGATAGGTTTCAGCGTACATCCCATTTTCAGAGAGTATTCGTTGTGCCATAGATTCAATATAGTAAAGTGCCGATTCAAGTCTGTTAAACTTAATCTCACTTATTGCAGCCCAACCCGTTACCATGGGCCAAACAGCACCGTCATGATATAGACTAGGGTGATATTTTGGATCGAGGCTGCTTAGTGTCCTTATTCCCCAGGGTGTCGTCAAGTCATTATTCTCGATCCTTGTTAGAATGGTACGTGCTTTCGTTCTATCCTTCACTAGGTCGGTCAGCAGTAGCACGAGGGCATTTGGTCTAATTGAAGAGTCTTTTGTACCATCTCTTCTTAGAGTATCATAATAGAAACCGTCCCCGTTATTCCAGTATTCTTTTTCCACTTTATACGCCAGCTGCTCAGCGCATCTGCCCCATCGCTTTTGATTATAGGTATCACCCAAAATAGTCGCGAGATCGCTTCCAATATTCAAACTTTCGAAGAATAATGCTTGGATATCATTTGCACTCTTTCGTCTATCTATATGATCCATCCACGTAGAATCCTGGATTGGTAGTTTTTCGGCCACACCGGTGAATCCGTGTTCGATTAATCCATCTCTGTCTGTGTCTTTCAAGAACCCCCAGTCGACTAAATCAATGATTTGCTTCCAACGATCTTGCAAATAACGTATATCTCCAGTCGCCAGTACATATTCACGTATAGCCCAAGGAAACAAAAATGTGGAATCAGAGGAACCGAAAGTACTAGCATGGAGAAATGATTTACCACTGATTATCATGGGCAGCTCTCCTTTCCTTGCAAGCTTGGAGTTCTTTCTTGCTTGGTGGACGAGAAAATTTTCGATTACAGCTTTGGCGAAACTGTAGTCTCCAATCGCCAGGTAGCCTCTTAAAGACCATCCTGTGTCTCTAGCCCAATAGTTAGGAAACCTCGGCAACCCTGCACAAATCCCGGAGCCGAGACCGCAGTACTCTGCCTTCAAATACTCCATACTCGTCTTTGCTTTTTCGAAGGCCTTAAACAGTTTAAGAACAGTCGGGTTCTGCTGGGGGGTATGACCTGAAGAAGCTAGACTTAGCGTGGAACTAGAGATATTCTTGAAATGGTCCTGAGTACTCTCTAGAAGCTGTTGATAATTGTCTCTGAGATAGCAGTATTCCTTTAAACAGTCTTCGGAAGTGGTGAATCCGCCAGATGCAACTAGCGCAAGCTCACTTGTTCTCCCTGCTTCAATCTGAAGATCATATGAAATCTCTAAATCATTATCAAACGAATCCATCAGAACCCTAGAAGGTCTAAGATTCTTTGGTGCAACCCCAATCGTACCATAGAAATGTGCGAGATTCTTCTTCGCTGCAGTCTGGATTTGTAAGCAATTATCTCTTGTAAGTAATTTAGAAAAGTTACTCTGAGAAATGGCCGCCAACCCATAACTAGTAATATTCCCATCAACTAAGAAATGTATGCGAATCTTTCGCGTGGACTTTTCCCTTTTCTTCTTTAGATTTAATTTTGCATAATCTGCTTCTCGCTCCAAAAATTCCAGCTTCATAACGAATCCCTTGCTGTCGGGGGGAACAAAGAGGGTTCTCTTCACTTGCAAGCCCGCCACCTCATGCCTCGTGAAAAGAAATCCATTCTCGTGCGTCGAGGATACTACGAAGTTAGGCAATCTCTTACGAATTCCTTCATCCAGAGATATTTCCAGCAAGATTCGTCCGAAGGCTCTGGCTGGTGGAACATACAACCCACCATTGTCATACCTTGTCCCCATCCAAGACCAGTTAGCGGAAATATTCCCGTTCGACGAACAGACAATATATGCCTTCTTACCAGATAGAATTAGTGGGGTTGTGAAATTTTTGAAAATTGTATCTTCAGATGTTCTGGCATCAGAATCATCTATAATGTTAGATGGAATGAAAATTCTTTCTTTGCGACTGCTTATGTAGTCATTGAAAGTGAAGGGTATTATTATCTGCTCAAATCCTTCTAGTTTGCTCAAAATGACAATCTTGTGTCTGCTTCGCTCTTCCAATCCACCATCTTTTATTATTAGGAATCGTGCACTCTGAAATGGTTTAAATGGAATCGGACGATCTTCAGATAACGAGGCTGCATTGACAACATCCTCTGATGTGGCAATGAAAATTGACTTCTTTGGGATTGGGATCTCATCCACATATACATCCAGAGATACGATGTTACCGCCTAGCGGAACTGGCGGGTTCAGTAATGAAAATATGAAGCCTT
>AF_2010_repII_A001DRAFT_10000215_pt1 | contig 10835 bp, 9 predicted proteins | sample AmaForreplIIA001_FD_9190 | JGI IMG/M metagenome (IMG submission 9190)
TATTTGGAATCGCCAGATATACCATGGACTGCAATTGGCGGCCTAGAAGAAGTCAAGCGCGAGTTACAAGAAGCAGTAGAATGGCCATTAAGGTATCCGAGCTTGTACAAAGAACTGGGTCACAGTATCCCCAAAGGAATTCTGCTTCACGGACCATCTGGCACTGGGAAGACCATGCTTGCTAAAGCGGTGGCTACAGAATCTGAGGCCAACTTTATCGGGGTAAAAGGACCCGAATTGATCTCTAAGTGGGTCGGGGAATCGGAAAGAGGTATCAGAGAAATATTTAGAAGAGCTAGACAGGCCTCCCCTTGTGTAATATTCTTTGACGAAATAGACTCTATTGCTCCGACTAGAGGTGGCGGTGCTAGTGGGAATATGGGTAGTGGGAGCTCAGAAAGAATGGTTTCCCAGTTGCTCACAGAGATGGATGGCATACAGAAGGAGATTCACGGAGTGGTTGTGCTTGCAGCAACCAACAGGGTCGATATGATTGATACGTCCCTCTTGAGGCCGGGTCGATTCGACAAAATATTGTATGTACCGAAACCTGATGTAAACACGAGGCAAAAAATTCTTGAAATACATACAAAAGGGAAACCTATTGGGCGGGATCTTGATATAAGAAGAATAGCAGAGAGTACTGAAGGATTTAGTGGTGCAGACGTTTCAGCGGTAGCTAATACTGCTGTCTCTTTGGTACTACATCAGTATCTTGCGAAGTACTCAACACCCGAGGAGGCAGCAAAACATTCTTCAGAAGCAGTTGTTTCAATGCAGTACTTTGAAGAAGCTGTAAAGAAGATAAGAACAGAGCGAGAAATGAAACCTGGAGAGAAAACTACTTTATCGCAGTATGGCTGATACTCGCAGACCCGTATTATGAATGGTAATTTCTAGAACCTTAATTAGTCTACAATTGTATACTTGCTTCTTGTCTTTTGTACTATTATGGAATGTGCTGAAGCATGTCCTAATTCGATAGGTACATTTCATTGAAAGAGCAGAACTTAATTGAACTGCTAATGCACGATATGCGAAAATATTGCTCCTAGTCTGACACGTAAAACGATACTTGAAGATAACTTCCATTAAGGTGCAAAGTATATCTAGATATGACCGTGACGGTCACTAAAAGCAAGTCGGATAGCGGTGAAGGAATTTGAACAGGGCAACAACAAAGGTTTTCTTCAGACTGTCTTAGATTTGAACGATCTAGCCTATTATGGGAAAAAGGTACTGATGAGGGTTGATTTCAATGTTAGCATTGATAGTGATGGAATAATTGGAGAAGACTATCGAATCAGGATGACAATTCCAACGATGGACTATCTTACCAAAAGGGGAGCCAAGCTCATCTTGATGTCTCATTTAGGTAGACCTGCTTCTGGTCATGATAGACATTACTCACTAGAGCCAGTGGCAAAAAGATTGTCAGAAATTATGGCTGTGAACAAAGTTAGGTTTGTCGATGATTGTATAGGGCCGGCTGTCCAGAAGCAGATAGATCAAATGAACATGGGTGAAATTCTTTTATTAGAAAATCTGCGCTTTCATAAGGAAGAAGAGCTAAACGATTCAGACTTCGCAAAAAAGCTTGCCTCACTGGCGGATGTTTATGTGAATGATGCGTTCAGCACTTCACATAGAAGACATTCCTCAATCTATGGTACGCCAAAACTATTCGATATTAAAGTAGCGGGCCTAAATCTCAAAAAGGAACTCGAGTATCTGTCAATGATCAGGGAGACCCCTGTAAAACCCTTCACTCTAGTTATAGGAGGAGTGAAAATAACAGATAAGATAGGTGCGCTCGAGAAATTGTTACCAAAAGCAGATAATCTTTTGGTAGGGGGTGCAACCGCATACACGTTTCTTAAAGCAAAGGGTATTAAAACTGGGAATTCACCAATCGACCATGAGCATCTTTCCTGGGTAACCAATGCGCTCTCAAAATATAATGATAAGATAGCTCTCCCAACAGATCATGTGGTATCCACATTTTCACCAGGGAGCCCGTCCAATGGTTCTTCTATCTCAGCTAGCCTAATGAAGGGGGATATCCCAGACGGCATGGTTGGATTTGATATAGGAATTGAAACATCACAGCTTTATTCTAGCCAAATTAGCGCAAAAAACGCAGGAACAATATTTTGGGTCGGACCCATGGGGCTATTCGAAGTAGGCCTTTTCTCAAATGGTACCATAAACGTAGCAAAAAGCATGGCATTGGCATTTTGGCGTGGTTCTAACACGCTCATAGGAGGTGGTGATACTTTAGAAGCAATAAAAAGAGCTCGAGTTTCAGAGGCCGAAGTTACCCACGTCTCAACTGGTGGTGGCGCTACTCTTAAATTCCTTGCAGGAAATGAGATGCCAGGGATTGAGGTGTTGAACAGAATTTAAATCACACAAATATACTATCCAATATTTGTGTAGCGACAATACTTTTCTAGCGATATTTTTTTAAGTGGATTAGGTTTGAGTCGTCCATGATTAGCGACCTGCTCAAGAGACATAGACACGCAACCCTTAGTTGCAGCAGAACAAAATACGGCCAAAGAAGACCCACAATCCAGCTTTAGCACTTACTACAGATAATGTTTATAGTATAAGGATCACTTGTATACAAGGAAACTTACAAGCGATAGAATAGCAACTTAGTAGTATTTGATAGAAATCTACCTATACTCTAGTATTGACTTTAGCTTCTTATAAATACAAAAAAATCGATTTCGGAATATTGGACGCTGATCTATTGATAATCAATCAACGGGGTAGGTGTTATTATAATTAGTTGGTATTCGAATGGAACAATTTGCCATTTCCGCACAAATGCGGAGTAGTATTGGACGTTTTGAGAGTAAGCGACTCCAAGAACATTTTTGTCTGTGTTGTTTGTGGCAAAAGAATCGGCCTATGGGAAAAGTCTGAAAGAAGGAGATTTTATCCCAATAATTCACGATATTTCGACAAGACGTTCTTGGAGAGTATGGTCTGAGAACAGAACCACGTGTATCCTTAGATGATGATCAGTCAAGTCGGTAAATATAAAAAATAATAGCCTCTGAATTTTCTCTTTGCGCATGATCCCCTAAAGAGTATTCTTTTGAGTTGGTTAGCCAAAATATTGTTATCTTTTACTTATTTAATTTTCCATCGAAATCAAAAATGACTACGCAAACCTAGACACGTCTGTCATATATTCATTATTATTGCTGTCATATTATTGCGGTCTAAATTGTCTAATTAGGTCTTCTAGTTTTTCACTAAAGACTACAGGATAGGTTTCAGGGACACTTTCTAGATCAAGATATTGCGCAGGAAGTATCCTTACTTGTTGCAGATGAAACTTTTGAATTTCATTTAACGATGGTATCTTAAACAATAACTTGCCATCATCAACAAATTTTTTCAATAACGGAATGGAGCCTGCGGGTATCTCTTTCTCATTTTCCAGCGCAATGAGATCCCTTTTTATTAGCCCGTTCTCTAATGTCCTGTGTATTTGTTTAGGCCCCGGATATGTTTTCTTCCCAGCACTTGTCTTGATTTTGTAGACTACTCTATCAGCATCCATACCTGACTTGTTACCCTCTACTAACGCTGATGATCGCGTAGGCTTCCTAACTGCGACTAGCTTGTAAACTCCATTCATAGCTGGATCATCTCTTGATGTACTAAGTTCGGTTCCAACTCCAAAACAATCAATTGGGGCACCTCTATTAACAAGGGCACGAATTACATGTTCATCGAGGTCGCCGCTTGCCATTATCTTGGTATTAGAATACGTATTGCCGGCAGCGTCAAGTAGCCCCCTAGCTTCAACACTTAGGGAATACAAATCTCCACTATCAAGCCTTATTCCTTTAGCCCTAATTCTACTTCTAATGATCTTTCTCACAGCGGCAAGAGTGTCGTATGTATCGACCAGCAAGTATCCTGAAGGAAAAATTTTGTTAAAATGGACAAATGCTTCTTCTTCTTTTTCAAAAAACATCACATAAGAGTGCGCCATCGTTCCAGAGACCGGGATTCCTAACTTGTATCCAGCAAGACTGTTCGAGGTCCCAACACACCCTCCAATATAGCTTGCCCGTGCTGCTAAAAGTGCTGCCTGCGGCCCATGGGCCCGTCTTGAACCAAATTCCATAATCGGCTTTCCTTTAGCCGCCGTTACTATTCTAGAGGCCTTTGAAGCTATTAAACTTTGGAAATTTACCATAGCCAAAATATACGTTTCAGCTATCTGACCCTCTATTATAGGAGCTTCGATTCTAATGATTGGTTCATACGGGAACACAACGGTACCTTCAGGAATCGCCCAAACACTACCTGAGAAGTCAAGTTTTTTTAGATATTCGAAGAAATCCTCGCCAACATTTTTGAATGTATCAGTAGATTTTAGATAAGATATTTCTTTACTAGTAAACTTCATATTTGCAAGAAAGTGGAGCACCTGCTCAAGTCCCGCAGCAACAATATAAGACCGATTTCGCGGAAGTTTTCGAACAAAAAGTTCGAACATGCCCTTGATTTTTCTGGCAGGGTAGTCGCGTTCTGTTTCGTAATAACTATAATAGTAATAGGCTGCAGCCATTGTCAGCTCGTAAAAGTCAGTAGTTAATGCCAGATCACCTCCGTTCAGTTTTTCAGACACTGATAGTTCTTTCAATGCTAACCTCAGATATGAAATAGGCGAGTCCATGCATATCTCTTTTACATTATCATCATTATTGTGCTTCAAAGAAACGCTTCGGAAATCTGACGGGACCCTGGATTCAACGGCAGGGTTCAATCCATCATTTATGATGGAGCGATCGGTTTAGGAAATTCTTCTCTGGTCCTATCAGCGGATTTGAAGAAGATACACCCGAAAAGGGTGTTTATGGTTAGTGCAGGGCTACTAGCTAAAGAATCTATCAGGACTGTGTCAATGAGTTTTTGGAATCGATAATTTGCGACAACCGCCAACCAACGGACTGCGCTTGAAAGAACAGATTGCCTATATTACGTTAACCTTGGGGATCCGTTCGGAGGTCTTTATCACACACCAGAAGATAGCGCCGTATGGACCAACGGTGTACTACCTGGCTTTTTATTCGTTTCGTTGCTTGCTCGCGTAGGTCAAAATGTGGGGCCATTTGTAGGCATTATTGAGGACAAACCGTACGATGTTTCGTACGATATTCCGTCCAATATTCGTGGTACGATTTGAGACTACGGTCGCATTGAGCCCATCCGATAGGACTAAGACTTTATACTTTCAAAAAAAGCAGATTCATATAAAATCCACGGGAAATGCGTATATATTTACAAGGAACATAAATACTGTCTTGACCGAAGAAACGCCTTTGCCGGCGTCGACCTATCTCTTATCAAAGCGAGTGAAAGCGGCGAGTAACACAGTTGAGTTTCGCTTTCCCAAGGACGAATTTTGGATACTTGAATCGATGGCAAGGGATTATTCAGAGAGGGGTTATGTTCTCAAGCCAACCGTAACTGCGCTAGCAAGAATGTCGCTCAGCATTGCTGTTAATGACTATATTAACAAAGAAAAGCCTATACCCCAAAAACTAAGAGAAATCGTGCCCTTGAAGAGTTATAACAGACTTATTCGAGAGTTAGAACTAAAAAGAACAGAGAACCTCAGCCTAAGAAGATATTATTCGCGTAGTCAAAACACTATCGAGGAGCAAAATAGGACCATACAGGACCTTTCGACTGTGTTAAAACAGGCGAATAAAAAATTAGAAGAATTAGGAATCAGCACAATTTTAGACGGTGCACATGTCCATGATAAAATATAGCGGATGAACCGAGATGCAGAATTTCAAACTAGAATAACTAAACCCGTATCTATGTTTTAATTCGATTCGAACTTTATATCTAGTCGGACGCAAGCCTAAGAACCAATATGGCTTTATTTAGCTTAAGTAGCTTTTACTTAGCGATATTGATCCTAACAGCACCATGCTCGATTGCTTTAAAATGCCGTTTTACCAATATTAGCTCAACTAGATAGATGACCAAAATTACAAACAATTCAGAGGTACTTGATGACGATCATGAACCAAAAACTAGGTACGCTATTTTAGTAAATGATATGTTAAATGATTTCATACATGGCAAACTAAAATGCAAGAGGGCTACACAAATAATCCCCAATATAAGACTATTATTAGAAAAAGCAAGAGAAAACAAAATACCCATCTTCTATTGCAATGACGAACATCTAGATACTGATAGGTATGAAATTAAACTTTGGGGAGCACATGCTATGAAACATTCCGATGGAGCTAAAGTAATCAATGAACTCAAACCACGTAGTGCCGATTACATAGTATCAAAGAGAAGATACAGTTCCTTTGATAGAACACGTTTGCACAGATTACTCGAAAAAACCTATGGAGGAAGAGGTGCTAACACCCTCGTCATGACGGGTGTACATACACACATTTGTGTCAAGCATACTGCGTATGATGCATTCGTAAGAGGATATAACGTCATAGTAGCAGAGGACGCGGTAGAGGCTTTCACAGAGGATGATAATATCGCAGGTCTTAACTATATGAAACAAAATTATGGTGCCGAAGTTCAGAAAATAACAGAAATTCTGAAAGTTATATCACGTTAAGGTATGCCCTTGTAAAATAATAGGAAACCGCCGACAGACTTTCATATGAGGCTTGGCAACATTATAAAAATTCCTTCAACCATCATGACACGTACTAAACACTATGATGAAGAAAAACCAGTCTCCCGTAAATTGGCAAGCAAAAATCAAAGGTTACCGATTTGAAAAGTATTATAAAATGAAATCGGTACCTTGTTATATTATTATGAGGTCGTTGATGCTAGCTATATGGAGATACATCCAGGGACTTGCCAAAGATTGTTTCACTATTACGGATTTGTCAAGCACGTTTGTGCATAGGCCGCGGTGTTGAGTAATGTCTAATACATACGAATTTCTCAAGGGATATGCGACTCCAAACGGAACAAAAGAATTTGAAAATTATGCTGTGCAAAAGAAAGGGAAACCTCCCGCTCATTTTCGCCTTTTTAGAGGTCTACACTTGTCGAGTGTAGGAGTTGGAACCTATCTTGGTGAACTGACTGGGGAAGACGATAAGGCTGTTGAAAACTCAGTTTACCAGTCTGTAAAATCCGGTGCGGTGAATGTCATAGATACTGCGATAAACTACAGAGCGATGAGATCTGAAAAAAGTATAGGGCGGGCCTTGTCTCGCCTGATACATGATGGAATAATAACAAGGGATCATGTATTTGTCTGTACCAAGAATGGCTACATAACGAATGACGGCGATTTTCCCGCAGTTGATGTCATGGAATATATGCAGAAAATGTACATATCAGCTGGTATTATCAGACCAGATGACATAAGTTCTGGTTATAACGTGCTCAATCCTGAGTATATCAGAAGATGCATCGATAAATCCCTAATCAATATGCGCTTGGATACCGTTGATCTAGTTTATGTACATAATGCATTTGAAAGTTGGTACGAGGATGTTAGCAAAGAAAAATTCATGGAGATGCTAGCAAAGGTTTTCGAAATTTACGAGGAATACCGTTCAAATAATAAATTACGCTTTTATGGAATGGCCACGTGGACATGCTTTAGAGTGCCCCCATCCAACAAAGATTATCTCTCATTGGAAGAGGTTGTTCAACTAGCGAAAAAGGTTGGAGGCGAAGAATACGGCTTTCGTTTCATTCAACTTCCATACAATCTAGCGTACAGCGAAGCACTATTTCTCAAAAATCAAAGCATTGGTTCTGAAAAAAATTTGACTATACTGGAAGCAGCAGCAAGGTTGAATATAGGAGTATTTACAAGTATTCCATTATTTCAAGGAAGATTACTTAGGGCAAATATTCCTGATTATGGAGGAATAACTAGCCAGGTTATGAAAGTACTCCAAATAGTTCGTTCAAGCCCTTCGGTCATCGCACCATTAATCGGCCAAAAAAAACTGGAGCATGTCGAAGAAAACCTTCAGATCTCAGACATACCCCCAATGAATGACGAAGAATACAAGGAAGCAGTTCAGAGACTTTTAACAGGCAGTGTGAGCAGTGAGCCCTAACCAACTTTGGTTACAGAACTTAGCAATTTTTTTTAATTGAAACGTGCGCCTAACGAATCTTATTTTGTTTAGTAGATGTTTTGAATTATGTTAGAGCACATTCGGTATCTCCATTTTGATAGCCCTACGTCTCAATAATACTGCTAACGCGATTGACACAATTGATAAGGCTGTGGCCGTAATAAAGATAAGGTTATACGATTCAAAGGAAGGAAAGTAATGAGCTACTCCGTTAAGCCTTAAGATCGACTGATCAGACTGCATATACATTCCGGCTAGTGCTGGGCCCAGGGCAGCTCCGAAGATTCTCATAAGCATACTGGTTCCAAGCGATATTCCTGTGAACCTCCTAGGTGTAGAAAGTATGGTCACGTTCATCGCACCTACGTTTGTCAATGATAATCCTGTAGATAGAAAAGCAAGGTTTACCGACACCGATAATTGAGTGGAATGGAACATATAAAGACTAAAGAATCCTCCCGTAGTAATGACCGCACCTATGATTACGGGCTTCATAGATCCCCATCTGGATATAATGAAGCCTGAGGTTGGTCCGAAAACTAGGAGTATTAGTGCAAAAGGTAGTTGAATGTCACCTGTGCCGACCGCATCTTCACCAAAGCCAAGTGGTGGAGGATTTCTTACCAAAATTGGTATTGTTTGAAATACCATAAACATAGAAAAGCCTACTATCATTATGATCAAATTTGCTGGAAGGACGGTTTTGTGCAATACTAACCTGAAATCAATTAGTGGATTCGTGGTTCGTTTTTCTACCAATATGAAAAGTGTCAAGGAAGCAATTCCGATAGTGAGGAAGATTAAAGTCAGCAGCGAAGAGCTTTGCGTGGTGTAGGAAGCGCTATGATTGCCAGAACCTGTTTGTAAGTAAGTGAGCACTAGAAGAAATGAAGTAACAGCAACGGCCAATGTTATCGCACCCTTAATATCAATAATAGCACGGGTTTTAGATTCCTTGTTGATTCTGGATTGATTTTTCTTCCTGTCCTGAACTTGAAACCCTTCGTCTTCTGCGGTTATCGCCAATTCTTCTGTCCCTTGTTGTTCCCTCTGTTGCTTTACAACTTCCTTTTCTTCATCAGTTCCTCTGATAAACCAAGATACAATGAGTATCAAGGCAAATGCGATTGGAATTATCGTGAAGAAAGTGGCTTGCCATCCATAATACTTGATTATGGCGCCTCCAACCGATAGACCGATCACGGCTCCAGATGCGAACATTGAGCTTATCACGCCTTGGCCAATAGATAATTTCTCTCTTGGAAAGTTATCCCTCACTATACTAAATGCAATTGGGAACATGGCCATCCCGATTCCTTGAATTGCCCTAGCTGTCACCATAAAGTATAAGCTATTAGCAAATCCTGCGATAGAGACGCCTGCCGCGTAGACTAGCATTGTAATAAGTAAAATTTTCTTCTTGCCATAAATATCAGATAATTTACCAGCAATTGGAGTCATTACTGCTCCTGTAATTAAATAGGATGTTAGTATCCATGATGACATGCTGTAGGAGACATGAAAGTCGTTGATAAGATCTGGTATGGCTGGTATTAGCATAGTTTCTGCGTACATGACCATAGTAGCAAGACAGCTTAGGATAAGGAGCACCTTCCATGCAGAACTAGGAATCTTAGCTGAAGCCTGACCGGACGTCGACGGTGGTTGTCTCAGCGTACTTTTATCCTGTTTCTTTTGCTCTGGTGATGAATCCAAGGTTCAGATCCTCAGAAAAAATTTAACGTCCATTTTCTTGATGTTTCAACCAGCAATTCCAGCAGTATTCGTTCCCATGCTTGTAGTTGTTAGAGCTGTTGCTGCGGTACTAGATGTTATTGGCCTGGCATTAGAGTTATGGCCTACCACAAGGTCATCGACTATGTTTTGTGCTGTTATTTTTTGGACATCAAGCAATATCTGTGAGTGAAGATTCTCGAGCCCATATGGAGATAACTCTGAATAGTACACGGATAATTTGGAAAATATCGTATTAAAAAAGCTCTCTCTCACCTGTTAAACCCTTATCGAATCAAGCACATATTTAAGATCGGGATCGTTGATAAGCTTATCTAGAAATCCTCTAATAATGTGTCTGACGGTCCTATCTGCGGCTGCCCTTCCTCTATGTTGCGTGTTGACAACATACTCGTAAACAAACGGACTTATGTATATGGAACATACCTGCGCAATCCAAGCAAATAGTGCGTCAGGTGTTTTGTCTTCCATCATCTGTTCTCTTCTATCTTCAAACATTCGGTTGATTATTCTTACATTATAAAGGTACATCTTTCTGCCAGTTTTCGAATCCGTACCCATAAGTAAAGTAGAATTTCCTTCATCATAAATCAAACCAAAGGAGACATTGAAGGGCATTTTCACATGACCTAACTTTGGCGCATATTCAAATAGTTCATCCATTAAAGCCCTCAACAAAATGTAGAAACGTTCGACATGTGTTTGCTCGTCCTTAGATTTCGTGGTCTTTTTTCTTCTTATTTCCTTTATCAATTCTAACTATACTATACCTTCCAACGATCCAGTGGGTATCCCTCTTTGCTAGAGTATATTTTACTATCGCTATAGATTGATTTTTTAGCCTCATATTCAAAAAGTAGCTTAATTCTCTCCTTCTATCGTCAAGAACACCGAAATAAACTTGTCAGAACAACTATTGGTATGATCCGGTTTTTTTAACATCAT
>AF_2010_repII_A001DRAFT_10000220_pt1 | contig 10726 bp, 9 predicted proteins | sample AmaForreplIIA001_FD_9190 | JGI IMG/M metagenome (IMG submission 9190)
GTCAGCCAAGAGGGCGCGGGCCGAAGCGACCCCACCGCCAGACAAGCCGAGCACGCGGCCGACCACCTACCAACAGGCTCCTTTCTTCGATAAATTTTCTATCAAGGATTATTGAAGCTGGACCCTTAGTTCTGGCACGCGCGGTGGTCCCAACTTACTTCCCAAGATCAATGTCCGCTTTGGGTCAGAAGCGAACATTTGCGGTGCAATCCGAGGTCCGCTTTGGGCCGGAAGCGGACATGGTGTTANCTGACGGGGCTGAGTTTGGCGTCCGCCTTCATGTGTGCGGGCAATGCAGGACCGCCCACGCCACTCGATCTTCCTTGATCTCATTGAAAAACCACGCATGAAACCCGCGTGCCAACATCCATTCGATCCGATCACCACGCCAGAAAATTCGCCGCTTCTCAATCTCTCGGTCCTTCATGGTTACGACGTAATCCCGAGCACGCTTCAAGTCAGCCACACAGATCGGAAGAGCGCGCATCTCTTTTAACCAACGACCAACATGGGGGTGATCTTGCGTCGAGAATTCCACCCCCACGCTTTCGCACTCGCCAAATGTGGAAACAGTGAGATGTCAGCGATCGATAAAGGCCCACTCACAAACTGACGCCCAGCTAGCTCCTTGTTGGGTTCGACGTAAACAATACGAAGGTCAGCTCGCCATCAGGCATCTTGTCCGGTCGTTCGGCCCATTTCCAATACGAGATATCGACGAGGATTGGATCTACGAAAGTGTCAGCCACGCGCTCCCAAGCACGCGCATGCACCCGGGCAGCGGGGTCTTCGGGATACACACATTTTATGCGTAGCGATAATCCAAATAGGCAGCGATATCAGCAGAATTCACGACAACAATGTCGTCGTCCACCAAGGCCATCGCCGCAATGATCCGCTATGGGCCCATAGCGGACATTCCCAGTTGCACTGCACATGTCCGCTTCTGACCCAAAACGGACATGTCGGGCAACATCATTGACCCAATTATTTTCTCGTAAAAAGCATCAACGATTGATTGGCCTTCAACCGAGGTTCTGACCAACTACCTGAGCCTCGGGGGGTGACAATGAGACGGCGCGAGTTTATTGCACTTTTCGGCAGTGCTGGGGTGGCGTGGCCATTGGCTGCGCGTGCGCAGCAGCCGAGCAATCCATTTCGAATAGGGTATGTGCCGCTCGGTTTGGCAACAAATGCGACCGATCAAACGTACGTTGAGGCGTTTCGAAAGGGCTTGCTGGATGTCGGCTTAATTGAGAATCGAGATGTAACGATTGACATCACTTGGGTTGCCAATGAGTCTGATTATTCTCAAGCTGTCGGTCAGCTCTTGCAGCGCGGTGCAATGCTTCTTGTAACAGGAGGCTCGACCGCAACGGCCGTGGCGCAGCGTCACACATCGACGATCCCAATCATATTTGCGCCCGCGGGTAACCCGGTCGGCACCAAATTTGTCGCAAGCCTTTCCAACCCGGGCGGCAACATTACCGGTTTCAGCGACGTTCTTGCAGATCTGAGCGGCAAATATGTGCAATTCGCTATCGAATTGGGCAAGCCGCATGCGCCAATAGACTATCTGTGGCATACCGACTGGCCAGATGGAAAGAACAGATTTGACGAAACTACACGCGCGGCTCAATCGTTTAATGTCGACGTTCGAGCGCGCGGGTTCGCACACATTGATGATACAAATGATGCTCTGGCTGCGATGAAGAACACCGGCGCGGTTGTGATCGTCGTCCAGCCAAGTCCGCTTACAAACAAGTATCGGGGCCGGCTCATAGAGTTGGGAATGGCGCATGGTCTTGGCATGATAATGGCATGGCCGGTCGCGGCGAGAGAGGGCGCGCTGGTCGGATATGGTCCGGATTATGCCGATATGTATCGCCGCGTTGGGTCGTATATCCTTCGCATCATCAAGGGCGAGAAGCCAGCAAACCTCCCCGTCCAAGAGCCCACGAAGTTCCCTCTATTAATCAACAGCAAGTCGGCGAAGGCGATTGGCGTCAGTTTTCCACCCGCGTTGATCGTCGCAGCCGATGAAGTGATCGATTAGCGCTCACAAAGTCGCTTTTCGTCGGGAGCTCGCTCTTGCTGCATGTCTGCTTATGGCCCAATGCAGACATGAGCTTGTGCGCTGCACACGTCCGCTTCTGACCCAAAGCGGACACGGTGTTGTGTCTGGGGAACGGTGCGGTCGCAGCAAGTGTTTGCCTAGACGGCGGCTCAAAGGGAGTAAGCGCGTATGGGCCAAGAAACCGAGCTCAAACTGACGGTGCCGCGATCCGAACTGACAAAAGTCGGACATTCTCAATTAATACGCAGCAAGCAGGCAGCTGCTCGGCGCGACGTGGACGTGATCTCCGTTTACTACGACACGAGGCGACGCGACCTGAACAAACACGGCGTCAGTTTCCGGCTGCGCCGGCAAGACAACGAATACCTGCAAACCGTGAAAGCCAATTTCGACGCATACCCAGGCAAAAAAGAGTGGGAATGCAGCATTAGCGACAACAAGCCGGATTTTGGTGCGGTAAAGGGGACCGCACTCGAGCCACTGCTCGACAAAAAATCGGCGCGCCAGTTGAAACCGGTTTTTGAGACCCGTGTGCGGCGCACCATCGTGCCGCTAAAGTGGGGTGCGAGCGAAGTGGAAGTGGCCGTCGACCGGGGTCAGGTGAAGGCAGCCCGCTTGCGTGCGCCGATCAGCGAGCTCGAGCTCAAGAAAGGTGATGCGTCCGATTTATTCGCGGCTGCGCACGCCCTGGCTAAGATCGTTCCGGTGCGACTCAGCATGCTGAGCAAGGCTGAGCTCGGGTATCGGCTAGCAGATAAGGAACCAGCACGGCCATTCAAAACTGCGCCGGTCGTCTTGGATTGCGAGCTCACCACNGCTAATGCATTCCGCCAGATCGGCTATGCTTGCCTGCGGCAGGTGGTGGCGAACGAAGCAGCTGTCGAGGCCAGACATTCCGAGGGCGTGCACCAAATGCGCATCGGTTTGCGGCGAATGCGAACGGCACTTGCCGTTTTTTCTGACCTTACCGACAAGGACTCCCACGTCGAGCGCGTTAAAGACAGTCTGAAATGGATCACCGGTGAGCTCGGACCTGCGCGTGACGTCGATGTCTATTTGCGCAAGAGCGTGATGCCAATTGCGAAAGAACCTTCACGTGGGGCTCGTGCTCTTGTTCGGGTCACAACGCAGGATCGTAAGATGGCTTTTGCACGAGCCCGGGATGCAATTTGTTCGGATCGCTACCGCGCGATAATCCTCGACATCGCCGCCTGGCTCAACTCGGGGGCCTGGATGACAAAGGGGGGCGCGATTGTGCCGGCGCTGCGCGGACGGCCGATAATCAATTTCGCCGCTGATGAATTGGAGCGTCGCTGGCGCAAGATAGCTGAAAAGAAAAAGAAGTTCGATCAGCTTGATGCGCGGCAGCGGCACAAGCTGCGGATCAGCGCGAAAAAGCTCCGTTACTCAACAGAGTTTTTCGCTACGCTATTCTCCGGTGGAAAGCGGACCAAAAGACGCCGCGCTATGTCCAAGGCGCTCAAGCGACTACAGATCACCCTTGGCGATCTGAACGATTGTGCGATCCATGATAAATTGGCAAAGAAACTGGTCCTAACCGGGCGCCCACGCGGCAAGTATCCGCGCCGAAAAGCTTTTGCCGCAGGTCTAATAACGGGCAAGGAGCGCAGCAAAAGCCGCTCGCTGCTCAAAGACGGCAAAGCAGCGCTGCGCGATGTAGCGAAAGCCAAGACCTACTGGGCGGCTTAACGACATAATCTACCGGGCTGAGAGAGCGGCTTCTGTATGTTCGCTTTTGGCCCAAAGCGGACAATCGCTCGNTCAACTTAATACGAGTTTTGAGATCGCCATGGCAAATCCGACGGACCGTTAGGGCCGCCTATGGAGGACCCTATCTATCATCGGGATCTTAAAAGTATTGTCGTCAATCTTGTCGACAGCAGTGCCGTCGCTCAGGCAATACCAAGTCGGTCCGGCTTTGATCCATTTGAGAGACTGCTTTTCTGTCCCTTCCTGATATTCAAGAACTGTGTATTCCTTTCCGTGATCGTCAACGGCTTTGAATTCGTTTACCGGGTGAGTTTTTCTGTTTTTCATAATGCCTCTCAGGTTGACGCTTGAGAATCTGGTGACTGTGATCGGCCCGTGCTGCCGCTGCCAAAGAATAGGGCGGGCATGCGCGCTATGTCGACGGCGCACTTGTGCCTGTGCCGCAATAGCTTCTTGAAGATTTCCTGCCGTCGTACGGGTCGAAAAAACTGCGGGGTAAACAATCGCCATTCTGCCAAAGACCCGCGTAGCACCGGCATATCGTTTTAGCCAAGCCAGATACAAACGATACAAAACAAAAGCGAGGCGACATTCGCACAATACCAAGTGCATGTAGAAACAGGCTAGCAAAATGGGCATCGGAACGACGGTTACCGATGGCCATAAAGTGCGAAGAGGAGAACAAAATGAACAAACAGATGACACCGGCAGAAATCGAAGTCGCCCGGCAAAGCTTCGCCAAGCTTGCTTTTGGGGTAGAGTACGACGAAAGTGGATCAAATGACCTATTGCAGATCACGCGCCACGCTGCTGCGGCTGCGACAAGACTGATTAAGTAGGGCCAACCTTGGTTGACGGTTGGCGGTCCGTGTAAGCCGCCTTCTCTCGCTAATCATGCAACTTCGCCGGCTTGTGGTTTTTGAGAATCTGGCATCGGTAATCGGTTCGTGCTGCCGCTGTCAGAGAATAGGGCGGTCACGTGCACTATATCGTTGTCACGCGAGGTTGTTATTGTACCGTGCGCGCGGGCGGCGAGCCGCAGCATGCTGCTGTTGCGCGGTAAGATCTCGAAGACAAACCCGCGCACATTGCGGCTCATAGCGTACTCCTGAAGGCACGCCTGCAGCGCGGTTCCAAGACCCGCCCCCTGAAACTCGGGCGCAACCATAAAGGCCACCTCGGCGAGATTGGTCGTGGGACTCAAAAAATAGCAGGCGCTGCCGACGATCTTCTCGTTCTCACGTGGCCCGGTGACGGCTAGGAACGCCACGTCAGTCTCGTGGTTTACGTTGCAAAGCGTTTGCAACTCCCGGTGGGAAAGCGAGCGCACGCGACGAAAGAACCGTGTGTAGATGTCGTCCTCCGAAAGGCGATGGAACAATCCCTGCAGCGCGCCTGCGTCTGCGGCGCGAGCCGGACGAATCATGACCTTGGAACCGTTCTTCAGTGTGACAATGCGTTCCTCCTGGACGGGATAGGCGGCTTGGGAGGAGAAATATTGGTCGGCCCGAACATAGCCCAATTTTTTGGCCGTTCTAAGCAGCTCTTCTCGCCAACGTGGATGCGCGATTTCGATTAACGCCAGTGCTCGCTCGCGAATCGATTTGCCGAACAGGTACGCGATGCCGTACTCCGTAATCACATAGTGCACGTCCGACCTCGCGATCCCTACTCCATCGCCAGCCTCTAACATGGGTTTAATTCTCGAAGCGCCGTCGTCGGTGGTGGACGAAAGACAGACAATGGGTTTGCCATCTTGCGACCGCGCTGCTCCGCGAATGAACCCGACCTGTGTCGACACCCCGCCGTAGAATTCACCTTCAAATTGGTCGACACAGACCTGGCCCGTCAGGTCGATTGCNAAGGCCTGGGTGATCGAGACCATGCGCGATTGGTCGGAGACCTCCCGCGGATGACACACTTGATCGATCGGCAGGAATTCAAAACCTGGATTGTCGTCTATGAAGTCATAAAGCCGACGGGTTCCAAGGCAGTAGCTGGCGACGATACGGTCGCGATGACGCGACTTGCGGCGACCAGTCACCACGCCCGCCTCGACCAAGTCCATAACTCCATCGGTGATGACATCGCTATGGATACCGAGATCGCGCCGATCCTTCAGATAACGTAGCGCCTCATTTGGGACGCGACCCAGTCCGATCTGCAGGGTCGAGCCGTCGTCGATGATCGACGCGATATAGCGGGCGATGTGCTCCGCAATCTCGCCAATCTTCGGATGAAGATATTCAGCGACGGGTGTGTCGACCTTCACTAGCGCGTCNAAACGGTCGAGATGAACAAAGCTGTCGCCGTGCGTGCGTGGCATCGCTGGATTGACTTCCGCGATAACCATGCGTGCGACGCTGAGGATCGCGGGGGCGAGGTCAACTGAAACCCCAAGGCTGACAAAGCCACGAGCATCAGGCTGGGAAACCTGGAGCAACGCCACGTCGATCGACAGCCGTCCGCTCGTCAACAGACGCGGCACTTCCTCTAGCGAGATCGGCACGTAGTCGAGCTGGCCGCTGGCAGCCAAACCGCGCATTTCGCTGCCGACGAAATAGGTCCGATGGCCATAGTGAGTACGGGACGCGCCTTCAACCTGCGGCAGCGCTGAAGTCGTAAGAAAACTGACGAACTCGAGGTCCGGTGGTCCCGGGTTCATCGCCTCCAGCGCGGCAAGCAAACTGTGGGGAGCGGCACATCCCGTACCGATATAGATACGGCTGCCAGCCCGGATTGCCGACGTGGCCCGTTCCGCCGAAACGAGCTTCGGGCCGATGTCAAAAGTTTTTGAGATCGCCATGGTTTAGAAAAATGGACTTTTGTCTGGTCGTGCGCGGTCCCCGATAAGAGCTAGCCTCACACGGTACGCATTGTTCGGCAATTAGACTGTTGACCCTTGGTCCAATCTGCGAAGTGTTTCCGCCGTGAAAAAGGTCACTTTTCGGGAGGTGCGGTGGTACGTATTTCTCTCGTCTCTTCTTTGTGAGGTTCGAACCGTGACCTGTCGGGTACAATTTGATTTGGACCAACTCGATTTTGCAATCTCGACATTAAATTTTTCAGTCTCGAGACTCAAAAGAAGGAGCCGACCATGCCCTCGCTGGTTCCGGACATCGCCACCGTCGGGAGGAGGCTTGCGGGCTTGCCAGTGGTGAAGCATCGAGCCCAAGAAGTTGTACTAATTGCCGGGTCAATGACGGGCGGGTTGCTTTTTCTCAAGAGCGGCGCTGTAGAAGTCATCAAGGACGGAGTACAGATCGCCAGCGTGTCGGCGCCCGGCGCGGTGTTCGGCGAACTGGCTGTGCTCCTGGACCAGCCTCACACGGCAGAGAACTTTGGAACAATCTGAGTTCTATGTCGCCGACGGGCCGGCGATATTNGCCNGCGATCCGGCCGTTGCCCTCTACGTCGCCGCAATCCTTGCGCGACGTCTCGATCTTGGCAACCGATCGCTTATAGAGGTTAAACACCAATTCCAATCCGGCGAACCTCTCGGCGTGATCGGCAAGACGGTCGAGAAGGTGGAGAAACTACTTTTAGACCACAGTGTCCGAGATCCAACTGGTTGGTGATCTACGCCAATCCGGCGACGCCAGTCTCAGGGACGGGTCGGAAGCAACGGTGCCCATCTCTCGGATGGCAAGTTGTTGTTGCGTCGGATGCTAAATGTCCGCAATTGTTCCAAAGCGGACGTGAGGTCGTCTGGAGTTTGATGGTCGGCTATATGGCACTTTTCATCGACTATCGCGAGGCACCGGGCTCGCCCACCAAAAGTAAGACAACTCGATGTGCATCAATATGCGGATGGATCCCACTTAATGTTTAGTCAAACGATCCGACGAAAAATTGTTGGTATTGCGTTGGGTTTGGTCATCCTTATGGTGGTTACATCCGCTTTGTCGATGTTAATGGCGCGTAGGGTTGCCCATTTACTAGATGAGCTGACCAACAAATATATTCCAGCCTATGGCCATCTGGCACGAGTGAATGTTCGTTCACTTGAGCGCGCCCTCGCACTGCGACGGATGGTCATAGCAAAGATGCAGAAACCGCCGGATGATGCCGGCTACGCGGAGCGTTTACAGCTTTACAAAGATAAAGCTCGCGAAGTCGACGGCGAGGCAGGCGCCGCGCGCAGACTTATCGTATCGATTATCGACGATGTTTCTACGCCGTCAGACAACGTGGCGTTGGCGCGCATCGATGACAGGATAGATGGTGCTGTAAACGATCTCCGCCGGCATTTGAATGAAGAAAGCATACAACTCATAGCCCAGCTTGAGGCGGGAGACTTTATAGAAGCTAGACGCACTCTCAGGCGTGCTGATGCTCTGCGGGATGAATTCAATCAGAAGATTGACGCGATACGCGCCGACATGTTGGCTCAGGTCGTTGTTAGTGCCTCAGTGGTTATGCGGGATCAACAGCGCTTGGTCTTGATTACGATCATTGTTACGGCCATTGCCGCAATACTCGGATTAACTTTTGCGTATCTCGTAAGTGGCGGCATTACTCGGCCTGTCCAGCTATTGCTAGAGGGCACGCGCGCCGTCGAGGCCGGGCATCTTGATCGATCGATTGATGTCAAAACGCGGGACGAAATAGGCCAACTGTCCGCTGCCTTCAATCGTATGATCGAGCAATTACGTCTCAAAGAGCGCATTAGGCAAACCTTTGGGAGGTATATCGATCCGCGAGTTGCAGAAGGATTGCTTGACCAGCCGGCGACAGCGACGGAAGGCCAGCGCCAGACCATGACAGTCATGTTTTGCGATATGAAGGGATTTACGACCCTCAGCGAAGGCATGACACCGCAGGGATTAGTCAAGGTGATGAACCGTTACCTATCGACGATGTCAGCACCCATCCGCACTCAGCGAGGAATCATCGATAAATATATTGGCGATGCCATCATGGCCTATTGGGGACCGCCATTTATCGAAGAAGCCGACGAAGCCAAGTGTGCCTGTACCGCCGCGGTTGAAATGATCGAACGGGTTGCGGGCTTGCGTAAGGAGCTACCAGAGCTCCTCGGCGTGCGTGCGATACCAACCGAATGCGATGTCCGCATCGGGATCGCGACCGGTGAAGCGTTGGTCGGTAGCATTGGTTCGGATTTCATGATGAGCTTCACTGTGATCGGCGATACAGTAAACTTGGCATCACGGTTGGAGTCTGCGAACAAGATATACGGCACCCGTTGTTTGGCTTCGGAGGCTACAATTGCCGCAGCGGACAGTGCGGTTGAGGTACGCGAAATTGATCGTGTAGTGGTAGTGGGCCAGACCCAGCCGCAGGCTGTGTTCGAGATCATGGGGAGAGCGGGCGAGCTTTCAGCACAACAAGTTTTGTTGCGGAGCCATTATTCTGACGGGCTTACGGCCTATCGTGCGCGTCGATGGGACGAAGCAAACAATGCATTTAATTTGGCCCTTGAAACGGTTCCAAGCGATGGACCTTCTTTGGCAATGCTGAGTCGCGTCAAGAGCGTGCGAAATAAACCGCCCGCCGCCGACTGGGATGGTTCATGGCGCCTCGATCAAAAATAGTCTCGGCGCTCGTTGTCATGCAGCGACTCGATTGCGCCGTCCGGTGATATGGTCTGCGAGCCGGGCGGCGTCGTCTCCCACTCCAGACAAGAACGAAGAGACCATTTTGGATAACCATTGCAGACCAATAAAATACATGCCCGGCACATCGGTTATGCCGTGCCAATGAACAGGTTCCCCGCGCGCACCTAGCACAGGAACGTCAATCCAACTGAGATCAAATCCGTAGCCTGTGGCCCAGATCACCGAGCCAATGCTGGCGGTGCGAAGATTGAGTCGTTGCAAAGGCTCGATCAGGTCGAGTGGATCTGGCAGTTTCGTGCGAGCCGAAGGCTCACGCGGCACGTTTAATCCGTTGCGTTCAACGTGAGCATCCACCAAATCTAAGAAGCCTGCATAGGCGGCATCTCCATGGGCGAGACTGGCGGCAAGGTCTGGCGCAAAGTCCAGCCGATCATCATGTGCGGCTTTTAGGTGACCCAGCAGCCTCACGCCCTGCGCGGCCAGCTGTCGGAAGTCGAGGGTGTGACCGCCATAAGCACCGGTGACCAATGGCAATGAACGGTCTGGCCCGCGTTTCTCCACAGGTGTCTGGTCCAATCCGAGGGCCGATAGCCACCAGATAAAATCGCGGCCACGATAACGGCGCGGCATTCGACGGTGCTGCCCGACAGAGAGATAAACCTCTCGACCCGCGCGGAGGAGCTCCTCGGCGATTTGCACGCCAGAGGCCCCTGAGCCGATCACCAGTACCGCTCCAGAAGGTAGCTGTCCGGGTCCGCGGTAGCGATTTGCATGCACCTGAAAGACCGTGGCGTTGTTCGACAATAGTCGTGGAATTATGGGACGCTGGTAAGGACCAGTCGCTACAACAACATTCGCTGCTTCGATCCGGCCTTCCGACGTCTCTGCANCAAAACCGANTGAGGAATCACGGCGCCGCAGCAACTGAACGTTAACGCCACAACGAACCGATGCCCCAATGAACGTCGCATAAGCAGCGAGATATCTCACAATTTCATCGCTCGTTGCGAATGCGTTAGGGTCGGAATGTGAGAATGGGAAATCGGGCAGCTGAATCGACCAGTTGGGAAATTGGAACCGAAGACCGTCCCATCGTTCCGTCCGCCAACGTTCGGCAATCCGCTGCCTCTCAACCACGATATTCGGGCAATCTCTCTGGCTAAGCATATGGCTCATTGCCAGTCCGGCCTGGCCACCGCCGATAATCAAGGTGTCGATAAACTCGGTCCGCATGAAATCCTCCGCTGCATTATTTCATTGTCATGCTGGCGAGCGCGATAACGGCGGGAATGTTCAGCGCCGATGGCGATGGGCCTGCCTCTACCCCAACTAAGGCGGC
>AF_2010_repII_A001DRAFT_10000221_pt1 | contig 10696 bp, 14 predicted proteins | sample AmaForreplIIA001_FD_9190 | JGI IMG/M metagenome (IMG submission 9190)
TCTGCCGACAGGCGTGCCGGTGACTGAGAGACCAATCGCGCTGCCGCCTGTACAAAAAAGGGGGTGCGCCATGCCACAGCCAAATCGTCCTGATCCGTCCCCGTTGCCACCGATTGCCAGACGTCGCTGTCCGAAGTGCGGATTGCAGTTGTTTCTGTCGCACATCGAACCAGCAGAATGCGACGGTTATGAAGATCGAATCTACAAATGTTCGGTTTGCTCATTTGATGAAACGGTGACCGTTAAATTCCGCTGCCGAGAAGACGATTGGGCCCAAGTCAGTGACGCACAGTTTCAGATCGTCATGGACGCTGCCGCGCATTTGGCGCCAAAAAAACGCAACCTTTTCCTACACCGCGTCGAGGTGCAGTTGCGCTTTGCCTATCGCGGCAATTTATCCGACGAAGAACTACGCATGGCCGTAACTACGGCAATGCAGGGGCTGCGTCACTGATGCTAAAGCAGGCCAATGGGAAAGCGCAGCGCTGTTATCAGAGAGCGCTCGTCGCCGCTCAAAAGGCGTTCACGGCGCGAAGCGCTACGGATCGAAAATTTTGGTTGGAAAGAGAAAGTTTTTGGCTCCATCTCGCAAGATCGATGATTGTGCTGGATGACAAGCAGATTCAAATCATCATGACGGCCGCCGCGGGTTTGCCGACGGAAAAGCGCAACCTATTTTTGAAGCGCATTGAGGCGGCGCGGCGTTTCGTCCATCAGGGGCATTTTAGCGACGCCGAATTGAACGCCACGATTAACGTGGCGCTTAGTGGGCTGCGTCACGATGTGCTCGTGCCGCCCGACCCTATGAATGTTCGATGTGCGCGTGTGGTGAAACAGTGAGGGTCAAATTTCGTTAACACCCTCCGAAACCGATTTTGAAACGCATGTATTGGCGTCTGGTGTGAACGTCTTTTTCAAACCGACGCAAAGCCACTACATATGTGTTCGGGTTTCCGACGACGGGCATGTGTCGCGGTCGGCACCTTTGTCACGCGATGCAATTGTTCGGCACTCTGGATCAGGTGACACAGCCGACTACGATGCCACTCAGCTATTAGAAATGGCCTATCAGGTAGCGTCGAAGGCGGCAGGCTGACAGCACATCGCATCGCACTATGTCAAATTTTATAGACGCATCCCTTTGATGAGGGCACAGGGACGATCTGGGGCAACCAAGCATGGTACGGTTGACCTATGCCCTCTAACAGTTTGCAAAATCCAGAATTCTGGCGATTTCGAGCGGAAGAGGTACTCACTCTGTCCGAAAATATGAAGCACGCTGAAACCAAAAAGATCATGACGAGAATTGCCGAAGATTACGAACGCATCGCCAAGATCGTTGAGCAGCACTTGTGCGAGAGTCGGCAATTCTGAGCAAGATTTCATCCTGATCCGATGGCTGCGCTGGCGATTGGGGGCAATATGTCAAAAGACATTGTGCTTCATGGTCGTCAGTCGATAAAATAAAGACTGTTGGCTAAGAAAAGAACGATCGACTGGCCAGCAACGGGATGACGCCGCGGGCCGTTTGTTGAGCGTGATGCCAAAGCGCAATCAACACAAAGACGTCCAGCGTTTCACCGCCGACGAAATTGTGCGGGCTATCGACGCTGTAACGAAAGCCGGTCTAACCGTTTACTCAGTGGAAATTACCAACAGCGGTTCAATTAAAATCGAAACCCAGCCAAGTCAGCAGCACTCGTCCAAGGCAAAGACCAGCCCGGTAAATGCTAATGTTCAGCCTGAGATCCAAAAGAAGAAGCAGGCGTGACAAATGGGGGACGATCTGCGTGGTGTGTTCATTGCGCTGGCTATTCTCATAGTCATTTTTTTTCTGGTCTATGAAGTCCTAGTAGCCAGAGGTAGCCTGTAAGCCGGTAGCGCTATACGATTTCCGGTGCGCCGACACCGCGGACTTGGCCCAAGGTCCTACTTCCCACACGCGCCGATCAGAGCTTCGCTTCTGTCATCCGTGAGCTAGGCAAAGGGTCGGCCCGTAACGCGCGCGTCATCCCCGTGTGCTGCGGGCTGACTTCTTTTCTTATCCCACCACCGTGCCACCAAATTCAGCGGCGAACTCTTCCGCGATTGCACGGCGAGCAAAGCACCACAAAAGGTGATCGCCATCGTCTTCGTGTCTATGCCGTATGTGCGCCACCTGAATGCCACGTTGGTTATGAAATGCGTGCATGTCGTTCAGCCGCTTGCCAAGGCCACCAGGCGGCACAGCGATTTCTACGACAAAGGGAAAATCGCGGGCAATGGTCTTGCCGCTAGGTGTGCCAGCGCACCTGTCGTAACAACCGGAAAGCAATCCATAGAAACAGTGCACCGAACGCTCCGAACGTTATCGGCATAGCGACATCAGCGGCTGAAATAAAGGGTATCACACAGACGGCTCCAATTACGCACGCCGCCCCGATTGCAAAACAAACGATGCCAAGGGCAATCTTTAGTGCAAAACTTGTCGTCATCCGTTTTCGCGCATGTTGCCGAGGGTCACCATCACGAGGATTCTAACCCGATGCCTTGCGTAGCGCGCAATGAAAATGCTCGGGCAAATTTCTCCGTCAGGCAACCAAACGTCTTTTAGACTTAGGCGTCGTGAAAGCGCATCTGTCTGCCCCATATGGGCATTTCTCCTCCTCCATCAATTCCATGCTCTCGACGGCCGCGACTTTCATTTCGACTACCGCGACGCGGTCTATGAGACAGTTCACGCAATTGATTTGCGGCTGCGGAACATCCTTGTCCTGGATCGTCTCCGAGACCTTGCCGCAGACCGGACAGACCAGATGAAATCGATACATTGCCTTACCCTCTATAATAACTTGGGATGCGGGCACTCCCACTTCAAGACGTAGTTGGGCAATGAAAAGCTCCGGGCAACGCTTGCCGTCGTCACCCGGAGCCAGTGAAGGCGCAGGCCAACACCGAGGAGAGGAAAGGCCCGCGCTGTCTGAACTCTACGCGCGCCCGGCAATGGACTTTTTGCGATAAGTCAAACGATGTGCCATCGCGAGTGGCACGCTCGACCCTACCCTCGCCCGGCGTTGACTTCACATAACATCACATTGAACAAGTGTCGCTGCAGGCTGAAAGTGGGAAGTCCCTGCCCCGCAGTGCTATTCGCTGAAATTCTTACAAGTTGCCGAATTACGACAAACCCGAGGCGCGAAGGCCGCATTGCGGGGTCTTTTCAGGTGCCACCGCGAAACACCTGTATGTCGAGGTCGCGGATTTTCTTCCGCAGAGTGTTGCGGTTAAGCCCCAGCAGATCGGCCGCGCGGATCTGATTTCCCCGGGTCGCGGCCAAAGCCGCCGTGAGCAACGGGTATTCAATCTCGCGCAAAATGCGGTGATAGAGGCCGGCAGGCGGCAACCCGTCTTCGAACCCCGCGAAATAGGCTGCGAGGTGACGCTCGACCGCGCCGCTGAGATTGTCGTCGCCACGCGGCTCTTCGCTTCCAATCGGAAGTGCGGGCTGCGCCAGTTCCGCATCGATCACCGCAGCGCTGATTGTCTCCTGTGGGTAAAGCGCGGCCAGCCGGCGCGCCAGATTTTCGAGTTCGCGAACATTGCCAGGCCAGCGATGCCGCTTGAGACGATCGAGGGCGGCCTGATCGATCTGCTTTGGCGGAAAACCCTCTCGCTGCGCTTGCGCGAAAAAGTGGCGGATGAGGTCGGGAATGTCCTCACTTCGCTCGCGAAGCGGCGGCAGTCGCAGAGGTACGACGTTGAGCCGGAAGAAAAGGTCCTCGCGGAACAGACCTTGCTGGATCAAAAGTCGAAGGTCTTTGTTGGTCGCCGCGATGATCCGAACGTCGCTCTTGATGGGTGTGCGGCCGCCAACGGTCGTGTATTCGCCCTGTTGGAGCACGCGCAACAAACGGGTTTGCGCCTCCATCGGCATGTCGCCGATTTCATCCAGAAAAAGCGTTCCACTTTCCGCCTGTTCGAAGCGGCCAGCACTGCGGGTATTGGCGCCGGTGAAGGCACCCTTCTCATGTCCGAACAGCTCGGATTCGATCAGGTCCCGCGGGATCGCCGCCATGTTGATCGCAACGAACGGGCTTGCGCGCCGTTTCCCATAGTCATGCAACGCGCGCGCCACCAGCTCCTTACCTGTGCCGGACTCGCCGGAAATCATCACGGTCAGGTCGGTCTGCATCAAGCGAGCGAGGACGCGGTAAATTTCCTGCATGGCCGGCGATCGGCCGACCAGCGGGATTCCTTCAAACTCTTCGCCTTTCGGAGTTGCCGCGCGCGGCTCTTTCGGTTCTGACAGCGCGCGGCCGACGATGCCGATCAGCTCTTTCAGATCGAACGGCTTCGGAAGATACTCGTAGGCGCCCCTCTCCGACGCGCGAATAGCCGTCATGAATGTATTCTGCGCACTCATGACAACGATCGGCAGGTCGGGACGCGCCTTGCGAATGCGGGGGATCAGATCAAAAGCATTTTCATCCGGCATGACGACGTCGGTGATAACCAGATCGCCGTCGCCTTGACTGATCCATCGCCAGAGGGTTGCCGCGTTGCCGGTCGACCGAACCTCGTAGCCGGCGCGGGAAAGCGCTTGATTGAGCACCGTGCGGATTGCGGCATCGTCGTCGGCAACCAGAATGCTTCCAGTCGGCATATCGTGTCTCACGAATTGGGAACCGGCGATGCAACATCGGCGACATTTCCGTCACCGCTGTAGATGGGCATAAGGACGCGGAAGATTGTCCGCCTCGGCTGTGACTCACATTCGATGATGCCGCCATGGTCGCCCACAATCTTGGCAACCAATGCCAGACCAAGGCCGCTGCCGCTCTGCTTTGTCGTGACGAAGGGGTCAAACAAATGTGGCATCAGATCTTCAGGAACGCCTGGCCCGTTGTCTTTGACGCAGAACTCGAGCGGAAGCGAAACGCGTGTCTTGTTGCCAGGCACGGACAGGCGCACACCGGGACGAAAGGCGGTCGTTAGTTGTATTTCGCCATCGCTTGCCCCCTCGCCGATGGCTTCCGCGGCATTCTTGAGCAGGTTGAGAAAGACCTGAACGAGCTGGTCGCGATTGGCCAGAACCGGTGGCAGTGAGGGGTCGTATTCCTCTGTGAATTTGATGTGCCGCGCAAACCCCGACTGCGCGAGCCGTTTCACGTGATCCAGGATTACGTGGATATTCACGGGCTCGCGGTCTATCGGACGCTCGTCCGCGAAGACTTCCATCCGATCGACAAGCTTCACGATTCGATCTGTTTCGTCGCAGATCAATTTGGTGAGCGGCCGATCGTCGTCGCCTGCGGATTGCTCGAGAAGCTGCGCCGCGCCGCGGATGCCAGATAGTGGATTTTTGATTTCGTGGGCGAGCATGGCAGCCAACGCGATCACAGAACGCGCCGCGCCGCGATGCGTCAGCTGCCGATCCATTTTATCGGCGATGGTGCGCTCCTGCAGCATGACGATGACATTTTCCGGATATTCGGGAAGCGGACCCACGTACAGGTCTACAAGTCGTTCGCCCGGATTTCGCGGTGTGGCCAAATCGACCTTGTATTCATTGACGGCTGCACCGCGATGGCGCACCTGCTCGATCAAGGTCAGCAAGGGCGAGCCAAACGGTACGAGCTCGCGCAGCGAGTGTCGGCGCAGCATTGACGTCGATGCATCGAAGAATTGTTCGGCGGCTACGTTGGCGTCAGCGATCTTTCCATCCGCTGCCACCATGATCACCGGATGTGGAAGCGCATGCAGCATCGAGTCGGCCGGACTATGGACGATTGCGGAGAGAGCCTGTGCGCGCGTCATGCCGTAGCCCTCCGGCCGAAATCATCAAAAGCCTCGGCCAACATCTGCCGCGCTCGCTTTGGCTCCTCGGCGGTCAGCACGCGGTTACGATGGTGTTTGAGCTGTTCGGCTGGTGCCTCTACCATGACGGCGGCCGCATTGAGCGCCCACCCGAGATGCTTTCGGGCGTGACGGCGGCCGATCGTCAGCCCGTGATGATTCAGCATCTCGTCGTACAGCGCATCGATCAAATTGAATTGCTCGGCAAGTGACGGTGGGCCGGCGCGCGCACCCGTTGCGAGGTATCGCGCGGTTTGACCTGGCAGCCATGGGCGACCCTGAACGGCACGTCCGATCATGACTGCGTCGGCCGCGGAATCGACCAACGCCTGAACGGCATCTGCGCATGTCTGGATGTCACCATTGACGACGACGGGAATTAAAACGGATTGTTTGACCGGTCGGACTGCGCGCCAGTCAGCTCGTCCGTCGAAGAATTGACATCGCGTGCGGCCGTGCACGGTAATCAATTTGATGCCGGCGGCTTCCGCACGCCGTGCAAGGACGGGCGCATTGAAGTTGGACGCGTCCCAACCGAGCCGCATCTTCAGCGTAACAGGCACACGCACGGCAGATACCGTTGCCTCGATCAAACTCAAAGCGTGGTCGAGGTCGCGCATCAGTGCTGAACCCGCAGCGCCGTTGGTAACCTGCTTGGAAGGGCATCCCATGTTGATGTCGATGATATGTGCGCCCTGTGCCTCTGCGATGCGGGCGCCTTCAGCCATCCATTGCGGCTCGCAGCCGGCGAGCTGCACGACGTGGATCCCTATCCCGCCACCCTCACTGCGAACACTTGCCTCGCGCTCCCCGCGCGCCAAGCCAGCGCAAGCCGTCATTTCCGATACCACAAGCCCGGCGCCAAGCCGCTCCGCAAGACGACGGAAAGGTGCGTCGGTAATGCCTGACATCGGGGCTAAAATGACGCGATTTGGAACTACGACAGGCCCAATGGCGAGCGGATCGCCAAGGAAGTAGCTCTTTTTCTCTGCCGCAGGCCTCGTGCCTACCATTTAGGCTTTCCTTTTTAGTGCCCACAGATTAGCCATTTTGCTCCGTAGCGCAAGTGCTGCAATGCGAAAAACTGTTCATTCCGAATAGTGGGTACTGCGTTTCCGCGTCGCCCGGAAAGCGCTAAAGCAGTGTGACATCAAGGAGCAACTTATGGCGCGTGTGGCAGCCGTCGTACTAGCCGCCGGACAGGGCGTAAGGGCGGGCGGCGATCTTCCCAAGCAATTTCGCCGCCTCGGTGGGGATACGCTCCTCCAACGCGCCATTTCCGCCTTTACGGGCGTTTCCGCTGTTTCCCTGGTGCAGCCAGTGATACGGCCGGATGACCACACACTCGTACGCACGCTGACTGACGGTATGGACATCCTCCCNCCCGTTTCAGGAGGCGCCACGCGCCAGGCGTCGGTGCGGGCTGGCCTCGAAGCCCTGGAACCGCGTGAGCCTGACATCGTGTTGGTCCATGACGCGGCCAGGCCGTTTGCCAGTTCTGAACTGATCGCACGCGCAATTGCGGCTGCAGAAAAAACCGGAGCGGCGATTCCCGGACTAGCCGTGACCGATACGGTCAAGCGCATCGACCGAACGGGGACGATTGAAACGACGCTCGATCGCAATTCCATCCGACTGGTGCAGACGCCGCAGGCGTTCGCCTTTCCGGCCCTGCTCAAAGCTCACCGGCACGCCGCCACGCAGGGCCGCGACGATTTCACCGATGACGCGGCGCTCGTAGAGTGGGCAGGCATGAAGGTCAGCGTATTTGAAGGCGAGCCAGGCAATATAAAGCTCACCACACCGGACGATTTCGCGCGCGCCGAAGCCATCCAGGGAGCTTCACTCGGTGACGTACGCACGGGCTGTGGCTTTGATGTGCATGCCTTTGGGCCCGGCGATCACGTCACCTTAGGGGGCATCCGAATTCCCTGCGATCGAGCTCTCACCGGGCACTCCGATGCCGACGTTGCGCTCCATGCACTCACCGATGCCATCCTCGGCGCGCTCGCCGATGGCGATATTGGGGCGCATTTTCCGCCAACCGATCCCCAGTGGCGCGGCGCCTCGTCCGACCGGTTTCTTATTTTCGCGGTTGATCGGGTACGCGCACGTGGTGGCCTAATAGCGCATCTCGATCTCACGATCGTCTGCGAATTCCCGCGCATATCTGCACACCGCGACAAAATGCGCGCGAACATTGCAAGGATCGCGCGTATCGACACAGAGCGCGTCGCCGTGAAAGCAACGACTAGCGAAAAGCTCGGCTTCACCGGCCGGGGTGAAGGCATTGTCGCCTATGCAACGGCAACTGTCCGCCTCCCGTGGGGCAAATGATGCCAGACAAGGAATTGCTCGTCGCAGCCGAAGCCTTACTGGAGCTTTGCAAATCGAAGAGGCTGACACTTGCAACAGCAGAGTCGTGCACGGGCGGTCTGGTGGCTGCAGCGCTCAGTGAAATTCCTGGTTCTTCAATGGTTCTCGACCGCGGCTTCGTGACCTACTCCAACGGGGCGAAACAGCAGATGCTGGGTGTGTCGCCGGCCACGATCGACGTCTATGGCGCGGTGAGCAGCGAGTGCGCCGAAGAAATGGCCAAAGGAGCGTTGGCGCACGCTTCAGTTGATCTCGCAATCTCGATCACCGGAATCGCAGGGCCGACAGGCGCGGTTCGCGGAAAGCCGATCGGCCTTGTCTATTTCTGCGCCGCATCGCGCAGCGGTCGCGTCATTGCGCACGATTGCAAATATGGTGACATCGGCCGGGCAAACGTACGACGAGAATCCGTTCTGCAGGCTTTGGCCATGCTTGAGGAACTGGCCGAAAAAGAAGAGTCTCGACCGCCCGCGGCAAAAAGCTAGCGGCCGTAGATTTCATCCGCTCTTTGTTCGAAAGCGCCGGCAAAACGCCGGAAAGCTGCATCGAACATCGCGCCCATCAGCACAGCAAGCGTTCGGCTTCTGAACTCGTAATCGATAAAAAACTCGACGTCGCAGACTTTTGTTTCGACCGGATAAAAGGTCCAGCGATTCTGCATTCGTTTGAACGGGCCGTTGAGGTATTCGACCAGGATCTTCAGGCCTTGGCGGTCCAACGTGACGCGGCTCGTAAAAGTCTCGCGAATGATCTTGTAGGCGACGGTCATATCCGCAACGAGAATGGTTCTTCCATCTTTCTCGGCGCGACTTTTGACTATAAGCGCACTGCACAAAGGAACGAACTTCGGATACTTCTCAACGTCCGCCACCAGATTGAACATATCGGTGGCGGCGTGACGGACGCATCGTTTCGTGGAGAACTGGGGCATTGAATGGCTTAGCGGAAAGCCCGCGCAGCTTTTAGCCGCGCAAAGTCCTCGCCTGCGTGATGCGATGACCGAGTCAGAGGTGAAGCAGCGACCATGAGGAAGCCCTTGCTATACGCAATGGCCTCAAGGCTCTTGAACTCGTCTGGCGGCACGAAGCGCTTGACTTGATGATGCTTGCGGGTGGGCTGGAGATACTGTCCGACGGTGAGGAAGTCGACTTGTGCGGAGCGCAGATCGTCCATGACCTGCAGGACCTCGTTCCGCTCTTCGCCCAGACCGACCATGATGCCGGATTTGGTGAACATTGTCGGATCAATCTCCTTCACCCGCTGCAGCAACCGCAGCGAATGAAAATAACGCGCACCCGGTCGTACAGCTAAATAGAGTGAAGGCACCGTTTCCAGATTGTGGTTGAACACATCGGGCCGGGCCTCAGCGACCAGCTCAAGCGCGGCATCCTTGCGCAGGAAATCCGGCGTCAGAACCTCGATCGTGGTCTGTGGGCAACGCGCACGGATAGATCGAATGGTGTCGGCAAAGTGTCGCGCCCCACCGTCGGCGAGATCGTCGCGATCGACCGACGTCACCACGATATGGGCGAGGCCGAGCTTGGCCGTTGCCTCGGCAACGCGCCCCGGTTCATCAGGATCGAGCGCACCGGGAAGACCGGTTTTGACATTGCAGAAAGCGCAGGCGCGCGTGCAAGTGTCGCCCATGATCATGAAGGTGGCGTGCTTTTTCTCCCAGCACTCGCCGATATTTGGACAGCCCGCCTCTTCGCACACCGTGTGGAGCGCGTTTTCGCGCATAAGCTTTTGCGTGGCGAAATAGCCCGCCGAGACCGGTGCCTTGACCCGAATCCAGTCAGGCTTCGGCAGAACGGGTGAATCCGGTTTGTGCGCCTTTTCCGGGTGGCGCGGGCGCGGATTGTTCACAAGATCAAGGACGACCGCCATGGCTTCTACTTACGGCTGCGGGTGCGCCGCCGCAAGGTCGCGCGATCACGCTTTTCGGATCGCCCGCCAGATCAGAAGAAATACGATGGCGCCGATCGTTGCGGTAATCAGATTGCCCCAGAAATCCGGCACCACTTCGAGTCGAAGCTTTTCAAAAAGGAAGCCACCGACGATGGCGCCCACGAGCCCGACCGCGAGGTTGTACAATAAGCCTCCGCGGCCACCGAGAATCTGGGTGGCAAGCCAGCCGGCAAGCAATCCGATAATGATCCAGGCGATGACGCCCATGGGCTTCTCCTGAATTAAGGTGCGGCGCGAATCGGAAATCTATACAACTGGCGGCGAAATGCGAGCGCTCCCCGGCATTCTGCCGCCCCCACTAATGCCGTGACGAAAACGCCGAGACAACGTTCGAAAACGGGCGGCTGTGTGCTTATCCTCGGCGTTTACACCGTCGCCGTATTTCTGAGTGCGTCACTTCTGTTCGGCGTCCAACCGATGTTCGCACGTATGGTGTTGCCGCGGCTTGGCGGCTCGCCATCCGTCTGGTCGGTGGCGATGGTTTTCTTCCAGTCGATGCTGCTTGCAGGTTATGCCT
>AF_2010_repII_A001DRAFT_10000223_pt1 | contig 10658 bp, 8 predicted proteins | sample AmaForreplIIA001_FD_9190 | JGI IMG/M metagenome (IMG submission 9190)
ATTTTCGATGCTTATTGGCTTGGTCACGACGTTCATCAGGCGCGCGTACTTGCGGGCTCTGCATTTGAAGGGCGCGCGCCGGGCCGACATCTCAAGGATGCCGGACCTCCGGCAGGAACACCGGGCTTTCCAAATCGTTCCGAACGACGTCATGACGTTGAAGATGACGCGGCCGACGGACGCGGCAAGCGTGAGGGCGCTTCCCGGTTCGAGAATCTTGCGGGCACCGACCTGCGCCATATCATGGATGCGGCCGATATCGCGGAGGCTCATGCGCTTGCGGCGCGGCTGTCGCGGGTGATGCGGGCGCGGTTGGTGCGTCGCGAGCGCGTCCGCCGTCGTGGCCGGCGCCTCGATCTGCGCCGCACCATTCACCGAAATATCTCGCATGGTGGCACGTTGCTGGAGCTCGCCTGGCGCCGGCGCAAGATCAAACCATTACGGCTCGTTTTCCTTCTCGATGCCTCGGGCTCAATGAGCCTCTATACGGCCTTTTTCGTCCGCTTCCTGCACGGCGTTGTCGATGCATTCCGTGAGTCGGAAGCTTTTGTTTTCCATACCAGACTGGCGCATGTGTCCGCATCCCTGCGCGATCGCGACGTCACGCGCGCGCTCGACAAGCTGGCGCTGATGGCGCAGGGCATCGGCGGGGGTACCAAAATCGGCGAAAGCCTCGCCACCTTCAACCGATGGCATGCGCGCCGCGTGATTAATTCGCGTACCGCGGTGATGATCGTTTCCGACGGCTACGATACTGGCGCGCCCGAACAATTGGGCGAGGAAATGCGCCGCTTGCGCCGGCGATGTCGACGTATCATCTGGCTCAATCCGCTGATCTGCTGGCGCGATTACAGCCCACAGGCACGCGGCATGCAGGCCGCGCTGCCTTATGTCGATCTGTTTGCTCCGGCGCATAGCCTCGAAAGCCTTGCCGCCCTCGAACCTTACCTTGCGAGAATGTGATGGAGCGTGCCGCCGACATCCTGCGCATCATCTCGGCACGCAAGTCGGCCGGCGAACCTTTCGCGCTCGCGACCGTCGTACGCACGGTGGCAGCGACAGCGGCCAAGGCTGGCGCAAAGGCAGTCATCCTGCCGGATGGCACGATTTCGGAAGGGTGGATTGGTGGTGGCTGTGCACGCACGGCGGTCCTCAAGGCTGCCAAGGACGCACTCACCGACGGAAAATCGCGTCTTGTTTCCGTGCAGCCACCGGACTTGCTCGATGAGCAAGGCCATGCGTCCGGCGAAGAGCAGGGTGGGGTGCGCTTTGCCAAGAACATGTGCCCGAGCGAGGGCACGATGGATATTTTCGTGGAACCCGTCTTGCCGCGATCGCAGATCATCATTTGCGGGTCAAGCCCGGTCGCGATCGCTATCGCGGACTTTGCCAAGCGTGCGGGATTTGCCGTCACGGCTTGCGCGCCGGCGGATGAGCAGGCTGCCTTCTGTGACATCGACCGGCGCATTGAAGGTTATGCGCTTCCGGTCGATGAGCCTGGGGCCCGCTACATTGTTATTTCGACACAAGGCCGCGGCGACGAAGCGGCGTTGCTTGCCGCCCTCGCGGTTGATGCTGAGTACGTCGCTTTCGTTGGCAGCCGCAAGAAAGCTAAAGCCTTGGGATCATCAATGGTCCGCCGTGGCATTTCCGAACAACGTCTCGCGAGGCTCAAGGCGCCTGCGGGACTCGATCTTGGCGCGATTACTCCCGAAGAAATTGCAATCTCAATTCTGGCGGAGATTGTGGCTGTGCAGCGCCACAAGGACGGTCGCGTCAAGCCAGCCATCGCCTGATCCGATCAAGCGCTGTTATCGATCTCAAAAAATGGCCGCAGTCCCTTGCGGACGATCGCGGCCCATAGTCGAATGCGAGGCTATCAGCCAAAGTCGTTTGTCACGTGATGAAATATGAGTGAGGGCGGTCAGTTTACCCGGCTGTTCAGTCCGCTGCAGGTCGGGGGCCGCACCCTGAGAAACCGCATTGCGCTGCCCGCGACCCTGACCAATTACGGTTCCGGCAATCGCATTACACCTCGCTGGATCAATTTCTTGGCTGAACGCGCCAAAGGCGGCGCGGGCATGATCATCACCGAAATTCTGGCTGTTGATCCGGCCGCACTGGCGCAGGGAGCGATCATCACTGCCTTCGACGCAGCCAATGAAGATGACTTCAAGGCGACTGCTGCGGAGGTCGAAGGCCAAGGTGCGTTCCTGGTCGGTCAGCTATGGCATCCGGGACGGCAGCAGCTTTGGAGTCCGATCTGGTCTCCCAAGGGAATCTCCGATCAGCCGGACGCGTACAGCTGGACGGTCCCGCATGTGATGAGCACTGACGACATGCGGCAGCTGGCAGACCGATACGTCGAGGTTGCCGGACGCCTCAAACGCTGCGGATTTGGCGGCGTGGAGCTGCACGGTGCGCACGGCTATCTCATCACGCAAATTCTCTCGCCTTGGTCCAATCAACGAACCGACAAATACGGTGGTTCTCTCGAAAATCGCGTTCGTTTCGTACGCGAGGTGGCGCACGCCATCCGGCAAACATGCGGTAGTGATTTTGTCATTGGACTCAAGATGCCTGGTGACGAAGGCGTCGCCGGCGGCATCGACCCCGAGGAGGCAGCGCGTATCACGAGCCTGCTTGCGCCCGATCGCGTGCTCAATTATTTCGCCTACAGTCAGGGGAACTTCACCCTGAGCCTGGAGACCCATGTGCCGGACATGTATTTTCGGCACGGGCACTTTCTCAACATCCACAAGAAGCTGCGTCCCGCTGCGTCGGGCACGCCCGTGATGGCAATCGGCCGCATTGCGACGCCTGCCGAGGCTGAGGCGGCAATTGCGGAAGGCGCGTGCGATCTCGTTGGCCTGACGCGCGCATTGATTGCCGACGCAGACTGGCCGGCGAAAGCGCGCGACGGAAGGACAAGTGAGATACGTCCGTCGAGCTACGATAATTTCTGCTGGGGTGAAATTCATGCCGGCAAACCGCTTGCGGAAATCAACAATCCGCAGCTCGGGCAAAAAGGCGAATCGGGTTGGCGGACGCCAGCGGCATCGAAAAAAAGGCGTGTTGTCGTCGTCGGTGCTGGCCCCGCAGGTTTGCAGGCGGCCACTGTGGCGGCCCAGGCCGGCCACGATGTGACCCTGTTCAGTCGCTCAAAACGTGTTGGAGGGAAGCTGAATTGGGAGATCAGTCTGCCTGGCCGCAGCGAATATCATGGTTTGATCGGTTGGCTGGAGCGGCAGGCACACAAGGCCGGCGTGAAGATCGAAGCCGGCGAAATGGCGGACCTGGACACCGTACTCACGATCAGGCCCGATAGAGTTATCGTGGCGACTGGCTCACACCAGCGCCGGCCCGACAACTTTAGGGGCGAGGGCATCGCGGCGCGTGATTGGAACCCGCAATCGGCCAAAGATCGTCTGAAGGGAACTGCCGTCCTCTTCGACATGGATCATAGCGCGGCAACCTACGGCGTCGCGGACGGATTGGCGCAACGATACTCCCGGGTCCTTCTCCTGACGCCACGCACGCAGATCGCCAGAAACGTGAACTATTGCAGCGCGATTGGCGTGTACCGGCGACTCTATGAAGCAAAAGTAGAGATCGTCCTCGCCGCGGAACCAGTCGCGCTCACAAACAGCGTCCTGGCCTGGCGCAACGCCTTTACTGGCCAAGCGGGCGAGATCGATGATGTCGCGCTGTTTGTCTGGTCCACGCCGCGATTGGCCGACGATACTTTGGCTGCGGCGATTGAGCAGGTAGGAATTGAGACGCGTCGGATTGGAGACTGCATGGCGCCGCGCAATCTGTTTTGCGCAATCCATGAAGGTGAGGCCGCTGCAATTTCTCTTTGAGCCTACCGGTCGGTGCAGACGAGCTATGAATGTTTGAGCGAGCTCTGAATGTCTTCTGGATCGTGTTCGGCGCCGCGTCGGCAGCCTATACGTGGTCGCTTGGCATGGTCGGTCCAGCCGGTCCCGAAAGCGGACTCTTTCCATTCATCGCGAGCGTCATTGTGTCGGGTGCAGGGATCATCCTCCTGCTTCGACCTTCAGGCGTGGCGCCGGATTTTCCTCGGGGTGGAGGCCTGTGGCGCGTTCTTGGCGTGATCGCCGGACTGATCGTGATGGCGGCGGGAATGCCATATCTGGGTTTTTCTGTAACCAGTTTCATCACGATGATCATTCTGCTCCGTGCCGTCGATCAGAGCAGTTGGCTGGGCGCCATCACACTCGCTTTTCTATCCACTGCTTCGGTGTTCTGGCTGTTCGGCCAAATGCTGGGCATGGCGCTGCCNCGCGGACCGTGGGGCTGGTAGACCATGGAGGCGCTGAATGGGCTCCTCACCGGCTTTGGCGTCATTCTGNCGCCGTCCAACCTCTATCTTTGCTTTNTTGGCAGTTTGATCGGAACGCTCGTCGGTGTGCTGCCGGGGGTCGGTCCGCTTGCAGCACTTGCGCTGCTGCTTCCGGTGACATTCACGCTGTCGCCGGTCGGCGGATTAGTCATGCTGGCTTCAATCTTCTACGGAGCGATGTATGGCGGTTCGACGACGTCCATACTTCTGAATATTCCAGGTGAAGCCGCATCCGTGGTGACCTGCTTTGACGGTCACCAGATGGCGCGTCAGGGCAGGGCCGGTCCGGCGCTCGGAATAGCGGCGATCGGATCGTTCATTGCCGGCACGCTTGGCGTCGTCATCATGACGTTCTTCGCGCCGGCTATCGCCGCGGTCGCCATTCGCTTTGGCCCACCCGAGAATTTCGCGTTGATGGTACTCGGATTGGTTTGCACGTTGTTCATGATTTCCGGCTCCACCATCAAGGGCGTGTTGATGATGGCGCTCGGATGTTTGACGGCCGCGGTCGGGCTGGACGTCGTCAATGGACGCGAGCGCTACACGTTCGGTTCGGTGGATCTCAGTGGCGGGATAGAACTTTTGGCTGTCGTCATCGGTTTATTTGGAATCGCCGAGATCCTGAGTAACGTTGAAACAATGGCAAAGACGACGTTGCTGGCAGATCGCATCCGCGGTCTGTGGCCGTCTCTCGCCGATTGGCGCGCGTCCTGGCGGCCGATCCTGCGAGGCAGCGGGCTCGGGTTCCTTCTCGGATTGGTGCCGGGCGGTGGTCCCGTAACTGCAGCCTTTATGTCTTATGCGCTGGAAAAACGCATCGCGGCGCAACCGGAGCGCTTTGGCAAGGGCGCGATCGAAGGTGTCGCGGGTCCGGAATCCGCAAACAATTCCGCCGTGGCGGGCAGTCTCATTCCGGTCTTGTCACTCGGCATTCCGAGCAATCCGGTGACAGCGCTGTTGCTCGGGGCGCTGATCATCCAGGGCATCCAGCCGGGCCCGCTTTTCATTGCGCAGCGACCGGATTTGTTCTGGGGGATCGTTGCCAGCATGTACATCGGCAACGTGTTTCTCCTGCTTCTGAATCTGCCGCTCATTGGGCTCTGGGTTCAGTTTTTGCGTATTCCGTATCGCGTGATGTTTCCGGTCGTTTTGCTGCTGTGCGTGGTCGGCACTTATTCGGCGAACAAGAACGTGTTCGATCTTTGGGTCATGCTTGGGTTCGGGGTTGGNGGTTACGTGCTGCGCAAGCTCGAATACGATCTTGCGCCGTTTGTCATAGCTTTCGTGCTCGCACCCCTTCTCGAACAGTCGCTCCGGCAGTCTCTGGTCATGTCGCCCGATGGCGCTATGATCCTCATCAAGCGTCCGGTGGCCGCGGTGCTGCTCGCTGCAAGTGCGGTACTGACGTGTCTGATGTTTCGACGTCGAACCAAAAACGAGGGAGGGCTGTCATGAAATGGGCCGGGATTGCTTACGCCTTGGTCATTGCTTTGCTTTCCACGCCTGCTGGCGCGCAAAGCGATCCGAAGGCGGAACTTGCAAAACTGAAGCCAAAAGATTTCCCGACTCAGCCGATCGAGTTCACCGTCGTGTATCCGGCCGGTGGTGGCATGGACGTCAGCGCGCGATTGCTGGCGAAACACGTCGAGAACTTGAGCGGTGACCGGATCATCGTCAACAACCGTACGGGTGGTGCCGGCATGGTTGGACATTCATATCTGGCGACTCAGGCGAAACCCGACGGCTACACCGTAGGTGTTATCGCCAGCCTTCTGTGGGGCGACGCCATGCTGCGCGCGCAAGGACGCTGGGCCTACACTGACCTGGAACCGATCGCCTATGTTAACAGCGACGCACTGATCTGGGTCGGCTCGACCGAAGGGCCCTACAAGGGCATGTCGATCAAAGACATTGTCAATGCCGCCAAGGAAAAGCCTAACACGATCCGTGTCGCCATCGTACCGGGCAGCATGTGGGAATACATCCTCGATCAGATTGAGGCGAATTCCGGCGCGAAGTTCCTGCGCGTGCCCTTCCAGGGTGGCGGCGCCGGCATCACCGCCTTGATCGGCGGAAATGTCGATATTGCGCAAGGGTTCTTCTCGGAATTCCGCGGCTATCTCGAGGGCGGCAAAGTAGCTCCGCTCGCGGTCGCAGCGGGAGGGCGCATGGACTTTCTCAAGGATATGCCCACTTTCAACGAGGCGTTCGGCAGCAACGAATATCTCTGGCAACTCGTTCGTTATGCAGTCGTGCCGAAAGGCACACCGGCGGACCGCAAGGCTTATCTCGCCGCGGCTGTGCAGGCCGCGATGAAAGATCCCGAGCTGATTGCTGAGTATCGCAAGCAGGGCGTGTTCTTCGATCCCAAGCTGCAGAATTCCAAGGATTTGGCTGCGGATCTGAACGCTTATGCCGACGTAGAGCGTCAGTTTTACGTCAAGACAGGTCGCCTCAAATAGATTGGATCCTCCTGTGGCTGGAGACGGCGGCGTACGGGTGCGCCGCCGTCGATCGATTGTGAAAGAGCCGTGATGCGTCGTAGTACTGACCGAATTCTGACCACACATACCGGAAGCCTGCCGCGACCAGAGAACCTGACTCGCCTGTTCGTGCGGCGCGCCCTCGGTGAGAGCGTTGATCCCAAGGAAATCACTGCTGCTGGTCATGACGCGGTTCGCGCCATTGTGCCGAAACAAGCGGAAGCTGGCATCGACGTTGGAAACAATGGCGAGCAGCAGCGCGATTCATTTTTTCTCTATTTAAAAGAGCGATTGACCGGTCTCGGCGGGACCTGGCAGCGGCCCTCGCGCGCCGACGTTGACCGCTATCCGGTGTTCAAGAAACGTTGGCTGCAGCAAACCTCAAGCCGGGCGCGCGTATCGCCCAATGAGGGTTTGCCCATGGCGACCGGCAATGTCCGCTATAAGGATCCTGCGGCGATCGAAGCCGAATGCCGTGACTTCAAAAACGTACTTGCTCTCACTCCCAATATCTTTGTCGAGTCGTTCATGAATGCCCCGTCGCCCGGCATCGTTGCAGCGGCGATCAAGAATGAACATTACGATACGCTGCAAGGCTATCTGCAGGCGCTCGGCGAAGCGTTGCGGGTCGAATACGAAGCCATCGTGCGAGCAGGATTCGTACTGCAGATCGACGCGCCGGACCTCGCGCTTGAGCGCCACATATCTTACAAGGACAAACCGGTCGGCGATTTTGTTGCCTTTGTCGAGGCAGTCATTACCGAAATCAATCGTGCTCTGCGGAACGTAGCGGCCGATCGCGTTCGGCTGCATGTCTGTTGGGGGAATTCAGAGTCGCCGCACGATTGTGATGTGCCTCTTGAAGAGATATTGCCTGCCATACTGCAGGCGAAGGTCGGCGGATTGGTTCTGCCGTTTGCCGGGCCGCGCCACGCGCATGAGTTCCGTTGCTTCGCCAGGACACCACTGAACGCAGATCAGACGCTGGTCGCCGGCGTCATCGATCCGCTCACCAACATCGTCGAGCATCCCGAGGTCGTCGCCGATCGTATCGAGCGTGTTGCAGCGGTTGTAGGCGATCCTTCCCGGGTTCTCGCCGGAACCGATTGCGGTTTTGATACGTCGGCGGGCTGGGGCCGTGTCGCAGAGGATGTGGTCTGGGCAAAGCTACGGACGTTGCGAGAGGGAGCGGATCTTGCCTCAAAGCGACTATTTCAATCGTAATCGGAGGAGCGACCGATGACAGTTACGTCTGCATCCCCGATGTCCAATACCAGCGAGGATGCCCAGCTGCTCGATACAATCGAGCGTTGGACGATGCGCGAACTCAAACCGATCGTGCGCGAGTACGACCACGAGGACCGATACCCCGCGACTGTGGTCGAACAGATGAAGGAGCTTGGGCTTTTCGGCGCGACGGTCAGTGAGGAGTATGGCGGACTCGGCCTTTCGGCCATGACCTACTCCAAGATGATCATGATCATCTCGTCGGTGTGGATGTCGGTTACTGGCATCATCAACTCACATTTGATGCTGGCGCTGGCGATCGAGAAATTCGGTACGCCAGAGCAAAAGGCAAAGTGGTTGCCCAAGATCGTATCCGGCGAGGTGCGCGGTGGTCTTGCCCTGACTGAGCCCGACGCCGGTACGGACCTGCAGGGTATTCGCATGACCGCGCGGCGCGACGGCGGCGACTACGTCATCAACGGCACGAAGACATGGATTACAAACGGCGCGGAAGGCTCATGCTTTGCTCTGCTCGTCAAAACCGATCCCCAGGCTCAGCCGCGCCACAAAGGCATGAGCCTGTTCATCGCACCCAAGCAGAAGGGGTTCACGGTCGGTCGCAAGCTGGAAAAGCTCGGATATAAATCGATCGATACCGCGGAGCTTGCTTTTGCAGATTATCGTGTTCCCGCCGACAACCTGATTGGTGGCGTCGAAGGGCAGGGTTTTTACCAGGCAACAAGCGGTCTTGAGCTCGGTCGCATCAATGTCGCCGCGCGCGGTGTCGGCATTGCCGAAGGTGCGCTGAAGCTAGCGGCCGACTACGCGCAGACCCGCAAGACCTTTGGCAAGCCGATCTGCGAGCATCAGGCAATCCAGCTGAAGCTGGGTGAAATGGCGACACGGGCTCGCGCCGCACGTCTTCTGGTGCTCGACGCTGCGGCGGCGTTTGACCGCGGTGAGCGATGCGACATGGAGGCCGGCATGGCGAAGTATTTCGCCAGCGAAGCCGCGCTTGAGAATTCGATCGAGGGAATGCGCATTCACGGTGCCTACGGCTATTCGAAAGAATTCGACATCGAGCGGCTTTATCGCGATGCGCCTTTGACCTGCATCGGCGAAGGCACCAATGAAATGCAGCGGATCATCATCTCCCGACAGTTCATAAAACGGAATCCCGCGGCATGAAGCCCCTCAGCGGATTGAGGATTGTCTCTGTCGAACAGTTCGGCGCGGGGCCTTATGGAACGATGCTGCTGGCCGATCTCGGCGCGGAAGTCATCAAGATCGAGAACGCAGCCACCGGCGGCGATCCCGCTCGCAAAACCGGGCCGTATTTTCTCGGGGACAATGACAGCGAGTATTTTCAGGTCTTCAACCTGAACAAAAAGAGCGTCGCGCTCGATCTGAGGTCGGAGGATGGCAAGGGGGCGCTTCGCGAATTGGTACTGACCGCCGACGCCGTGATGAACAATCTTCGCGGGGATCTGCCCGCGAAGATGGGCATCGACTATGTAAGCCTGGGAAAGCACAAGCCCTCTATCGTCTGCGTCCACTTATCCGCATACGGGCGCGACACTTCTCGTGCCTCCTGGCCAGGCTATGACTATTTGATGCAGGCGGAGTCGGGCCTGATGCATCTCACGGGCGAACCGGAAGGACCCCCGTCCCGGATCGGCGCCCCTTCCATGGTCGATCAGACCGCCGGCCTTATCGCTGCGTTTGGTCTTCTGGCCGCCGTGATCCAGGCCCGCTCGACTGGAAAAGGCTGCGACGTGGATACCTGCCTGCTCGATGTTGCCGTCCATCAGCTGGGATATGCAGCGACCTGGTATCTCAATAACGGGCGACGCCTGAGCCGGCAGCATCGCAGCGCGCATTATTCCCTCGCACCTGTGCAAACCTATCCGACGGCCGATGGGTGGGTCTTCATAATGTGCATGACCGATAAATTCTGGCTCGAACTCGCTGATGCCGTCGGTCGGGCGGACCTAAAGTCTGACACACGATTCGATACGACATCCTTGCGTCATACCAACCGCAACGAGCTGACGGACATTCTGGATCGCGAATTTCGAAAGCAGCCCACCCGCTACTGGCTCGACAAGCTCAACGGTGTGGTGCCCATCGCGCCTGTTCTGGATATCGCCCAGGCCGTCGACAATCCGTATCTTGCGGAGACCCAAATGATTTCAAACGTACCGCACCCTGCCAAGCCGCACCTGCGTGCGCTCGCAAATCCGATCAAGATCAATGGAAAGCGTCTGGAACAATCGGTATGTCCGCCGCTCGGGGCGGATAACACGGCCTTTATCGGGCGGCCGTCGCAACAACGGCGCAAGGCGCCGTAGATGACTCGCAAGATTCCTCTCACCGTCGTTGGCGCAATCAGTGTTGCAGAATTTTTGACAGGAACAGTTGCGCGCGTTCGCTGCGCGGCTTGCCGAAGAACTCCGCAGTTGGCGCGTCCTCGACGATTTCGCCCTTGTCCATGAACACGACGCGGTTCGCCACTTTGCGAGCGAAACCCATTTCGTGCGTGACCACGATCATCGTCATGCCTTCTTTGGCAAGCGTCACCA
>AF_2010_repII_A001DRAFT_10000224_pt1 | contig 10642 bp, 11 predicted proteins | sample AmaForreplIIA001_FD_9190 | JGI IMG/M metagenome (IMG submission 9190)
GGGGGGAAATCATGCGAGGTAAGGTCGCGCTAGAGGAACATTTCGCCATCAATGACACGTTGATGGATTCGAAGGGATTCTTCCCGGACGACGTCTGGGCGGAAGTGCGCGAGCGTGTTCTCGATATTCACGGGCGACGCGTTCGCCTGATGGACGAATTCGGGATCGAAATGATGATTCTGTCGCTCAACGCGCCGGCGATCCAGGCCATCCCCGATGCAACGAAGGCCAACGACATGGCAAGGAAGGCGAATGATTACCTTGCCGATGCCGTTCGCAAGCAGCCCGACCGCTTTCAGGCCCTGGCAGCACTGCCGCTACAGGATCCTGATCTCGCCGCCAGAGAGTTGCAGCGCTGCGTCAACGATCTCGGCATGATCGGTGCCTTGGCCAACGGATTTTCGCAAGTAGGTGATGCCAGCACGATCGCCTACTACGACCAGAAACAATATTGGCCGTTCTGGGAAGTTCAGGAACAGCTCGACGTGCCGTTCTACCTACATCCACGCAATCCGCTGCCACAGCACGCGAAGATCTACGAAGGGCACGGTTGGCTTATGGGACCGACCTGGGCGTTCGGCCAGGAGACCGCCGTCCATGCGTTGCGGCTGATGGGCTCCGGTCTGTTCGATCAGTATCCCAAGCTACAAATCATTCTCGGGCACATGGGCGAAAACCTGCCCTTCGGCATGTGGCGCGTCGACAATACCAACGGCTGGATTCCGAACCGCCACAGCTATCCGGCAAAGAAGAGGATCGGCCACTACTTTCAGAACAATTTCCACATCACCACGTCCGGCAATTTCAGCACACCCGCACTATTGAGCACGATGATGGTGGTGGGCGCCGATCGCATCATGTTTTCGACGGATTGGCCGTTCGAGAATATCGACCACGCCGCTAAGTGGTTCGATGCCGCGACCATCAGCGAAAATGACCGGTACAAGATCGGCCGCAGCAACGCACTCAGATTATTCAAGCTGAAAAAGAGCTGAACCTAGATGCGGTAGCGCTCGACAGCGCTATCGTCCCACACCATACCGTTGCCGGGCCGCGACGGAACGACCGCGTGGCCATCGACGATCGCGAGCGGCTCTTCGAGCAGAACGTCTGCCCAATCGACATACTCAAGGAAATGACAGGTCGGTGTGGCGGCCAGCAGGTGCGCGCTTACTTCCGGAAACAAATGCGAGGACATTTTCACGTTGCGTGATTGCGCGATTGCGGCGGCCTCACGCCATCCGGTGACGCCGCCGATGCGTTCAAGATCCGGCATCACGTAGTCGCCGGCCTGCGCATCGAGCGCAACCGACATCGCGGTCGGGAGCGAAAAATTCTCGCCGATCTGAATCGGGACTTTCAGCTCGCACGCGAGCTTTGCCGACCCGGCATAGTCGTCATGCCGGATCGGCTCCTCCAGCCAGAAGATGTCTTCGGCGTCGAGCGCACGGCCGCGCCTCAGCGCTTCTTCAACCGAGAGGGCCTGGTTGTAGTCGACCATCAATTTCACGCCATTGCCGATGCGTTTGCGCACGGCATGAACAGCGGCAATATCTTGGGCCAGCGTCGGGTAACCAAGACGTAGCTTGATCGCGCGGAAACCACCGGCGAGCAATTTCTCCGCCTCATCGGCGAGCATGCCGTGATCGTTCATCAGACCAAGCCCGCAACTGTTGTAGGCCGGGATTGGACGCGGCTCAGCGCCCAGCAATTTCGCGAGCGGGACGCCGCTCGCGATCGCCAGCGCGTCCCAGCATGCGGTGTCGAAGCCGGCCATAGCCATGCGCACGATGCCTTGGATGCCAATCAGCGTGAAACGCTGTGTGAGCTTTGCCCGTAGCTCGGCGGGCTTTGCCTGGCTGCCCTTCACAACACGCTCGACCTCGCCGACCAAACTGGAAGCGGCCGGAAGGGCCGCGCGGAAATAGCCGAACAGATAGCTATGGCCGGTGACGCCCTCCTCGGTTTCGAGGTCGATCAGAAGCAGCGGCACCTGACGAAAGGCGCCCATGCTGGTGCCGAGCACGAAATTCGGTGGAACTTGGACCGGTGTCGAGCGGACGGCGCGCACCGTCAAATGGGGCAATGAGGACAGATTTGTCATGAGAAATCCGGCTCCAAAGCGCAATATAACCGGGATATGCCCAATTTCGCCTTGTTCTTGAACCTTTAACCCGACCCGCCCATATTAGCTGGGACCGAACGGCGGTTGCCGGGCGGTTGGGGTGCCTGAAAGGGGCCCCGTCAAAGTCGCTTCAAGCGAGGGCTTTGAGACCAATGTCGCGAGTTCCGTCCCTATCCAGCCCGTTCCTCCTGGGCTTCGACGAAATCGAGCGCGTGCTCGATCGTGTTGCCAAGGGCGCCGATGGCTACCCGCCCTACAATATCGAGCGGCTGCCACGCGACGGGCAAAATCCTGAGCGGCTGCGTATCACGCTCGCCGTAGCAGGTTTTACGCGCGATCAGCTCGATGTCAGCATCGAGGAAAGCCAGTTAGTGATCCGCGGACGGCAGCAGGACGACAAAACCCGCCAATATCTCCATCGCGGTATCGCCGCGCGCCAATTCCAGCGCACCTTTGTGTTGGCTGACGGCATGGAGGTGATGGGCGCAGATTTGAAAAACGGCCTGTTATCGATCGATCTGATCCGTCCCCACCCGGAACGGATCGTGAAAACAATCTCTATCAACGAGCAGGAATGACGGACTCGTGAAGAAGGACTCGACCACGTCAAGCGTTGAATCAGAAAGGAGTCGAGGGCCATGACCAACGACAAACAGATTGAACCGAATATCGCCCCTGCAGTTATTACTCAGGAAGCGCTGGCTCACCTCGGTGACGGCCGTCTCGCATACGTCAAGACCATCCGTTCTGAGGACGTCGCCAACTTGTTTCCGCAGGCGCCGAAGATCGCGCCAGGCATCAAGTTGTTTTCGCTGCATGCAGCTGACGGCACGCCGATCATGCTGACCGATACGCGCGAAGCGGCGCTGGCGAATGCCTGGAGCCAGGAACTCGAGCCCGTCAGCGTACACTAACCGCATTCGAGCCAGCAAAAATCGAAATCGAAAAGAGGCGCAGCGATACTCGCTGCGCCTTTAGGCTGTTCAGGCGGCGGTTGACGTCGGCGGCATTGCCAGCACGGCGTAGAGAGCGTCTGCGTCGCTCGATTCTCGCAGACGGCGTGCGATCTCTGGATCGCGAAGTTGCCGCGCAACGCGCGCCAGCGCCTTCAGGTGATCCGCGCCGGCGGCCTCAGGCGCGAGCAGCAGAAAAATCAGATCGACGGGCTGATTGTCGAGCGCCTCGAAATCAATCGGCTTGTGAAGCCGCGCGAACAGACCGAAGAGCCGGCCAAGTTTCGAGAGCTTGCCGTGCGGAATTGCCACGCCGTTGCCAACCGCGGTCGAGCCGAGCTTCTCGCGTTGCAGCAGGATCTCCAGAATAGCTTTTTCGTTCTGACCGGTAAGTTCGGCCGCACGCGCAGCCAACTCCTGGATCGCCTGCTTCTTGCTGTTAACCTTGAGAGCGGGGATTACCGCGTTCGGCGCGACGAGATCGGTAAGCGTCATGGACATGTCCAATGATCGGTGATGGCAGCGCCGAGTTGCAAAGGGAGTTGTTGAAGGCGGCGGACCATAAGAGTCGTCGGCCCCGTCGTCAATGGCTGACTTCAGCCCGCACTTGCCGATTTCCGGGCATTTTTAGTGCTGGCTCGGCTCCCACGTCGGGCCTGATGGTCCTTACGGCGTCTTTTGTAGCGCCGCAGCCGTTTTTCGATGCGGATCGCAGCCTGTTCCGCACTGTCATAAGCATCAGGGGCCATTCCTTCGGCTTCGAGCAATGCGCCCGAATCAAGGTGCAGCACGCATTCAGTGCGGAAACCGAAGCCATCCTTTCCGACGGTCGCGTGGCCCGAATATCCGCCACGGAAGTATTTGGAGGCCGCCTCCTCGACACGATCCGTGATTTTTCGTTGCAGGGCCGCGCCAATACTGATGTTCCGTCCCGATACGCGTAAAGGCATCTGTATGCCTCCATGGACTCTTGCCAAAGCTGTGTGGTCGCCAGGCACCAAGAGATTTCACCTTAAAAATGTTCCTGACGTCAATGCGGCAAGGCGCGTATGCGGGCCGCGGGTTCAGGCGCCGGCTGCCAGTTTTTCCCGCCGGCGCTGGACTGAGGAGGGTATGCGCATGGCTTCGCGATATTTCGCAACGGTGCGGCGCGCGATATCGATTCCCGCGTCACGCAATTTTTCCACGATCGTGTCGTCCGACAATACACTCTCGGCGCTCTCGTCATCGATCAGCTGGCGGATGCGATGACGGACTGCCTCAGCGGAATGCGCTTCGCCGCCATCGGCCGCCGCGATCGCCGACGTGAAGAAGTATTTCAATTCGAAAATGCCGCGGCTCGTCGCCATGTATTTGTTTGCGGTGACCCGCGACACAGTCGACTCGTGCATGCCAATTGCATCGGCAACCGTCTTGAGATTCAGTGGTCGCAGATGCTGCACGCCTTTGGCAAAGAATCCATCCTGCTGTCTTACGATTTCGCTGGACACTTTGAGGATTGTTTTTGCGCGTTGGTCGAGCGCGCGGACCAACCAGGTTGCCGTCTGCATGCAATCGGCAATGTACGCTTTCTCTTTTTCGTTGCGGCTCATCTGCGAAACCTGTGCATAGTAGCGCTGATTGATGAGCACCTTCGGCAGGGTGTCGGAATTGAGCTCGACTTGCCACGTATCATCGGGCGCAGCACGCACGAACACGTCGGGGACGATCGGCTGCACCATCGTTGAGCCGAAGGCGAGTCCCGGCTTGGGATTGAGCGTGCGGATCTCCGCAATCATGTCCTGGAGATCTTCGTCGTTCACTCCGCACAGCCGTCGCAAGACGGAAAGATCGCGCTTTGCGAGAAGGTCGAGATGCTCGACCAGCGTACGCATGGCCGGATCATAACGGTCGCGTTCTTTGAGCTGGATCGCGAGGCATTCGGTAAGATTACGCGCGCACACGCCGGGCGGATCGAATGTCTGCAAGACCGCGAGCACGAGTTCGACATCGCTGCGCCGGGCACCGAGTTTGTCGGCGACCGCATCGAGATCGCCGGTGAGGTAACCCGCCTCGTCGACCATATCGATCAGATATTGGCCGATCATGCGGCCGGCCGGATTGGAGATCGCCAGCGCCATTTGCTCGGCCAGATGATCGGCCAACGTCGTCTCGACCGAAACGAAAGCCTCGAGATTGTAGTCTTCGCCACTTGCGGCACCCGCACCTGACCATTCCGAATAGGTCGGTTCGACCGGTTCAGGCTTGGCAGGTTTCTCCCCACCGTCATCGGGAAAGACATTTTCGAGTTCGGTGCCTAATCCCTGCTCCATCGAGCTGCGGCTCGTCTCGAGATCGGTGCCCATCCAGTCGGCATTGCCGGCGCCATCTTCACCGGTCCCTGGCGGCTGACTATTGCTCTCGCCCGCGGTCGCAGGAGCCTCGTCATCGTTTGCGCGCTCGAGCAGCGGATTGCGCTCGAGTTCGTTCTCCACATAGGCGGCGAGGTCGAGGCTGGAGAGTTGCAGCAGCTTGATGGCCTGCATCAGCTGCGGCGTCATCACCAACCCTTGGGTCTGGCGAAGTTCCAGTCTTTGCGAAAGCGCCATAAGAAGTCCGGCAGAATTGGTCCGATTCTTGCATCTTATAGCAGGTCATCTGGACAGACGATATGCGATCGAGCAGCGGGACCCCGCAGAATTGCGGGCGTCAACGAATTACGCCGCTAATCTACAGCTTGAATTCCTCGCCCAGATAGAGACGGCGCACATCCGGGTTGTTCACGATGTCATCGGCGCGGCCTTCCATCAGAACCTCGCCGGAATAGATGATATAGGCCCGGTCAGTGAGCCCCAGGGTCTCACGCACATTGTGGTCGGTGATCAACACACCAATCCCGCGATTGGTCAGATGCCGCACGAGCGCCTGGATGTCTCCGACCGCGATCGGGTCGATGCCGGCAAACGGTTCGTCGAGCAGCATGTAACTCGGCCGCGTCGCCAGCGCCCGCGCAATTTCCACACGTCGACGCTCGCCACCCGACAGCGCGATTGTGGGGGTCTTGCGCACGCGGGCGATGTTGAACTCCTCAAGCAAGGCATTGAGGTCCGCCTCGCGGCGGCGGCGGTCCGGCTCAACCACCTCAAGCACCGAACGAATATTGTCTTCCACATTCAAGCCGCGGAAGATCGATGCTTCCTGCGGCAGATAGCCAATGCCGAGCCGGGCTCTCTGATACATCGGCAGTCCGGTAACGTCGTAACCGTCGAGTTCGATGTGTCCGCGGTCCGCGTTGATTAATCCGGTGATCATGTAGAAAACCGTGGTCTTGCCGGCGCCATTTGGGCCGAGCAAGCCGACTGCTTCGCCACGCCGCACATAGAGTGTCACGCCGCGCACCACCATGCGGCCGCCGAAACTTTTCTCGACGCCGTGCGCAGCAAGATAGGCGGGACGCGCAGCCTGCCGACCATCGCCGCTGCGCCGTTGCTGCGCAACGCCGTGCGTCTGTTCTCTGCCATAGGTCCGCTGCAGCGGTCGCGCCTGCGGATTCACGGCGGCCTGTCGCTGCGCGCGTGCTTCGGCGGGAGTGAGAATCCTGCGACTCCGGGCCGAACGGCGCCAGAGCTGGGGCAGCTGCGACAGCAGAGTCGCCAGCTCGCGGCGCATGAGCTCAAGCTGCTTGAGCATGGTCTTTCCCGTAAACCTTGAGGGCCGCAACAGCGGGGCGCGTGACATTAGCCGATTCCCCAAGCCGTGGATGCACGGGGGGGCCTGCGACGCCCGATCAAAACGGCCGCGCGGGGAGGCCCCGCGGAAGTTGCGCGCCGTTGGCGCCCGCTTTGGGGTCAGCAGGGCCCGAACCCTGGAAAAGGCCTTGCACCCGGCCCTGCCCGTTTTTGCCCGATTCCACACGCGATACGCCGCTGGTGAGATCGACCACGAGCTTCTCGCCCCTCAGCACGTTCTGGCCTTGCGTCATGACGACCGGATTGCCTGTCAGCGTGACGGTGTTGCTTTTCATATCGAAGATGCCGAGTTCGCCGGTGGCTGTCTGATCTTTCTGCGTGACGACAACGCCACCGCGCGCCTCCAACCGCTTGATGCGCTGCTCGCCGCCGGGCCCTGGAGAAGCTGCCGGCATCGTCTTGGCCTTAGACGCATCTTCGCCACCCTGCTCGTAGAACACCACGAGCGATTTGCAACGCAGTCCCGTGTCGCCCTGCTTCACCCGAACATCACCGCTGAAGGTCGCTTCCTTCTGCTTGTCACGCACCTCGAGCGTGGCCGCTTCGATGTGCACCGGTTGATCGCGGTTCTGCGAAAAGCCCTGCAGCGCATTCGGAGGTCCTGACGGTGTCGGCTGTGCACATAGAGCGCCGGCGGATACGACCAGCGCTGCGAGAAGCAGCGACATTAGCAGCGATTTGCGCAAGGCTCTCATTGATTGGCCGACTTTTCTTGCGACGGCGGCTGATTGAGTTTCATGTCCATGACAACACCGCCGTGGAATCGGACGAGATCGCCGGAATCGAGAATATCCAGCCGATTGGCATTCAGCGTGCCCTGCAACATTCTCACTTCGACCGGTTGTTCGGAGACGACATTGCCCTTGCGAATGTCGATTAGCGCTTCGCGCATACGGCCCTGATAACCGGTCGACGAATTAATCTCAATGTTGCGATCGAGTTTGAGCATCTCACCCTTGGCATCGTAGATGCCGGTGACAGCTCTCAGCTCCATTGAACTCTTGTCCTGCATCTCGACCTTGGCGCGAATGTTGCGCAGCTCGACGATGTCCGGCTTTGTCATGTCCTGGGCCGCCGTATCGGCCGTAAGTTCGTAGGCACGCGCGTCGCTGGTGAAGCCGGACAGGCGCGGCTGCTCCATCGTGACCTTCGTGCCCGAGACCACGAGATTGTCGAGATTGATCGGCAGCTTGGCGAGCATTCGCAACGGATTGAGGTAAGTAATCAGCATGACGATCACCAGCACGAGACCGACGCTGGCCGGAACCGCGATGCGCAGGATACGCACCATACGACTGTGGCGACGCGCAGAGCGAAACGCGCGATCGGCGTCGTTTCGGCTCATGGACCAGTATGAGCGCGTCGCCTCCGGATCGTTTCTCGCTGTAGTCACACGGCTCATGCCAAGCCCGGCACCTGTTCCTGCGCAAAGGAAGAATCGGAAATCGTTTTTACGCCCCCGTCGTCCAACATGCCGACCGAATATGGCCCCGGCACGGCAGCAACCTACCGCCTTTTAACCGATAGCGATGCGGACTCAATAGCTTACAACGAGTGCGAAAAAATGTCCTCGGCCGCCCAGCCTGCGAGGTCGAGGCGTGCCCGGTCGGGCAGAAAGCGAAAGCAGGCCGCAGCCAGGTCGCCGCGTCCTTCGCGCGCCAGCATTCCATCGAGCTTCTCTTTCAGAGCATGTAGATGCAGGACATCGGTCGCCGCATAGGACACCTGGGCGTCGCTCAACTCATCTGCGCCCCAGTCGGACAACTGCTGTTGTTTCGACAGGTCGACGCCGAGCACCTCTCGCGCGAGGTCCTTGAGTCCGTGCTTGTCGGTGTAGGTCCGGGCAAGCCGCGAGGCGATCTTGGTGCAGTAAACCGGCGCGGCCATCACCCCGAACGTCTTCGCCAGCATGCCGAGATCAAAACGGGCAAAATGAAAGATCTTGAGGATCGACTTATCCGCAAGCAGCCGCTCGATATTGGGCGCCTTGCGTTGACCCGCGCCGATCTGCACGACGTCGGCCGACCCGTCCCCCGGCGAAAGCTGCACGACGCAGAGTCGATCGCGATTGGGATCAAGTCCCATGGCTTCCGTATCGATCGCCACCGCGCCCTTGTAGGCGGAGAGATCGGGAAGATCGCCACGGTGCAGACGGATGGACATTCAGGGCTCTAAAGGCTCGGAACGTTGGTGCCCAGGAGAGGGCAGCCATAAATCATGAAAGTCAAGCATCTATCCAGTCCCACTTCTCGGGTACGTCCCATTGGATTCCAAGGATTATTTTTGAGATTGTCCCACCGATGGATGTGGCGTGACCGAAGACGGCTCAATAGTAACCTCGACAGCGGACACAACGGTTGAAGTTCTTGTGTGAGGGCAGGGGGCGCGATGCTGCGTGGCGTTCTAGAGCATAAGCCGACCTCGAAACCTGCGAAGCCATTGCGGCCTCTCCTGAGCGCGACCTGCTCCAGCACGAACGCCAGCAGCTCGAACTGCTCGCCGACGATGACCTTTTGTCTGAGCAGGTGAACGATCGTGCGCGGGCATTGCTGGGTCGCATGTCATGACCGCCGCCGCATCCACATCCCGCACCCGCCCGCTGCCGGCAGCGCGCACGCGACGGCATGATACTGATCCCTGTAATGATAAACCTAGAGCGCGTGCGTGACATTTTGCTCGGCGCCGAATTACTGGCGGAGTGGGATGACGACGATAGGCAAGCCATCACCGCTGCATTTCAGCGTGCGGTCGAACTGTGGATGGCGAGCGAAGAACGAAAGCTCGGCAAATATTAGCTACTCGATCAGTCCGTCGGCGCGCGGAACCTACCTCATTCATAAGTTTGAGAGTTCCGGGAACATCCATCAGTTCGGTCGTTTGCCATTGAGGGCGACGTCTGCGTTCAGCAACAACGCTGCAATCCAAGGAGCAGGAACATGACACGCAAATCAATCGTCGCGCTGGCCGCGATTGCGGTCATCGGCACGGCGACAATCCCGGTGGCGCCTGCCGGCGCTGCGTACTTTAGCAACGATCAAGCTACCTTCAATAATCGCCCAGGGTTCCGTCACAACATCGCGAACAATCGCTTCGACTGGCGTCGCCCCAGGCATCGCTTCGCGGTCCATCGCCCGTTCGTCAGGCATCGCTTTGCGGTCCATCGCCCGTTTGTCAGGGGCGGGTTCGCCTTCGCGAGTTGCTCGGTCGTCCGGCGCACCTGGACGCCATGGGGATGGCGGTGGCACCGCGTCTGGGTTTGCTGAGGTGCGGATGAAGCCAGTCGATGCGGACTGTACATCCGCATCCCGACGAGCAGTGTAGCGCGTTACAAGGGCATCTTTAGCGGGTTGGTAGTAACGTGTAGGCGTTCGAGTTCGCCCTCAAGCCAGACGTACCTGGAGTCACTAAAGGACTATCCAAATCCGGGCGCGGTCAACATGACGAACTTTTCGGGACGCTGAGGCGTTCGCGAGAAAATGCGCCCTCTATTGGTCGAATTATGGATTACCGGGGGTCGCCTTCTGATAGGTCAGTAGTTGTGAGGATCAATCAATGTCCGCTTTACCCCGGAAAGCGACGCTCGCGACGCGCACACAGACGCACCGCGAGCGGACTGCGCTAAAATTTTTATAATCCCTTTGGAGACTCAATCGTGAACATAACTAGTCCCACCGGATGGTCGAGTGGGACTTTTTCGGAAAAAAGTTCAGCAAAATCAGACACGAATTTCTGGGATGGTGCCCAGGAGAGGACTCGAACCTCCACGGCTTTCACCGCTAGTACCTGAAACTAGTGCGTCTACCAATTCCGCCACCTGGGCTCGTCGGGACCAGATA
>AF_2010_repII_A001DRAFT_10000226_pt1 | contig 10628 bp, 11 predicted proteins | sample AmaForreplIIA001_FD_9190 | JGI IMG/M metagenome (IMG submission 9190)
CGGTAGGGGGGCACACGGTTTCGCATGCCGCACTTGCGACGCTCAACGCCTCTGAGGCAGCGCGTGAGATCGGGGAAAATCGAGACTACCTGGAACAGCTTACCGGATCGTCGGTGCGGCACTTTGCGTATCCGTACGGGACGGAGGCGGCATTCGGTCCGCGCGACCAGCAACTCTGCCAGGCGGCAGGATTCCGCAGCGCCGTATCGGCCCAGCCGGCACGCATCTCGGGCGAAAAGGCCGACATGTACGCGTTGCCGCGCATATGCATCGGCGGCCCGTCGGGCACCAGGATATCGTTCGAAGGCGAGATAAGTGGTGTGCGATCGCTCGTCAACAGAGTTTCGGGAGGAATCGGAGGACGCCAACGTTGGTCGGCGTCTGCTGGATAGCTCCCTGCAACAGCAATCGGCGCAGCATTGGGCGTCAACCATCCGTTCCTGACCACCGACGCAGCCTCGGAGGTCCGAACAAAAAGGGCACCAAGCACATGACGCAGGCGATCAGGCGGGTCCCCCGGTGGTTATCCTAAAAACGGGCCCTTACGCGTTTCATCATGGCAACCTCGGCATCGTGCGCAGTCTTGGCGCCTTGGACGTACCCGTCTACGTCATAAGCGAAAGCCGCTTTCGCAACGTCGCGATACCTGGCAGGCCTGTTTGTCTGGAATTTTCGCGACCTGTCCATTCCGGATATCCTGGATGGCCTCTCCGCGATCGGAGAACGTTTGGGCCAGCGGAGCATCCTTGTGCCGACCGACGATCTTGGCACCATCGCCGAGCAGGCTCTATTCCTGAGCCGCTGGCTCATCTTTCAGAGGCTGCCCGCTGGACTCCCACGCTGCGTGGTCACCAAGCAGCAGCTCTACGCGCTATGCAACAAGCTGGGCGTTCCGACCCCGCGCGTGCTGTTTCCGCAACCGGGCATCCAAGCGCGCGAAATCCTGAAGACGGTGACCCTGCCGGTCGTCGTAAAAGCATAGGCAGCTTGGCTCAAGTCGGCAACAAAAACGCTCATCGTCGATTCGTTCGACAGGCTTGCGGATATTCTCGCGCGCGCCGATGCTCATCAGGAGCGCAACCTCCTGATACAGGAGTACATCCCGCAGGGCGAGGACTGGTTCTTCCACGGCTACGCTGACGGCGCATCGCGGTGCCATGCCAGTTTCACCGGCCGAAAGCTGCGATCGAGAGCCATGTATTTGATCTGATCGGGCGGCGCGTGGGAGACGTCGTTCAGAGTGAGCCCCGCGTGTTCGTCGTCGAGGCCTACGATTGTGTCTCCTGCCTGCGGCTCTGGTGGCAAAAAAGCTGTCTCTTCGGGACGTGCTGCGATCACTGAAGGGCAAGAAGGAGTTCGCCTGGTTCAGATTTGATGATCCCCTGCCGTTCTATTGATGTAGATCAGCTTGGCCGGCAAGCTCGTGACTGTGGTCCACGTCGCGGGCCTACAGGTCAAGACATTGGTCAACGACGCGTCCTCGAATCTTTGAGTATGCTACCGCTATCGCTCTCGCAACACCTCCTGCTTGTATCGAGCGATTGGCGAAAGCAGGTAGCTTATGATCCGGCGCGAGCGACAGCTGCCCGTCGATTTCGGCGATCTTTGTGGCCTGCTCGCCGACCTGCGAGCTCAGGAACTGGCGATGCATTTCGACAAGCTCTAGAGCAGCTTCCGCGGGCGGCACGAAGCGATCCTGCGCCTCCTCGGGGCCTGAAAGCGCCGCACGGTAGCGCGCAATATTGAGCCGCTCGCGGTCATGAGGTCGCTGCTAACGCGTCCGAGTCGGCGCTAGCGCCACAGTCGGACATTCATGCGCCAATAGCAGAGTGAGGGGGGATTCCGCGGCCTCATCGCGGTCTTATCGGGGCTTGGAACTTCCAGCCAAACGCGTCGCACCGCAGCAGAACCGGAACCTTTGGACGCGCGGATATCGCGACTCTTCACACTGGAACCCGAGCTCGGCGCTGACTTGGCTTTCGCGTGCGGCGATCGGCACCTTGCGCGAGGCAGGTGCACCTCCTGCATCGATCGAACAGGCTTTCCACGACGCTGTCTTTTGGCGTCTCACCCTACCCACTTTTCGTTACCTACTTTTCGCCGCCCCGGTACCTCTATTCGCCATAGCGCGCCAGTACTGCGCCAGTATCGTTTGTTCGCCGAATACACCGCGTGCAGAGCCGCAACGAGATTGTTCACGCCCACGAGATTGTTCACGCCCGATGAGTTACGTTTCTCCGCCGTTCAGTCCTCATCCGGCATCAACATCGCCCAGGCCAATCGTGGGCGCCGGTGTCGCTGCGCGAGATTCAGTCGGCGAGCGGCGGCTAAGTGTGGTGACCGTACGATTGGCACTCCAGGAGGGTCTGGCGCTGGCGGCGGTCAGCTACGCAGTTACGGCTTTCTACTTCGATGCGGTCCTGCGAGCATCATCGATACCGAGCCCGTACCTCTTCGCCGCTCCCGCCGTAGCGGCCATCGAGCTCATCATCGTGCTGAGCTTCGGCCAATATGCGAGGCTCCACGATCAAACCAGGGAACTGTTCTGCTGGAGCGGGCTCGCCTCCGCGGTGGCGGCGTTTTCGCTGTTTCTATCGGTCGTCTACCTCCTACAGATGTGGGAGGATTTTTCCCGTGGCGTCCTGGTGCTGCAGCTTGTCGCAATCTCCGTCGCGGTCGCCGCCACGCGCGCGATATATCATTCCCGACTCCGAGCGATGTTGCGCTCCGGTGAAATCCACTCCCGCTGTGCGATCCTCATCGGCGACGCCGGCCACTGCCAATCCGCGGCAGAGCGCTTGCGCGCTGCCGGGGTAAGGACCATCCAATCTTTTGGGCTTCCAACCGCGGCATCGGCGGNTCCCCTCCGACAGAAGGTGCTCGTTGACGGAGTCCGGGAGTGCCGGAAGCTATCCGCGGACGATGTCATCATCCTTACCGACGAACCGCTCGCAGATGCGACGCTCGAAGTCGCGCGACAATTCGCCGAGCTTCCTATGAACGTGCAAGTGATGCCCGTGGGTCTCCTCAACGCAAAGTCGAGGTGCAGGATCGTCAGGTGCGGCGATGTGTTTGCTCTAGGCCTCTATGAACGCCCGCTCACGGCGTTTGATCGCGCCATCAAACGTACGTTCGATATCGCGGCTGCCAGTGCGGGACTGCTCATGTTGCTGCCGCTCTTCGCACTCGTTGCCATTGCCATAAAGCTCGATACACACGGGCCGATCGTATTTGCGCAAAGACGCCACGGCTACAACAACGTTCCCTTCCGCATGTTCAAGTTTCGCACCATGACGCTGCTGGAAGACGGCAATGATTTCAGACAGGCCACCAGGCACGATTCCCGGGTCACGCGTATCGGCCGTTTTCTGCGCCGGACCAGCATCGATGAGCTGCCGCAGCTCTACAACGTGTTGATCGGCGACATGTCGATCGTGGGGCCGCGCCCGCACGCGATCGCGCACAATCAAATGTTCGACGGCGTGATCGCGTCGTTTTGGCGACGACACAACGTAAAGCCGGGCATCACCGGCTGGGCGCAGGCGAACGGATACCGTGGCGAAACCAGGACCCTCGACCTGATGCATCGGCGCTTCGAGCACGACCTTTACTACATCGAGCGATGGTCGTTTTGGCTGGACATCAAAATCATCTTGATGACGCTGTTCTGCCCAACAGCGCATGTGAACGCCCACTGACAGAGGGATGACGGGGGGAAGTGTAGACGCTATGGAAGCACGTTGGAGATGGCAATGCGCCAAGTCAGCAACCTTGTTCCGTTCGACAGCGTGACCGCGTCCAAGGAGCCCGCATCCGGTGCCGACGCGTTAGATTCGCTCGTCGGGTTTGTACGGCGCCATGTCTCCCTCATTGTCGTCACGGTGCTCTTGGCCAATGCCGTCTGGGCGCTTTATGCGCTGTTTGCACCTCCAATCTATACCGCCACCGCCAAAGTCGTTGTCAACTCCAGAAGTTCGGCGCAACCACCGCCTCAGCAGTTCACCTCCAACGACGCCGCGACCGAAACATCGGACGTGCAAACGGCGGCCGACATTCTTAAATCGGATGAAGTCGCGCGAAAGGTCGTGACCGACCTTCGTTTGACTGACGTTGCCGAGTTTTCCGGTCCGAGTGCCTTTGATGTTGGCCGAAGCTCAGCACGATACGGCCTGACGATGCTGTCCGGTCAGCTCGCCAAGCTGTCCAGCCTCGATCTGCCGAGTTCGGTGAAGGCCGCGGTGACGACAGTGGTTTCTTTCTGTCGGCCTGCAGCGCGGGATTCCCAGACCGAGGGAATGCGCCGGTCGATGAAGGCGTTCCACAATCGACTGAAGGTGAAGCCGGTGGCATCGAGCCATCTGATCGATGTCACCTTTCGATCCGCCGATGCCGAGCGCGCCGCCAATGTCGCCAACGCGGTGGCGGACGCGCTGATTACCGTCCAGCTGCGTGCGAACGCGGAATCGGCCGAGAAGGCGACGGCTTGGTCGCAGGGTCGCTTGGAGGAACTGCGCGGCCAAATGGAGGCCTCGCAGCGCGCGCTCGTTCGGTTTCGGGGGGCCAACGACATCGGCGCCCAGGTCGCGTTGCGTGATCTCACCGGGAGGGCGCAGTTGTATCGGAAGATGTACGACAATTCTCTCCAGAACGAGGTTGAATCCGTGCGGCGGCAATCGTTTCCGATTGTCCAGCCCAGCCTGATCGCGCCGGCCTTGCGGCCTCTCGAGGACAGTAGCCCCAAGGGAGCACTGGCGTTCACAATTGTGACGCTCGGCGGTCTAATGGCGGGCGCCGGGTTGGGTATGTTGCGCGATATGAGGGACCGTTCGTTCCATACCGTCCGGGAGGTCGAGGCAGCACTCAGTCTCGACTGCATTGCCATGGTTCCCACCTCAAGAAAGTTGAGGAGCGCGTGGTGGGTGCCGGGCCGACGGCTATTCCCGAGGCGAATCGCCGGTTCGGCGGATCCTCGTTTCCACGAATCGCTGCGTGCGATCGAGTTCGCATCGGGGCTCTCGGGCCTGAACAGGCCGAACCGGGTCATTGGATTAACCTCGGCGCTGCCAAATGAAGGAAAATCGACCCTCGTCTCGGCACTTGCCCAGCACCTGATGCGGCGCGGCGACCGCGTACTGCTGATCGACTGCGACCTGCGCGACCCGAAGCTGACCCGCGTGCTCTGCGGCGCCGCCGCCGGCGGGCTGCGCGAAGTGCTGGAGGGGACCATCACCATCAAACAAGCAATTCTCAAGGGGTGCCTGGAGAACCTGGACTTCCTCCCGTCTCGCGCGGTCGGCGCGCACGCGGATAGCAATGCGGTCACAAGTTCCAAGGCCATGCACGACGTGTTCAAACGGGTGCGCACGCAGTACGACATCGTTCTCGTCGACTTGCCGCCGCTGGCACCGGTCGTGGATGCGCGCGCAGTCGCGGATCTGATGGACGCTTATATCCTCGTGGTCGAATGGGGATGCACAAGCTCGGATGCCGTGAAGCATGCGCTGCGGGGCGCAAACAAGATAAACGAATTGCTCATTGGAGCCGTCCTGAACAAAGTCAACTTCAACCGCCTCGGTCGCTACGATCGCCATCTGTCGCGTTACTACGCCGACGAGTATCTCAAGCGATAAGGCACCTGCTTCGTTCGCCCAGCCGATTGCGGCTGCATCTCGCGTCGGGGATCAATGTGAATTTTAAATGGCGGCTAGATGAGGCACTGATGGGCCCGATCGTCGGACAGTCGGTGCTTGCCTTTCTGTACAGGTGCATCGGCGCCGTGGTCACGTTCCTGTTCGGCGTCATTCTTGCCAGGACGATGGCCGTGGACGAGTACGGCGTGCTGATGTCGTCCATGGCCCTGGCCTTCATCGCTGGCACCGTCGCCCTGATCGGCCAGCAGACGCAGCTGCTGCGCGAGATGCCGAAGCTGATGGCGCAAGGCAACCATGCGGCCATCAGAAATATCGCGTCACAGCGCCTCAAGCTCGTGTGCCTGGGAAGCATCACCGTAACTTTTGTGGCAGCTGTCGCCTTCATCATCGGACACGGACGCATCGCGATCTTTGGCCGGTGGGAATACGTGACATGGCTGTTGCTAATCTTCCCCCTGGCAATGGTCGACATGCAGAGCGCGGCTGGCCGCGCGCTGGGGTCCATGCATCTCACCATCGCTCCGAAGGATGTGCTGTGGCGCCTGCTTATTCTCGTATTGGGCGCGGCCTATCTCCTCACGTCGCGAAGGCAGCTCGGTGCAAGCGATGTTCTCCTGATTGCCATCGTCGTTCTGGTGGTGTTGATCATCGCCCAGCAGGCCTGCCTTCGGCGCCTCATGGGAGGGGGCCCGTTGTTTTCCCTATCAGCATTTCTGAGCAAGTTATCGCCCGGCCTTGCGTTGCGCGCCGCCGTGCCGTTCTGGGCGACCAGCGTTGCCAGTGTGCTCTTCCTCACCATGGATATTGTCGTCGTGTCGACGCTCGTCGACCCGGAAGCCGGCGCCTACTATTACGCGGCTAACCGCATCGCGCTGCTGCTCGACTTCTTCATGGCGGCGTTTTCGATTCCGGCGGCACCGTATATCGCACAGTGCTATGACGCCGGTCATCGCAACCAGATCACCCGCTTCGCCTCCAGCGGTGCCCTGCTGGCCTTCATCGCTGTTTTCGCAGCGCTTGCCGTGCTGGTCGTGGCCGGCCGCTTGGTATTGACGGCCTTTGGCAACGCTTTTGTCCACAGCTATGGCGTGATGCTGCTGCTGAGCAGCGGTTCGCTCGGGAGCGCTTATCTGGGCGTGGGCACGCCCGCACTCGATATGACCGGCCATCAATCCGCCGCTATGCGAATCATGGCGGTGACGTCGTTCACGGGCGTAATCGTCATGGTCGGCGCGACCTTGGCATTCGGGGTGTGGGGTGCGGCCGTGACTGCAACGATATCGTCCCTGGCGATGAAGGCCGCGATGGCCGTGCATATGTACAGAGCGGAGGGCATCGATATCACCGCAAGTAGCAAGATTCGTGAATTGCTGGCTCGCTTTCGCGTGGCGTTGCACGCAAGGAAATCACAGACACGTGGTTCAGTTGGCAGCGATCAGGAATGTTGCGTGAACAGGCAGAACTGAGAGGTTAAAAACAACGGATGGATGCTATGGAAGGAAGCAAACTTTTTTTGATGACCAACCCTGATGTATCAAATCCACAGGTGGCCCATGCCGGTAACTATCGGCGAGACAAGATGAAACCCTTGACGTCGCGCGAGCGACAAATCGCGCTGCTGGTCTGCACAGGTCTTAGTAACAAACAGATCGCGCGGCCACTCGACGTGACGCAGGGCACCGTCAAAGTGCACCTGCACAACATTTACGGGAAGTTCGCAATTCACAACCGCACAATGCTGGCCCTGCTCGCGCTCAAGCTTGGTGTGACAGTGCTATGTGCCGCAAGCGTATTTCCAGGCGCTCATGCGACGGTAGCGCAACAGCCAGATGGCGCGTACCATTGTGTGCGCCGCTTTGGGTGCTCAGAGTCAGAAGGCCCACGGGACTTCGAGGTTCCAGCAGGCCTGGTGCTCCAAGCCTTCGGCTGGAAGATAGGCATCCCCGCCTTGGACAACACCCGCGTCTCGAATACGGAACGAGGGGACCCAACAGGGCCGCCTGCGTTGGCGGAAGCCGTTCGTCAGAACACGCGACGCTATGGTAAGGAGAAGCCGGCGGGAGTGCCCCGTAGCTGGTCGTGGTACAACGGCAAGAACGGTGCTATTTCGGCGTCAGCTGCTCCTCCCGGCTTCTCCGCCATGACGGGGTGGGCAATTGTCTATCCGATAGACGGACTACCAAATACGAACTCTCACATAGTGATAAGAAACTTTGCGTCTTACGTTCGTCTTACAAGCGGCCAATGGGTTAAGGTTCAGGATCAGGCAACAATGCCCATGGAGGGTTCTCATTTTCATGCGGACTTTTCTGGCACGTCGATTCCACTTCTGATAAATGAAATTCTTCCAGATAATAGTTGGCAGATCGACTCACCACCTCCAGCGTACAACGACCATTTTTGGCCGAAAGCTCGTGGAAGGTTCACTCCTGGAACAGTCGACGGTGTGTTTGTTGAGATGGATATAAGGATGGACAGTCCTGATGCGTACCTCATTGCTGCTGCGGGCGCTGACTATTGGATAGATGGACCTTCGGGGACGACTGGTCCAGGAGATTCTCCAACCAATAGAGGGATCGGTACAGGGAATTTCACCAAGCTGACGACGCGCTGGCAGACTCTCTACTACTACTCATTGAGCAGGCAGCAACTTGAGGCGAATCCGCCTCCACCGCTGGCGACGCCGCCTGAGAATACCCCAGGTGGTGGCTTGTGAAAGGCAGTGGCCGCGCGAGCGTGTCAAGGAAACTGTGCGGGGAAGTGTTGTGGCAAGTAGTTGGCATCCGGCGAGCGCAGGAAAAGACGGGTGGCATCCAGCGCGAGGGCTCAATGCTTCACGTAGACCCAAATGAGAATGTGACACTACGTTCGAGCGGCCGTATGTCGGTCTATTCTGCCGTACGAAAGGTAATGCTTGAGTGGTCCGCTGTGGACAGAAGGCACGCGAGGATTGCTAAGGAAGTAGTTATTTGCAGGGAGGGCATTCCTTCCACTCTCAACATTGCTGATATTGAAGAGCTCTGGTCCAGGCCAGAGTTCTGGACGGTGATGAAGCGCTATTGTGAGCTTTTTTGTCATATTACGGGATTGATCTTGTTGTTTGTAGTGAAATGCAAACACGTCATTCAAGGATATAAGACGCCGAAGCCAATTGCCATGAAGGACGAGGAGTGCATTAGATATGATATCCATATCGCCGATGCGTGGCTTGATGCACTTGCAAAATACACCGACCGTGGACGCTTGAGCGCGGCAGATGTGCTCGAACTGGGGCCCGGGTCCGATTTGGGAACGGGCCTGTATCTTATATCGAAGGGGGCTCGAACCTATTGTGCAATAGATGCAATTGACCTCGCGGGGTCAGTTCCGCGCGAATTCTATGAAAAACTCATTGACCGGATAGCTCGATCCAGCGGGACTTGTCGGGGCACTACAACGAAGCAAAGCCTGTCACAGGCCATGTGGGGACCAAAGAGGAAAGTCGACTACGTCGTCAATTCTCGCTTTGACCTCCTGGGCTCGCTTGATGGGCGATCTTTCGACATCATCGTCAGCAATGCGGCATTTGAACATTTCAATAATATTGAGCAAGCGTTGGCCGAAATTAGTGCTGTGGCGAGGAGGGGTGCTATCCTTGTTTGCTGCATCGACTTAATGACGCACACTCGTTGGATACGCCAACGAGATCCAAACAACATATATAGGTATCCAGATTGGTTGTACGGATTTGCGAAATTTACAGGGATCCCTAACCGAGTCAGACCTCATCAGTATAAGGTCATTTTGGAGAAAAATGGCTGGAAGGACGTGGTCGTAATTCCGGACCTAAGGCTCTACGGCTTCGATGCACGGCACCTCGCAAAGAGATTTCGGGACCCTGTTAACGAGATGGAGTTTCTAACGATTACCATCTGCGCCACAAAGGCGACTTAGCTTCGGGCTGCGCAGCTGCAAAACAGGCGAAGCACGATGTCTCGATGTCTAGCTATAGCTAAGCTTCTGTAACGGGCCCGTGTGTGTCAGCAGATGCAAGCGCTCATCGGCAACATCCTCGATCGCTGCATCACCGATGCCGGATATCGCGGAACGCCCCTCCCGATCACAAGTTCAAGGTCTACACCAGCGGCCAGAAGCGCCGCNTCACGCCGCAGATCAAGCGCGAGTTCAAACGGCGTGCCGCCATTGAGCCCGTCATCGGCCATCTCAAGNAACATCACCGCATGGGCCGCAATTACCTCGCCCACGCAAGCGGCGACGCCATCAACGCCGTGCTCGCCGCCGCCGGCTATAACTTNCGCCGCCTCCTCGCGTGGTTGAGGTTTTTGTTGNTNAGAATTCTGATCGCTCTCGGCCTAGCCGCCCAGCTCAAATTGGCCTGAAACCGAATTCTTCACGGACGACTAAANCNCCAAGGAGGATAGCGATGCGTACCGCAATGATCACCGGTGGAATGGGCGGACTTGGCGAATCGATCAGCAGCAAGATGCACGACGCGGGCTATCGTGTGGCAGTCACTCACTCGCCCGGCAACACCAAGACGAAAAGACCGGCTCGCCAAGCAAAGGGCGGCTAACCGCGAGTTCGCCGCCTTTCCTGTCGATGTGACGGATTTCGACTCCTGCAAGGAGTGCATCGGTCGAATCACTCGGGAGGTCGGTCCGGTCGACATTCTTGTCAACAACCGTGGCTGGGGGCGCGTCATCAACGTCTTCTCGGTGAACGGCTCCAAGGGAGCGTTCGGGCAGACCAACTATTCCGCTGCCAAATCCGGAATGCACGGCTTCACCAAGGCACTGGCGCTTGAGGTCGCGCGCAAAGGGGTGACGGTGAACACTATTTCACCGGGCTACATCGGCACCAAAATGGTGACCGCGATCCCGCAAGATGTCCTCGACTCGAAAATCCTGCCTCAGATCCCCGGACGCTTGGGTAAACCAGAAGAAATCGCGGGCCTCATCATCTATCTCTGTTCGGATG
>AF_2010_repII_A001DRAFT_10000227_pt1 | contig 10627 bp, 7 predicted proteins | sample AmaForreplIIA001_FD_9190 | JGI IMG/M metagenome (IMG submission 9190)
GAATTTTTGTATTACCGCGCGTTTCCAATCAATATCGGCATCATCCGCGGCACGACCGCCGACCCGGACGGCAACATCACGATGGAGAAAGAAGCACTCACATTGGAAGTACTGGCCATCGCCATGGCGGTACAAAATTCCGGAGGGCTCGTGATCGTGCAGGTGGAGCGTATTGCCGAACGCGGATCGCTGAATCCAAGGCAAGTCAAAATACCCGGCATACTTGTTGACTGTGTCGTGGTTGCCCAGCCCGAGAACCATTGGCAGACATTCGCAACCCAGTACGACCCCGCGTTCAGCGGCGAAATCCGGGTCCGCGCGGGGTCCCTCCCACCCTTGGAACTGAACGAACGAAAAATCATCGCACGTCGTGCCGCGCTGGAACTCAACGCCAACAGTGTCGTCAACTTGGGCATTGGCATGCCGGAAGGTGTTGCGACCGTTGCGAACGAGGAAAAGATCGCGGACCTGATGACATTGACGGCCGAACCGGGCGTCATAGGCGGCGTGCCGGCAGGCGGGCTCAACTTTGGTGCTGCAATCAATGCACAGACCGTCATCGACCAACCATATCAGTTTGACTTCTACGATGGTGGCGGTCTCGATGCAGCCTTCCTCGGTCTCGCCCAAGCCGACAAACAGGGCAATCTGAACGTGAGTAAATTTGGCCCCCGTCTCGCCGGCGCCGGAGGTTTCATCAACATAAGCCAGAACGCCAAGAAGGTAGTATTCGTCGGCACTTTCATGGCGGGCCGCCTGCAGTTGGCGATCGAGGATGGCCACCTGCGTATCGTCACCGACGGCAAACTCAACAAATTCGTTCGTGAGGTCGAGCACAGGACGTTTTCAGGAAGCTACGCAGCCAAGCGTGGGCAACCCGTGCTCTACATTACCGAGCGTTGCGTGTTCGAGCTCACAGGAGAGGGTCTCGCACTTATCGAAATTGCCCCCGGCATCGATGTCGAACGCGATATCCTAGCGAAGATGGAGTTCAAGCCGATCATCACCCGCAACCCTGCGATCATGGACAAGCGCATATTTCTGCCGGAGCCTATGGGGTTGCGCGACGATTTGCTGCGCATGCCGCTTGAGCAGCGCTTTACATATCAGCCTGAAAAGAATCAGTTTTTCGTCAACTTCGAAGGGCACGTCGTTCGCAGCTCCCAGGATGTCGAACGAATACGGCGCATAGTTGAATCCATGCTTTCGTCCGCCAGACGGAAAGTCCATGTGATCGTCAACTACGACAATTTCAGCATCTATCCCGACATCATTGACGAGTACACGGCAATGGTCCGGGATCTTGCAGACCGGTTCTATTCTGGCGCCACTCGGTATTCGACCAACGGTTTTCTGCGTACCAAGCTTGGCGACGCCTTGAGTCGCCGTGAGCTCGCACCACATATCTACGAAAATGCGGAAGAGGCCAGCGCGCATCTGCACGAACTGGAAGACAAAGTGGCAAGCTGACGAGAAAGCACGAGCATCCATATGAACAAGCCAGAGAAACCGACAGCCCAAGCAAAGCCTCGCGAAAACGAGACCGTACAAAAACCCGAGCGAGTGACGGCGGAAAAGAAGGCAAACGCGGGCGCAGTCGAGACCCTGACAGACATCACCAATCGAAGCGCCAATCTTCTTTACGTCTACAGTGCAAAGATCAGCAGCGACGACGGTTATCAGGTCATCGACCCCAAGACAGTCACTGCAACCTTTCAGGAGTTCATTCCAAAAGCTGTTATGAATCCGGCTTCTATTATCAAGGAGCAAATCTCATTGTGTGCAGACCTGGCGATGCTCTGGCAGCGAACCAGCATGCGCGCGCTTTTCAATATGCCTGCGGAGCCGGTCATCGTTCCGTCCAAGCAGGACAAACGCTTCAAAAACGAGGCCTGGACCGAGAATTGGTACTTCGACTTCGTGAAGCAGCANTATCTGCTGCTATCGCGCTGNATCGAGTCATCGGTTGGCGGCGTGAAAGATGTCGACCGGCACACTCATCACAAGGCGCAGTTCTATACCCGCCAGTTCGTGAATGCGCTGTCGCCTACAAATTTTGCGCTCACTAATCCGTCTGTGCTCAACGCAACGATCGAGACTCGTGGCACGAATCTTCTCAACGGTCTTAGGAACTTTATCGAGGATCTCGAGCGCGGTGCTGGTCACTTAAGTCTCAAGATGAGCGATTTATCGGCGTTTAAATTCGGCGAGAATATTGCGAGTTCGCCCGGAAAAGTCGTTTTTCAGAACGAACTCATGCAGCTGATTCAATACGCTCCCTCGACACCGATGGTGCAACGCCGACCGTTGCTCATCGTGCCGCCGTGGATAAACAAGTTCTATATATTGGACCTCAAGCCTAAAAATTCGTTCATTAAATGGTGCGTTGATCAGGGTCACACTGTATTCGTGATTTCCTGGATCAATCCGGGTGCCGAGCTCGCGAACAAAGGCTTTGCGGACTATCTTCTTGAAGGGCCGCTTCAGGCCATCGACGCCATCAAAAAAGCAACCGACCAGTCTGACGTCAATGTGATCGGGTACTGTATAGGCGGGACTCTGGTCGCAAGTATGCTCGCTTACATGGCCGCGACAAAGGACAGACGCATCGCGTCCGCCACATTCTTCACGACGCTTTTGGATTTTTCGGACGTGGGAGACATTTCGGTATTTATTGACGAAGACCAACTTCAATTGGCCGACAAACATATGAATCGCCTTGGTTACCTCGAAGGCCGCCACATGGCTGAGGCGTTCAACCTGATGCGTGAAAATGATTTGATCTGGTTTTTTGTCATCAACAATTATCTGTTGGGTCGCAGTCCGGCTGCTTTCGACATCCTGTATTGGAATTCAGATGCAACGCGTATGCCTGCGCGTATGCAATCTTACTATTTGCGCAACATGTACTACAAAAACGTACTGAAAAGCGCTGGCCAGATTAATCTTGCCAACGTTCCGATTGATCTTCGAAAGATTGATGTGCCCGTCTATTTCCTGTCGACGCGCGAGGATCATATTGCCCCCTGGCTTTCGACGTATGCCGGGACACAGCTAATGTCGGGGCCGGTTAATTTTGTTCTCGGTGCATCCGGTCATGTCGCGGGCGTGATCAATCCGCCATCCGCCAACAAATATGGCTATTGGACAAATGAGAAGCTGTCACGTGACCCAAACACGTGGCTGAAGTCTGCCATTTATCACGAAGGCTCCTGGTGGCCAGACTGGGGGCGATGGATCTCCGCTTTCAGCGATGGAGAGGTTCCGGCGCGTCAGCCTGGTAGCGGCAAACTTCCAGCGATCGAAGACGCTCCTGGCTCATACGTAAAAATACGCGCTGCGGCCTGACTGTTTAAGGTGCAAGGCCGGCTGCCTTCCGCAGTTCGCCCTTAACGTCATTGAGTTCGTTGCGAAAGGTTTCATTGCTCAGGAGCGATGCGGCAATTGCCGCACCAGCGACGTTTCCTGCGTAGACGTCGCTGCGGAAATGGGCACCCGATACGATGCGGCTGTGACCGTAATCCTGAATTCGTTTGTAAATCGCTTCTTTTTTTTCCGGGATCATTTCGGCAAGCACCATTCCAAGGGCAGCGCCGTAGGTCGCATGCGCCGAAGGGTAGGAGGGCGAGTCGCGATCGCTCAATTTCTTCAGAGTGTTCAGATGATTGTGCGGCAGCCGATAAGGACGTGTTCGGTCGAAGGTGTTCTTCGCCTCGTGCACCGCATGGCGCACTGAACTGTCGATGCAATCAAAGAAATGTTTGGCGGATGCCGAAAGGTTTTCCACCTTGATGCCGATTCCGCCGAGGAAACGCTCCAACGTCCTTAGGTCGTCCTCTTTTACATGTTTGATCTGCTCCGGAGTGCGCGACTCCTGCAGGCGCAGAAGCTCCTGCAGCTCAGCCTTCGTTTGCGCGCTGTCGTGCTTTGGCGGCGGCATGAGTAGCGCCGACAGCGGCACCGCGGGATCGGGACAAGAAGGGTCGGCGGCTGCCGCTGGAAGGTTGAACAATCCAAGAAAGGCCAGAGGGACCAGGCATGTCCAACTACGATTTGGTCTCACGCGCTGCCCCCAGAACCGACATCATCTCAGGATGCCTTGGCCTGCGGCTTCTTTGCAACTTCGCGCAGATGTGGCGGAGTCGCGCTACCGCTGACCCCGAATAATCGGGCGAGTTCGCTCATTCTTTTCTTGCCTTCCATCGAGAGTTCGCCGCGGACATTCATAACTTGTTGAATAACTCCATATGCCTTTTCCCGGGTCTCGGCGTCGGACGGCAACATCGACGGAATCGCCGCGAGAGCTGCTTCCTGATCGATCAACAGCATATTGAATTGCTCACGCACCAGAGTTTTGAAATCCGCGAGCGACATGTCGCCGTGTTCCTGACGAAGGCGGCGTGCCATTTCAAAGCTCCGCTCGTCCACGGATGCTCGGTCCACACCTGCATAGATGAGGCCTCGAATGACTGCAGCGCGGAGCCCTCCGTCCGGAATGTGGGATTTGAGCTCGGCGATCCGCTTCTGCAGAAGTTCGCGATGCAGGGGATTTTTCGGGGCTTTGCGCAGGCGCTGCGTCCCAGCCGGGTCCACGCCGACCGCGGCCTGGAGTGAGGGCGAACCATAGATCGTTAGGAATGCCTGCTCGGCGATTTTTTCACTCGCCTCGCGCCAGGCGTCAAGGCCGGCAACGACCTGGTCGGAAACTTGCTGCTGCATAACGAGCAACGGGTTGTCACCGGCCACCGGCTTTCGGTCATGGCGAACCTGTTCTGCGAGCTTCGCAACCGGTGCCATCGCCGGATTTTGATCGGAAAAAAGCTCGTACTGCAGCCGCAGCGGATGCATTTCCCGCATCCAATCCGCGATCGGATTGCTGATCATGGCGCGCACGACCGGTTGGGCAAAAGTGCGATAAAGCGCAAGATTGATTTCGGAAACACGCGCGGCCGTTGCAAACCGGCGCTCATCCGCCAAGTCGTTGCCCCCGAGTGCGCGGATGTCGTCAAGCGTCCGCGCTTCGCAGCGCATCACCCAATTTCCGAGCGCGAGGTCCGGATTGGTGGTTTCCGCCGTCTTGTCTTCGAACACTGCCTCGTAAAGGCCGGGCGGGAGCGTATCGATCAAATCGATATTGCTCGAGAATTCGCCGTGCTCCTTTTTCGCGACGCCTCCGGAAACGAAAATGCCGAGATGCCCCACGGTTTCATGGATCGTATAGACGATAGTCTGCCCGTAGGAGCGAATGTCATCGACGCTGTCGTAGAGGTCGAGGATCCAATCGAGCGCCTGCTGCGGCGGCGTGATGTTGTCGCCTTTCGAGCAGAATACGACGATCGGAGAGCGGATATTGCGAAGATCGATCGTGGAGCCATCCGAGGTCTTGATGCGCCCGGCGGCAAGATTGTTGCCGACGAAAAGATCATCGACAATGAACTGGATTTCCTCGGCATTCAGATTGACGTGGCCTCCCCACCACTTTTCAAAACCCAGGTAGCGGGGGGCCTCGGTGTCGATCTTCGAATAGAGATTGTATTGCTTGCTCCACAGAGTGTTCGCCGGGTTCTGATTTTCGAAATTCTGCACCAGCCACGCGCCGTCGAACTTGCCGTGACCAAGATCGCTGGCGAGTGCCGTCAACCAGCTGCCGCCCAGCAATCCGCCCGAATAGCGCATCGGATATTGTCCGCGCACACCGGCCCAATACNNGAGTGGTGATCCCGCGATGATGATGGGACCGAACAGTTCGGGCCGCATTGCCGCCAGCATCATGATGGCCCAACCGGCCTGGCAGTTTCCGATGACGCAGGGCTTACCGTTCGCCTCGGGATGCGCAGCGGTCACCTTTTCGATGAACACCGCTTCGGCCCGGGCGATGTCTTCGATGGTCTGTCCGGGAACTGGGTCGGGCAGAAAACCAATGAAGTAGCAAGGGTGACCGGCCTTGAATGCGACACCGATTTCACTGTCGGCCTTGAAGCCGCCGATGCCGGGACCGTGACCGGCGCGCGGATCAACTACAATGAACGGTCGCAGCTTTGGATTAATTTCGACGCCAGCAGGCGGAACGATGCGCACGAGAGCATAGTTCACTGGTCGCTCGAGCGTGCGCCCGTCAACGATCAGCTCGGCTTTATAATCGAGCACGTTCGGCGCGGTTTCCGCCATGTGCTTGCGATACTGGTTTCCGCGCTGCCGCATGACATCCCAGAAGAGGACGCTGCGCTGGAACGCGTCGGTCCAATAGTCCATGGCAGGCGCGAAGATGCCAAACGCCATCGTGTTCGGCTCAGTTGAAGGAAGGTTTGACGACATGGTTGCGGTCCTTCTCTTTTGCTAGTCCATAATGTGGTAGCCGCCGTCGATGTAGAGCGTCTCGCCGGTGATCAGCCGCGCCGCGTCATGTGCGAGAAAGGCAGTCGCGACCCCGACGTCGTCGATGCTGACAAGACTTCGCGCTGGGGCTTGCGACTTAGCCTTGTCGAGCAATGCATCGAATTCCGGAATCCCGGAAGCTGCCCGGGTCGCCAGCGGGCCGGGCGAGATCGCGTGGACGCGAATTCCCTTCGGACCAAGCTCGGCCGCGATGTAACGAACCGCGCATTCGAGCGCAGCTTTGGCGACACCCATGATGTTGTAGTTTTTAACCACCATCTGGCTGCCATAGTACGACATCGTAAACAAAGTGCCGCCCTTCTTCATCAGCGGTTCGGCCAGATGCGCCATCCGAATGAATGTCCAACAAGATACATCCATGGTGGTCGCGAAGCCTTCGCGCGATACGTCCACCACGCGCCCCTGCAACGCGTCTTTTGGCGAAAAGGCGATGGAGTGGACAACAAAATCGAGCTTGCCCCATTCCTTGCCGATCCGCTCGAAGACGGCTTCCATTTGACCGTCGATGCTCACGTCGAGTGGCATAAAGATCGGAGCTTCGAGCGCGTGGGCAAGGGGCTCGACGAACTTTTTAGCTTTGTCGTTAAGATAGGTAACCGCAAGCTCAGCCCCCAAAGCTCGAAAAGCCTTCGCGCAACCCCACGCGATTGATTTGTCGTTCGCAATTCCGACGATAAGGCCCCTTTTTCCTTCAAGCAGCTTTGCTTTTACTGAGGGAAGTGCCAGCGCCGTATTTTTAACCATGTGGGTCTCCACGTATCGCTCCGCGATCAATTTGATTGCGCGAAAAGCCTGACGGCGGTCCTTTGCATCGTCGACGCGCGCGATCTCGCGCCCATTGATCTTGAGCAGACCCTCGCCCCAGGGCGCTACTTCTGCTTCCAGGCGATCTTTGCCCACGATTGCGACAAATTGCTGAACAGTGGCGCCTTTTCCGGCGGCCATCGCATTATTCGTCTTCCAGTCAAGCATTATCGCGTGTTCCGTTCGAACGCCGTCAGTATGCGGACTCCGCTCGGCTGGAAACTCAACCGCCTCAATTTTTTATTCGGAAGAGCGATGGGCGGTTCAGCAGGACCAATGTTCGGGGAGAGAGCCGGGCAATCAGCTGCAACCGTTCGAGTTCGGTGATGGTGCGACTGACCGTTTCGATCGTCAGGCCCAGGTGGTCAGCTATGTCCTGATGCGACATGGGAAGCTCCAGGAACTTCGCCTTTCCCAATCTCTTGGACAGATCGAGGAGAAACGTTGCCACGCGGCATCTCGCGCTCCTTCCGATCAATAACGCGTGCTCCTGCGTGCGCCGAAGCTCGTTTGTCGTTGCGGCCAGTAAGAAATTTGCAATCCGACCATCCCGAGCAGCGATCGACAGCAGGGCGTTACGCTTGAGATAGAGGATCATTGCATCTGTCGCTGCTTCCGCCGAGAGCGCGTGCTTCAATTCGGCCCAGCCGAACATTTCACCGGGGAGATAAAAAGCGAGGATATTGCGGTTGCCGCTTTGAAGTGTCCGGCAACTGCGCACAATTCCATCTACAACGAGGAAAACGTAGTCGGCGGGGTCGCCTTCGCAGACGATCACCTGGTCGCGGCGGTGGCGGATAGGCCCGCGTCGAAGTGCGATGATCGCGCCTTGCACAAGTTTTTGGTCGTCGCCCGGGATGGTCGGCCAGTTTGCGGTCGCGGCCAAGGCGGCATCGTCGAAATTGCTACCGTGCTCCCGCGCATTGGGCGCGCTGAGACTTTTCAAGTGGGCCATCTTGTTCCCCCAAATTGGCCTCACGCCATGGATATAGCCTGTTGCAATATTCAAATAGTTGGACCTTGGCCCAACTTCCGATTTGACTTCTACCTAATGAAATACCTGATGAAGCCGCGATCTTGTGTCAGCTTACCGAAGGTTTTATGCCGCTTTCTGTGCGCCGTTGGGTGCGTCATTTTGACCGTGGCCCACGCTCGCCTGTGCAATCAATACGTTTGCTAGCGGTAAAGCGCCTCGCGGCCCACCCACTCACACCGATCACGGTGAGGGACGCGCACGCAAAAATAAAGCTTCGAAGGGTCTTCCTTTTCGATCGTCACGCGTCGCCCAGCGCTCAATGCCGTGCATTGGCGACCCCGTAAAAAATCCGAGAGCTGCCGCATGCTCGGATTTTCGCGCGCCATGCGATAGAACTCGGACAGATCCTGTTGCTCCAGGCACGCTGGAGAACGGCGCACGATGACCATTTCCCTTGCGAGCGAGGGCGCGGTCATGGCCGCCGTTACGACGACGGCTAACGTTGCCATTTTCACGTGTTGAATCTCCGCTCGTTGCCGCATTTGATCAAGTGTCCGGTCGCAGAGTTTGTTTCAGACAATCTTCAATGGAACGCCGGGGCACAATCGTGCCCAGGTCCTGCTCGGCTCCGACGGCTTTTAGGTTTTCGAGGACGTCATCGCGGAGTCCGGCAAGAACCACCTTGATACCGCGCGCCTTGAGTGAGCGAGCCAAAACGCGCAATGTTGTGCCTGCCGTCGTGTCTATGCGCGGAACGATCGAACAATCGATCACCAGCATTCTGGTGCCTTCAGGAGCCTTGTCGACCAGGTCGAGAATGTTACGTCGGATGTGCTCGGCATTGAAGTATAGCCACGCGCCCGGGCTACGGATCACGATCGCGTCCAGCGGATCTCTGGCTCCGGGGTATCTGGCCCGGTTGACGAATTCGCCGGTGAGGGGCTCTCGTCCGAGAAGGGCTACGCTTGGTCGCGCCGCGTACGCGATAAGCATGACCAGTGAACCAGCGGCGGCAAGAAGAAGCCCGTCGAGCAATCCGAGAAACAGCACGCCGAAAAATGCGAGCAGCGCAATCCGAAACTCCGGCCGCGACGCAAGCCGCAAACGGCGCAGATCATCAATTCGGACCAGATGCGATGCCGCCATCAGCACGATCGCGGCAAGGACTGGCTCTGGCAGATTGTGGAAGAACCGAGCGAAGAACAGCAAAGTGAGTGCGATGGCGGCCGATGTTACAAGCAGCGCGGCCGGGGAGGATGCGCCGCCTAGATCATTGACGGCGGTTTGCGACATTCCGCCCGCGACGGGAAAACCGCTGGTCAGCCCGGTTGCGACGTTGGCCGTGCCGATCGCCGTAAGCTCTTCCTCCGGATTAATGTCGTAACCGTGCTTTTGCGCGAAGCTGCGTGCGACCGAAATCGATTCTCCATAAGCGAGCAGAAAGCAGGCGAGCGCGATCGGAACGAGATTGGCGATATCCGAAGCGTGGATATGCGGAACGCTGATGCCAGGCAGGCCGGTCGGAAGCTCACCGACGACATGGATGCCCTTGTCGGCCCATCCGAGGATGGTCATCATGAGTATTGCCGCAACGACGACAACGAGCGTTGTCGGGCGACCAGGGAAAGTCCGCTCGAAAGCGATGAACAGAGCGATGGCAGCAAGGCCGACGATAAGAGACAGGATGTGGGTCTGCGGAAGTGACGACACAACATGAAGGACGCGCTCGAAGAAATTTCCACTTACGCCGGCTATACCGAACAGCTTCGGCAGTTGTGTTGATGCAATATAAAGTGCCGCTCCCGTTTTGAATCCGATCAGGATCGGGTCCGAAATGAAATAGGCGGCGTTAGCGAGCCCGACATACCGACCAGCGATGCTCACGATGCCGACCATCAGGGCGACCGCGCCAGCGAGTGCCATCGCTCGCGCCACGTCGCCGTCGGCCATCGTAACGACGCTTGTGGCGATCACGATTGCCAGTGATGACGTCGGCCCGACGGCTAATTGTCGGCTTGTCCCGAGCAACGCGTAAGCGATCCCCGCGACGAGATAGCAATAGAGCCCGGTCACGGGTGGCAGCTGCGCAAGCGAGGCATACGCAAGCGATTCAGGAATGACGAAGGCTGCGAGCGACAGGCCGGCGATCAGGTCGACGCGAATGTTTTGCGCGGAATACGCGCGCATCCAGCGCAATGCCGGTATCCAGACAAAGCGCGTGTCGGAGAGTGGCCTGTCGCCCATATTCGTTTGCGCCCCGATATTTTCCGCTCTTAGTATGATTTTTACGGCAAAAGCCATAGATCATTGATTTGCATCAATATCGGCCGAGTTCAGCGCCGCGACGCCCGACCTAAGACGCTGGCCAGTCCAGGACCAAGAATAGAAGAATACAGGAGGCTACGAGTGCCGGAACAGGCCCGTCCGGCGGAAAGGCAAGCCGAGCCTATT
>AF_2010_repII_A001DRAFT_10000228_pt1 | contig 10609 bp, 10 predicted proteins | sample AmaForreplIIA001_FD_9190 | JGI IMG/M metagenome (IMG submission 9190)
TGTTTTTGTAATGAATTTATATAGGCAGAATTGGCATTAAATGCATTTCTAGATGCACGACGAGAAAATCAAGCGACTATATAACTTGAAAAAATCAGCCGAGGATGGCGGCGGACAAGAAAGGATTGACGCTCAGCACACGAAAGGAAAGTTGACGGCGAGAGAAAGGATTGACCTTCTTCTAGATGCAAACACATTCGTTGAAATAGACAAATACGTTACGCAGCGTAGTGAAGATCCTGACGCAAGAAAATATTACGGGGATGGAGTTGTTACTGGGTTTGGGTTTGTAAATAATCGGCAGGTCTTTGTATATGCGTACGATTTTACAATTTTAGGAGGTTCGTTGGGCGAAATGGCTGGAAGAAAGATCGCCAAGGTGATGGATCACGCGTTAAAAGAGGGCGCGCCACTCATAGGTATCATCGACTCGGGCGGGGCAAGAATTCAGGAAGGCGTCATGAGTTTGGATGCATACGGAGACATATTTTTTAGAAATACGATGGCCTCCGGTGTAATTCCTCAGATAACTGCTAGTATGGGGCCGTGTGCTGGTGGAGCAGTTTATTCTCCAGCAATGACTGACTTTGTTATCATGGTCGAAAACGTAGGTCAAATGTTTGTAACGGGGCCAGAGGTGGTAAAAGAAGTATTGAGTCAGGAGGTCTCATTCGAAGAGCTAGGCGGAGCTAGAACACACGCTTCGAGGTCCGGCGTAGCTCACTTCGTCGCAAAAAACGAGTATGATTGCGTAGACAGAATCAAGACATTATTATCTTTTATTCCCCAAAATAATACCGAGGAGGTCCCTGTGACTGCAACGACTGATGATCCCAATAGAGTCGATCCAAACTTGATCAATATTTTGCCTGAAAATCCCTATGAGCAGTACGATATGAAGCAGATAATAAAGTCGGTCGCTGATAATGGAGATTTTGTTGAAGTCCATGAGCTATTTGCCGAAAACATCGTCACCGGATTTATGCGGATGGGTGGCAGGTCTGTTGGAGTTGTTGCTAATCAACCTATGTACTTGGCCGGGGCGCTGGATATCAATTCATCGTGTAAGGCGGCCCGTTTTATTCGATTCTGTGACTCGTTCAATATCCCAATTGTTACACTTGTGGATACACCAGGCTACCTTCCAGGTGCGGACCAGGAACATAATGGGATAATTAGACACGGTAGCAAACTACTCTATGCATACTGTGAGGCTACGGTTCCCAGGATCACCTGTATAATTGGTAAGGCATACGGAGGAGCTTATATCGCAATGGGGAGCAAAAATTTACGCACTGATGTAAATTACGCATGGCCTACTGCTGAGATTGCTGTTCTTGGACCAGAAGCAGCTATTACCATAATCCATAGGAGAGACTTAAGACAGTCTCCTGATGCGGTCGCTGTAAAAAAGAAACTCACGAAGGAGTATCGTGACAAGTTTGCTAATCCCTACATAGCAGCTGAGAAAGGGGTAATTGATGCTGTATTAGATCCCATGGAAACTAGGCCAATGATAATCCGAGCATTGGAAGCTTTTGCAAACAAGAAGGAATCCAGACCTTTGAGAAAACACGGTAATATCAATCTGTAGGACGGGTTGTGAATCATGGCTCGCACAATTTCCAGTATTATGATTGCGAACAGGGGCGAGATAGCCCTGAGGATTATCCGCGCTTGCAACGAGCTTGGAATCAAATCGATCGCCGTTTATTCGGATGAAGATACTAGATCTCTTCACGTGAAAAGGGCAAATGAGGCATACTATATAGGACCCTCATCTGCCGCTGAGAGCTACCTTAATACCAGAAAGATTATTGAGACTGCAACAATGGCGGGAGCGGATGCTATTCACCCCGGTTACGGGTTCCTTTCGGAGAATGAGGACTTTGCAGATACCTGCGAGAAGACTGGCATCAATTTCATTGGCCCAAGCAGTAAAGTCATGGCTTTGACAGGTGACAAAATGAAGTGTAAGGCACTGATGAAAAAGGCAAGAATCCCTGTTATTCCAGGCAGTGACGGAAACATCGAGGATGTTGAAGAAGCTGAGAAAAACGCTTCTGAATTCGGGTATCCCGTTCTATTAAAATCAGCTTTTGGTGGTGGGGGAAGAGGGATCAGGCTAGCGAAAGACAGTAACCAACTAAGAGAAGAATTTGAAATAGCAGCAGCCGAATCTCGGGCTGCATTCGGTAAGGCTGCCCTCTATGTCGAAAAATATCTCGAAGGCACAAGGCATATTGAGTTTCAACTTATTCGGGATTCAAGCGGCAATACAAGACATTTATTTGAGCGGGAATGTTCTATCCAACGACGACATCAGAAACTAATTGAATTGTCGCCTTCGCCTGTTGTTACTGCCAACGTAAGAGAAAGGATAGGGGAGATAGCAGTGAGGGCAGCTGAAACCGTAGGCTATGAAAATGCCGGAACGGCAGAATTTCTGCGCGATAAAGATGGTAACTTTTATTTTATTGAAATCAACTCCAGACTTCAGGTTGAACATCCGGTTACAGAAGTTGTGACCGGGTTAGATCTTGTGAAGCTGCAAATTTCAATGGCTCAAGACTACGAAATTCCATTTCAGCAACGTGACCTCAAGATGCATGGCTGTGCAATAGAATGCCGGGTTAATGCAGAGGACCCCTTTTACGACTTTGCCCCTTCTGTAGGCGAGGTTGGCCAGTGCACTCTCCCATATGGTCCAGGAATTAGAGTTGACAGTTATCTATATCCCGGGTGCAGCATATCGGGTTATTACGACTCTCTAATCGCGAAGTTGATATCGTGGGGTCAGACTCCTAATGAAGCACGTCTAAGGATGAAGAATGCTTTGAGAGAGTTTTCCGTTGATGGCATTAACACCACAATTCCCTTATATGAAACAGTAATGAATCATGATGGATTCATAAAAGGAGAATTATCTACAGATTATATTGACAGATTCCACATATTGGACATTATGCGGGCAGACTATCGGGAGATGTGCAAAAGAAAAGCCTCGTCTGCTACTGTAGCCACACTTTTGCAATCAGAATTCATTAAGAGAACAGGCGGCGGTGGTCTACAGTCTTCTAGCAAGAAAGATAGGAGGCCATCTACTTGGAAAAATCTCGGATGGATAAGCGGTGGAGTTTAGATTAGCTGAAACTCAAGAGGAATTTGAGGGACAGGTAATTCGTACTTTTCCAAATGGAGAGATTATCGTGGAGATAAATGGAAAAGAACAGCAGGTCAGGTTAGTGAAGTTGGCTACTGACGAAATTGAATTCTTGTTTGAAAATTCATTTCACCGTGCAAAAGTCGTTCGGTCCAATAGCTCTGAAACTGTGATGTTACTAGATGGACACACTTTTACAATGAAAAAACACTTCAAGTTTGAAAAGTTTCTTTACAAGACCTTATCGTCCGCAACATCCGCAGCTGAAAATAACAACCTAACAAGTCAAATTCCAGGCAGGGTCGTGAACATCTTGGTAAATCCAGGTAACGGCGTGAAGGCGGGTGATTCTGTAATAATACTAGAATCCATGAAAATGCAAGTATCTATAAAGGCTCACAAAGACGGCATTGTTCGAGATATTAAAGTCAGGAAAGGAACTACGGTTGCTCGGAACGATGTCGTCGCGATAATTGGATAATTACTCGTTACATGCCAGATGGCTCACTTTGAGGTACCACAGAGTCAAACGGTGAAACTCTTCTAAGTTCATCAACTACCTTTGACAAGATCGAAACAACCTGATCGATCTCCTCTTTGGTGTTTTGGGTACCGAGAGTTAAGCGAAGGGATCCGCTTAGTTCTGAATGCGAGAATTTCATAGCCTTAAGCACATGCGATGGTCTTTGGTGCTTCGATGAACACGCCGATCCGGTGGAGGCTGCAACCCCCATCTCGTCGAGCTTCATGATCATGTCTTCGCCTTTGACACCGAAGAATGTGAAATGTGCATTGTTCGCAATCCGATTATCGGTAGAGCCGTTAAGACGACAGTTAGGGATTTCTGCCAGGACCCTGCGTACAAGATATTCTCTAAGAGCCAAAACTTCGGTCTGATAGATTAGTAACCTCTCCCTCGCGAGTTCACAAGCTATTCCAAATCCTACTATTCCCGGTACGTTTTCGGTACCGGATCTCAGTGCAAACTCCTGCCCGCCACCGTGAGTAAAGGTAGCGAGTTGCAAGCCGTTCCGTGTATACAATGCGCCAACTCCCTTTGGGCCATTAATCTTATGGGATGACATGGATAGTAGATCCACTCCTAGATAATTGACGTCAATGGGAATTTTTCCAACCGCCTGAACAGCGTCACAGTGGAATAGAGCATTGTTATTGTGAACTATGCGTACAAGTTCGCTGATCGGTTGAATCGTACCTACTTCATTATTACAAAACATTATACTCACAAAGGCTGTTCTCCCTGGTTTCATTGCTTGTTTAAGAGAAGCGCCTCAATCTCTGCTCGATTCGTAACAGGTAGATAAGTCACATCGAAGCCGTTTTTTTTCAAATACTTGCAGGAGTCTAGAATTGATTCATGTTCTATAGAACTAGTTATAATATGATCTTTTTCTGGATTCCTTAATCGAACCAATTCAGCAATCCCCTTGACCGCAAGATTATTCGCCTCGGTTCCCCCGGATGTGAATATTACTTCGTTCTCATTACAGCCAATAAGAAAAGAAACAGATCTTCTAGCTTTTTGAATTGCTCGCATTGTAGTTCTACCAAACATGTGTAGTGAAGATGGGTTGCCGTAATGCTCTTTCAGGTACGGCAGCATCTCTCTTAAAACCTCGTCGAGAATAGGAGTTGATGCGGCGTTATCTAAGTAAATTGGAATAAAGGGGGCATTCAACGGGGGCATGTCAGCTTGGAATCAACACAAGGTTCCGGCCACGGTATCCTCCCGCATCGATCGAGACATACGTGAACCCTAGTTGCTTTAAGAGCGTGTCTAAATTTTCTAATTTCGTAACATCGAACAAGAGAGGCATCTCTTCTTGGAGTACTTCGATTCTTGCGACATCCCCGTGATCTCTAACTCGCACATGCTTCACACCGAACAACCCTTTTACAATACTCTCTGATTTCTCAATCTTCGCAATTTTTTCGTACGTAATAGGGGTGCCTCGAGGAATGCGGGACGCCAAACACGAGTTTGAAGGCTTATCGTGTACTGAAAGGTTATAGTTCTTGGCGATCATCCGTACCTGGGCTTTGGATATAGACAATTCCACCATAGGACTTCTGACGTTGTATTTCTTGAGTGCCTTTATTCCGGGGCGATCATCACAGAGGTCATCCAAATGCGTTCCGTCCACGATCAGATCTGTATTCAATTCTATTGCTTGTTCAGCTAGTCTTCGCCCTAACTCCTTCCTACAATGGTAGCATCTCAGTTGATCATTCTTTGTGAAGTCGGAATATTCTATCTCATCGTATTCAATCAATTTATGGGTAATGCCGATTTCCTCTGCAATGGAGACAGAGGAGGACAGCTCTTCCCGAGAGAGTGTCCTGTAATTTGCGGTGATAGCTATCGCCTTGTTACCTAAAGCTTTTCGCGCTGCCAACGCCACTACTGCACTATCTACTCCACCAGACAACGCAACAATTGCTGCAGTACCGTTTTTTGAAAACCAATGCAACAACTCTTGAAAACGATCAGATTCCCTTGACATCCTCTAGATCCCATTTGTTTTGTACTTGNCCGCTTACTAGCTCCTGCGTTCTCTTCAATGAAAGCCCTGTGCTTGAAGCAATTGTCTTGATGTCATCTAACTCCGGCTTGACACTCAAGATGGCAGAATTCAAACCACGGTTAATCTTAACGTGCACATTGAAATGTTGATCTAGAATAGTAATNGGGACGGTCACAATACTCCTTGGCAGAATAACTCTACGGATCTCTTGAAATCTAGCACCTAGAGTACCTGTCTCTTTAAAGAGCATTTCCAAGATGGCGTTTAGGTTGATGCGATCACATATAATTCTAATCAAATAAGTGGGGCGATTTTTCTTGGTCAATCCTGGTACTACCATAACATCCTTCACGATCCCTCCGGATAATACTTCTATCAAATTTCCAATTACTTCTCCGGATACATCATCCACCGAAGTTTCTATTAGATAACTACTTTCTTCATAGGTTTCATCGACAATTGACGATGAGGCCCCAATAATGAATCGCAAGATGTTAGGAAGTTCTTGAATTACCCTTTGTCCCGTTCCGTACCCTATCTTCGTAGGCGTGAATGTTGGGTAATGCGTTATCGTTTCGGAGGCGAGATTGACTAGGAGGGCAGCTCCTGTGGGGGTCGTTAGTTCTTCATTTGCCTGGCCACCTTCTAGAATAAAATGCCTACCTTTGAAAATCTCCAAGATTGCGTTTGTAGGATTAGGAACCTTTCCGTGAGATAAAGATACAATTCCCCCTCCTACGGCTATTTTAGTAGATAAAATCCGTGCGTCGAATAGCCTCAAGTCCTGTAAAGCTGTTGCACAGCCAATGAGATCCACAAAAGTGTCGATGCTAGATGTTTCTTCTAGAATAACAGAATCAATTTCTTCTCCGTGAATGAGAGCCTCGGCTACAATCATGGTTTTCAGGGATTCCAATGCCAACACTTTGGCGCGTTGTTCTAGATCCAAGGTATTGCAACACGAGGCAAGTGATCGATACATCTCAGTTCCCCGGCGTTTATGACTCTTCTCGCTGTAGTCTAGTCGCAGACAGGTGGCCGAGAATCCATGAGTTACTGTTCTAAGGAAGTTAGCGTTCTTTATAGTGCTACCACTTAGGAAATTTTGGGATGCGAAAATCGCGTCTAGGATCTTCTTTTCGTTCGCTCCTGCATTAACCAAGGTAGAGAGTAACATATCTCCAGAAATCCCAGACAGTTGGGCATCGACTATTGCAATCTTCGTCATAGAATGTGGAATCATAGCAGTGTCAATATATTACTTGTCACCTAAGTCTTCTCCCTCCATTATGCTTGAAAGTGGCGTCAAGGACATCCAAAAGTTTTAACTATATACCTTCTCTTTTCTTTAGGAATATGACTATCACCGTGATCGGCTCAGGAAAGGTGGGAGCCTCAATTGCCTTGAACTGCTGTCTACGAGACTTGGATAATGTGCTATTGGTCGATATTATCCCGGGTCTACCTCAAGGGGAAGCCATGGACATAAATCATCAACTTTCCGAAATGGGAATAGATTCCTCGGTACGAGGTACTAATAACTATGGTGACATGAATGACTCACGCATTGTAGTACTCGTAGCCGGAGTGGGGAGAAAACCTGGAATGAGTAGGATGGATCTTCTACACACCAATGCAAATATTGTAAGGGATGTTTCACTAAAAATTGCCTCTTATGCCAAACATTGTTCATTGATCGTAGTGACAAATCCTCTAGATCCAATGACTTACCTTGCATTGAAAACGACAGGCATGGATAAGAATAAAGTTATGGGAATGGGCAACTTATTGGATGTCTCAAGATTTAAGAGCTTTATAAGAGAAGGAATCAACGTATCGAGAGAATCGATCCAGGCTATGGTGATAGGCGAACACGGAGAAAACATGCTGCCGTTGACAAGGTTTTCATCCATCGGCGGCGTTCCTTTGAACGAATTTGTCAGCCCAGAATTGCAGGCTCAAATTTTTGAAAACACCAGAAAAGTCGCAGCAGAAGTGATTGCATTAAAAGGCGCTACTATATATGCCCCGGGTAACGCAGTCGCGACGATGGCCGAGGCCATAATTAAAGACAAGAAACAAGTTATTCCGGTATCGGCCCTCCTAGAAGGCGAATATGCAGCAATGAATATCTGTATTGGCGTCCCAGCCATCATTGGCGAAAAAGGCATAGAGCGTATAATTGAGCTACAACTAAATTCGACTGAGCAAGAGATTTTTCGTAAAGGCATCACCAGCGTTAATGGAGCGGTAAAAGAAATCTTGGCGTAAATTTTTATTGGCACGGTACCATTCACTAGGAACGAATGGATCTAAGGACGATTTTAGAAAAATACGCAAAAGGAGAACTTTCTCTAAACGATGTTTACAACCAGATCTCAATCCATTCAGTTGAATACGTGGGAGATAATCTTGCTAGGCTGGATAGCGGAAGAGAAATCCGACGTGGCGTCCCGGAAGTAATCTTCGGAGAGGGAAAGGAGTCAAGAGACATCATAAAAATTGTTTTGGCCGCGTTAAAAAGACAGAGGAACGTGCTCGTGAGCAGAGTGTCTGATAGGGAGTTGCATAGCGTTTGCAAGATCCTAAAAAGCAAAAACCTACATGTTGAAGTAGGAAAAAGGAGTACTACAATACTGATCAAAACAGACATTAGCACCAAACAGGAACCTGACGGCATGATAGGAATTTTGTCTGCGGGGACATCAGATATTGGTGTGGCGGAGGAAGCAAGGTTGATGGCTAAAGCTATGGGGTGCGACGCAACTGTATATTACGATGTTGGTATCGCCGGGCTACACAGACTCCTCGATGCTATGCATGAAATGATCGAGTTAGAAGTTGGCGCAATAGTCGTAGTAGCCGGGATGGAGGGCGCCCTAGCGTCAGTCGTATCCTCAATCACGAACGTGCCGGTGATAGGTGTCCCAACTTCCGTAGGCTACGGGTTCGGATCGGGTGGAATTGCAGCTCTTTCGTGCATGCTTCAAAGCTGCACTTTTGGTCTTGCGGTTGTGAACATAGATAATGGAGTTGGTGCAGGAGCATTCGCGGCACTCATCGCCAAAAGAGTACGCCGGAATTATAAATCACCCGGTGGGACTGCGATTTTGGACACAAAAGAGAAGGATTTGTTGTGATAAAACGTTTATAAGTGCTTCCGCGGTCGTCTTCTAATCATTAAGGATCGAGGAAAAGTAAATAATGATTTATGCTGCCGATCTTCGGAGAAATAGAGAAAATCGAACAAATTACCGTAAAAGGGCAGCGATGCTTCTAGGCAAGCAATGTTTTGTCTCGATAACTGTTAGCAATCAAAATGTCAAAGCGCAGGTTTTGAAACCCTTTTCGCAAGGAGACAAAGTAGTCTCGGCTACTTTCAGCAAAGAACTTGTGAAATTTGGTTGGGAGGGGTCAATGAAAGGTATTCCCGCATGCTACCTAACAGGCTTGCTGTTGGGAATTAAAACGCTCGGTCAGGGTATTACTAGTCTGATTCTTTATACCGGTAAAGGCTCTTTCACTTCAAGAGTTGCGGCGTGTCTGAAGGGGATGATCGATGCTGGACTTCGTGTCCCAGTGTCTGAAGTGTCGTTGCCAAATAATGAGCGGTTATCAGGTACCCATGTTGCTCAGTACGCTGCGCTGTTAAAGCAAGATGGAGATAGATATAGATCGCAGTTTTCTCTCCTTTTGAAAAATGGCTTCCTGCCTGAAAATTATCCTAATTATTTCGAAGAGGTAAAGAGCAGAATTATTAATTCTGGTACTGTTGTTGCGAATAGCGCCGCTACTACTGCCACGAATAACACCACGACTACCAGTAGCACTGGTACCACGGGTGTGACCAGACTTACTTGATAAAGTGACTAATGGAAGAATGATAGATGAGTCGAATCTCTAGACAACAAGGACAGGAAAGAGAATGGCAGCCGCGCACGAGCCTCGGTTCGCTCGTCTTTAGCGGCAAAATCAATTCAATGGATGAAATATTTGAAAATGGAATGAGAATTCAAGAGCCAGAGATCGTCAAACATTTGATCCCGGACATCAAGAGTCAGGTTATCCACGTGGGCATCGTACAAAAGCAAACGGATGCAGGTGAGATGACGCGCTTTGATTCCTTGGTTGCTTGTGGAAATGAGGGGGGCTGGTTCGGAGTGGGTACAGGAAAGGCCTCACAAATGCGCGTAGCAATAGAGAAGGCTACCATGGCGGGATATCTTAATATCATTCCGGTAAAGTTAGGATGCGGCAGTTGGGAATGTAGGTGCAATCAGTTGCATTCCATACCATTCAAAGTTAAAGGAAAAGCAGGAAGCGTAACAATAGAAATTATCCCCGGACCTCGCGGTTTGAGCCTTGTGGCGGGAGAGAACATCAAGGGCCTCTTAAAGCTGGCGGGGATAAAGGATGCGTGGACAAGGTCATTTGGTTCTACTAGCACGATGTTTTCGACTGCAAAGGCTATATTCAATGCTCTTCGAAGTACATACGTCACGGGCTGATGCAGAATGGCCTATCTTGTAGTTAGGATACGGGGAAGCGTCAATGTCCCAGAGTCTTCAAAGGCAACCTTAACCCATTTGAACCTCGACAAGAAATTCCGCGCTACTATCATACCGGAGAATCGACATTCGTTAGGCATGCTTAGGAAAGTAAAAGAATTGGTCGCATGGACATCTACAGAGCCCGGATTTGTCAAAGAGTTGTTGGAAAAGAAAGGAAGAAAGGTTGGCCCCTCTGATTGGTCGGGGGAATACAAGAGCATCGAAGAACTTGCATCAGCAATCTCGAACGACAAGGCCACGATGTCCAAAATCCATGGTATCAAACCCTGGTTTGCATTGAATCCACCACGAGGGGGCTTTAAACGAAAAACGAAGAAACAGTATGGAGA
>AF_2010_repII_A001DRAFT_10000231_pt1 | contig 10585 bp, 12 predicted proteins | sample AmaForreplIIA001_FD_9190 | JGI IMG/M metagenome (IMG submission 9190)
TCCTCTAGAGCTCGAGATAGTGTGATTTCAGCAAAGATTTCATAATTTGCCCGGAAATTAATATAACCACCAGGATGCGCCTCAACCGAAAATATAGTCGATAAAGCTCCCCTTTCGTGTTGGTTTGTGATTATGGGTAGAAGGTAATTCTTCACAAACATATCTGCGAACTCATAAGGCTTCAGATTAAAGACCCTGCTTATTTCAAAAGCAATATTTGAACTTAGATCTCCAAATTCAGGTTTGGGTGGATCCAAAAGCTCAAATTTCTGTTTTGGATGACCTAATCTCTCTAATCCAACCGAAATGAGCTCGCCAACTTCACGAATTAGAGTTCGAAAAGTCATTCTAGGGACATATTTCCAAATAATTGAACATAACTAGATTAACGGCGTCGACCAAGCCTTTCCCGGCATTGCCACTGACCACATGTGTTGCCTTTGCTTTCACAAAATCATCCGCATGATTGAGCGTGACGCTGGAGCCACATATATTGAAAAGAGGTAAATCTGTCTCACTGTCTCCAATCGCGACAGTTTTCTTCGCATCCAAATTTAAGAACTCGAGGGCCTTTTGTAGGCCTGATCCCTTATCAATACCTTTTTCATTTATATGATAGGCGTATTTACTGTCACTTAGAGTTAAATCTAGCCCATTTTCTTCTAATATATTAATTCCTTCTTGCAAATCAAATGTCCGCGCTAATACTACTTCGGTAAGCCTATTGAAAACAGGCTTCATTTGAACTTTCTCAATGTTTTGATTTAGCACTTTGTATCCCTCAAGGCAGTTTTCTTTACTAGCTAAAAGTAAGTGATTGTCAGGAGCAGTGGTAATGACGCCTCCATTTTCTCCCACAGAGAGCTGTGTTGTTCCCCCGAATACAGCAAGTACAAAAGCCTCTAGTGACGATCTCCCAGTAACGTAAATTACTTTTAAACCCATTTCTTCTAAAAAGCGCAGTGCTGCGAGGCCATCTAAATGGACCCTCCCACAACCATTTTCCGTTAGTGTACCGTCAATATCAATTGCAAGAGCTTTAATGCCATTCAGCTCAACCTACCTCCAAAGCACAAAACTCCTCTTTGTTCAAATCCTACCGTGTCAATTGCGCACTTTCCTCTCAGGTATAAGTGTAATGTTCGCTTCTGGGTGCATTTGATATGTAAAGGTATTCAGGAATGCATGCAGCTACAACTACAAACAAAGACGTACGTACTAACGTGATAGACAATTGCTCGATTATAACCAAAAAGTTTTATGCATCTCTGCGTGGACACTTTAAGTTTTTGCGTTTACAATTACGAGGCAAAAATGACCTGCTATTTCTTCATATTCAAACTAGGTATTATTAGAGAATCGATCAAAGTTAAACCGGTCATACTAGGATCTAACGTGCTAACATTGTTTAAACATCGAATAGTCCCTTACATAATGAGAATTGCAAACGAAGATTTTTCATCAGTTTTACCACCCTCTTCTTTATACATCGTGCATATACCTATTTTATCTTAATTAAGGTACAGTACTGGTCTTTGGCCCTCAGTGTGAAATCCGAGGGCTTATCAAATTACTATCGATGACTGGCTTTTCCCAACTGTGCTTTAACTTTGACCGACGATTAGACAAAGATTTTTGTTTCGTAACATTGATTTTTATTTTGAACCCGTATCTGAGACTGCTAGTCCACTTCTCGACCTCTAGGACAGATCCAGTGCCTGCGAGTCGATCTCCTTCTCTAGTTAACACTACGAAATCAATTTTGTCTCCCTTCTTTTTTGTAGAAATCCGATCATAGAAATGTTGCCAATCTACCGGATTCAGAACAAGTGCTTGAACTACCAAAATGTCACCGATTACGACATCGGTTAAGTAGTTAGGCAGCACTTCCAGATCGCCTATTTTCGCATACATTAATACATTTTGTGTGAGTGAGTATATATCTTTTTTATACTTACTTTATGACAACTGCCAACTATTCACTTCAGACGGTACTGCTATAACAATATTTCTCAATATTCCATCAATAAAATCTAATTTTTTGACCGATTAGCTGGAACAACAAAGGTATCCTTAAATAATGACCAAAAACCATGGAACGGAGGGCCCGTGGCCCAGTCAGGATAGGGTGCTAATTAACCAAACATAAGCCTCCGAAGCCAGTTGTCGTGGGATCGAAGCCCACCGGGCCCGTTGCATTCTGTCATCTAAACAGAAAAATGAATCAGCTCGTTAGCAAGATTTCAATTTGGACTATATTTTTGCAAGTTTATTTGCTAACTTAATAATAAGATTTCACGTAGGAATCCTTATATGAGTTAAGATTTGTTATTCCATGATTAAACATTGGCGGCCCTCGAACTTGTTACGCTTAAGGAACAAGATAATGTGCTTCTAGAAAGACATGAGTTGACAGTGTTATTCAAAAATGGAGCTGGAAGGATCAAGAAATCTGAAGCCGCAGCATTAGTTGCAAAGCAGCACAATAGCGGCAAGGCGGTTATTCCTATTGCAATGACATGCTTTAAAGGAAGAAATGACATTATAGGCACTTTTTATGTTTATTCAGACGAAAAATCCGCGAAAAGCAATCTTCCTCGATATAAAATTCTGAGGACTCTGCCTAAGGATGAAAGGAAAAAAATTCTCGCCGAAGAGAAAGCAGCAAAGTTGAAAGCAAAACAGGCGCTTGCCGGGCAAGCACGGGGACAAACTAGAGGAAAGAAATAGCTTGGCTGACAAGAAGAAATCCAAGGGCGAAGTGGCAGTGTATCAATTTTACCAAATTCAAGGTGAAAAATTAACCAGAAAGAAGCGGGACTGTCCCAGGTGTGGTAAAGGAGTATTCATGGCTGATCATCGTGACAGACTTAGCTGCGGAAAGTGCGGCTTTACTGAATTTTCGGAACATTCAAAAAAGGCATCCAGAAAGCGTTAATCATTAAGAGGCTATCAGTTCAAATTAAAGTCAAAAGCTAGGGTATATACATTCGATATATGCATGCTACTTTCTGCTCCTTAGAGAGGAAATATTTATCATTTTATTTTCTTTTTTTGAACTATTTTNGGGCATTCATTTTTAGAATGAAGATCAGGCTTTCACATTGGAAAATAAAATGTCGTGTAAATGAACTTGNACTGTCTTACAGCTTATTATGTTCAATAACCTCGAAAATGTCAAAGACTTTGGTCTCGCATCTAGTTCCAACAATCTGCGAAACGCTGGGTACTGTATTGTCATAGCCGCTAACGAATTTTTTTATGATGAACCCTCCTTCCACCAACATGTCTAATTCAAAGGACTCATTACTAGCTTGTGAGACCTCAATGGAATAGATTCTCTTCGAGGTCATTTTGCTTTTATTTTGAAATCTTACAATAGAGGAGTTCATTTTATTGAAATTTTCAAGCCTGTGGAAGTCGAAAATACTAGAACTTTCAACAAAGACTTTCGCCCTTGTAATGAATCGAACCGGGGAGCGGGGTATCCTTTTTCTTTCTGTATCTATAACAACTTCAACTTCGTTTGTATCGACGATAATACCACCCCTTATGGACCTGACTTTGGGATCCGATATGCGAACAAAAAAAGGCCTGCCCTTTCCGGATACGAGACTATTCGAATCTTCACTCCCCACCCATGAGAACTTTGGGGCCCTTCCCTTAGTTAAATGAAGCATTTCAGTTGCGATAATAGCTTCAATACTTCGATCATGATGGCCACAATAGTTGCAGTTTTCACATCCATTACCGTCACATTGTTTGCATAGACGTCTCCTTTGAGGCAAACCTCTTTGTTTCTTAATATATCGCCCCGTAAATGTTATAGACTTGGAATTGGCTTGAATCTTCACTTCTCCTTGTCGAGACAANATNACTCCAATCGACAAATCCGGTTCATGAAAGCATAGCTTTTTTCTGGAACTTGCTTGAAACCTTTCTCTCAATTCGTTTTGAAGCTGGCTCTTTATACTTTCCTTTCCTCTTATCTTGTAACGAGCTCTTATTAGGTCTTCCCTGTCAAAAATTTCGTGAGGCAAGCTTATTCCTATCGAAAAAGTTTCGAATTGATAGGCATGAATTACCTCTGATTCGATGCGCTGGTTGAAATATTCCAATTGACTCATTAAGCCGCGACAGATAAAGCACGGCCCAATCTCATTGGATAATTTCTCTCCTTGCCTGAGAGTAGTTTGACGCATAGTACAATAGACACAAAGATTATAGCGATTCCTTAACTTTAGTTCGCGCAATCCAAGGTATAATTTTTCAACCAATACCGAATCGCCGTAGCATACCTTGCATTTGCCGACCCTTTGCCTGCTTCATCATTGACTTGGAATTATTGTATTGTTTAATCAAGTCCTTAACATCGTGCTCCATCATTCCAGAGCCTCTTGCCACTCGTTTTCTTCGAGATTCATTCATTATGTCCGGATTACGGCGTTCTAATTTGGTCATAGATTGAATGATAAATCTCCATTTTTCCATTTTATTTTGCAAGGCATCTAGTTGGTCATCTTTTACCATTCCAGAAAGTCCGGGCAAATTGTCAATTACATTTCTAAAGCCCATTTTCCCAACATTTTCCATTTGTGAATAGAAATCTTCAATTGTCATTTTCCCGCCCAATAACCGCTTTGCCTGCCCCTCATCTGCCTGTAGCTCAAGATTCTTTGCCATCTCGAGCAGAGCCTTAATATCGCCCATCCCTAACAATCTCCCAACAAACTGAGTAGGAGAAAACTTTTCCAAATCGTCGATGCGTTCACCAGTACCTATGAACATTACATGAGCTCCCGTTGCTGATGAGGCTGCTATAACACCTCCTCCTTTGGCGGTACCATCGAGTTTAGATATTACTATGCCGCCTACTGGCGCCGCGTCATGGAACGCTTTTGCTTGGTTATAAGCTTGCTGTCCAATTGTACCGTCGATAACTAGCAACACTAGGTCGGGTCTTGAGACCTCGTGCATTGATTTCATTTCTTCTAATAGTCCTCTCTCTTCTTTGTGTCGACCTGCTGTATCAATAATGATAATGTCAGGATCTTCGTTCTTGAAGTGTTCAAGTCCCTTCTTCACGATATCGACTGGGTCTTTATTTGAATCATCCCCGAAGACTTCGACATTAATCTTATTGCAGTTCATCTTTAGCTGGGCTAAGGCACCAGGCCTCCATGTATCAGCACCAATGACGGCTACACGATAGCCATGCTTGGTCAGCCATTTCGCAAGTTTGCCTGTAATGGTTGTTTTACCGCTGCCTTGGATCCCAAGCATTAGCACAACGTTCTGTTGCCCAGGCTTGAAACTTAGCTCATCCTCTGAGCCCCTTTGAAATTTATCTATGCTAGTAATCGTTTCTCCAGAATATCCGAGTAAATGGGCAAGTTCGCCATACAAAATCGTAATTATGTGATCCTTTCTCGAAAGCCCTTTCACGGGTTGCTCGGTGAGCGCTCGCTGCTTCAATCTATTAGTAATTGAAAGTACTAATCTAACATTCACATCAGACTGCAGCAATGCTCTCTGAACGTCCTTGCAAAGAGAATCAATAATTTCCTCGTTTATGTCTGAAGCTCCAACTATCTTCTTCAAAGCACCTCTAAGGCTAGAGCGTAAATTGTCCAGCATAGCTATTTCTCTACTAGAGCCGCATCTTGTATTTCAAATATTCCCCGCTGACCATCCCACCTAATTCTAGCTCTTCTAATCCCGAGCTTCTTACGATAAATTGGACAATCAACGATCAAAGTCTCTGCTTCCCCACCCTCGAACGTAATATTGATACGGTATCTTTCGCAGACACGCTTAAGAGATACCAAAGACACAGGATTCAGAATTGTGCCTAACCACGACTTGTCTAATCCCATTGCAGATACACCCACGATCATTATCTCGAATTTCAGCTCAATCAACATATCGATATAATTAGATTGTTCAACCTGCCAAAGGGGACATACCTCCTCAAGGTTAAGCTTTCTGCAGACCTGTTCGAATACCAGTTTCTGATATCTGCTGGCTATCGCTCCATGGACCACCCCTTCTGCTTTATGATGAGACATTGCAAGGGCTATTGCCTTCTCTAGGTATCGAGTTTCTTCCTCTTTCGTGCCTGATTTTTCAACAAATAAGAGAGACGGAATATTCATGGCTTCACCCAGTGAAGTAGCAATGTTGCAGTTAGGATAATGAAAAAGCAAACTAGAGTCGCTATCAGGACACATTGTTAACAGACATGAGACTTCGTGTCCTATCATCTTCGCTTTATACATAGCAAAGGTGCTATCCTTACCTCCGCTAAAAAGGGCCAATAATTTCATTCACGGAAACCTGCTTTCTATTGTGCAGTGGGATGCTTCAGCACTCATAATCGTCATCACGTTGACTTCTACTTCAGACGGCTCTTCCAAGTTCCTCATTAGCATCCAAATAGGAGTTTATCATATTTGTATAAATGCAATACGGAATTTCATTTTTTTTGAAACCAAAAATTTAAGCCTCCATTCATGCGAAAACTATCGTTTGATTCGATTCCCGGTCCTGGTTACCAACCCTTTGTATCCATCACTTGGTATCCCGCGGGCAGGATTTGCTCCAGATTACGTGAAGGCAACTTGTTTGAGCCTGCGACTCTTCGGTTTCCATTTTTGTAAGCCCAGTAGGCCGATTCACATGGTCAGCTTTTAACTTAGCCAACATCTACAGCCGAAAGCTCTACCAGGCTGAGCTACCGCGGGACAATTTCGAGTATCGCAGATACTATATATTCTTACAGGTGTAATCCTTGCAATCTCATGGCATGTGACATTTCGGGTCTCATTATCTGGCTAGGAAGCCTGCTACGTCCCTACAGAAATAGGAAATTATTAAATCTGCCCCTGCACGTTTCATTGCGCAGATTGAAGAAATTATCCAGGCCTTTTCATCGATCCAATGCATCGAGGCAGCCGCTTTTATCATTGCATATTCTCCGGAGACATTCTGCGCTGCCAAGGGAAAGCGAAACTTCTCCTTCACTAAGGAGATCATATCAAGGTAAAGTATCGCAGGCTTAATAATGATCATGTCCGCTCCTTCAAGAATATCATTTTGTACCTCACGAATGGATTCTTTCCAATTCGTATATGGAGTTTGGTACGAGGATTTGTCTAAATGAATTCGGTCATTGATTTGCTCCGAAAACGCCAACTTTCTAAAGGGCGAATAGAGCGAAGAAGCATACTTGATTGAGTAAGGGTAGATTTTTACCTTTCTAAAACCAGCCTCATCCAAAAGAGTTCTGATTGATTTAACTTGGCCGTCCATCATAGAAGACGGTGAGACAATATCTACTCCGGCTTCGGCATGAGTCTTTGCTATCTCGCATAGGGAGTGAACAGTATGATCATTCTCAATATTGGTGCCCAATTCATCACTTAAACCACAATGCCCGGACAAGTTATATTGGCACATACAGACATCAGTTATGATAGTAACTGCATCACCGAATTCTTCTTTCAACTTTTTTACTGTCCTTTGTACAATTCCTGCATTGTTCCATGCGTAGGTACCAAATATATCCCTAGATGAAGGTATGCCAAATAGTATTATGGATGATATTCCTTTTATTAGCAATTGACTGACCTTGAAGACTGTATCTTCGATAGAACACGAGGTGAAATCAGGAATGTGAGATGTTGTCTCTACCGTAGTCTTACAATCCCTTACAAACAAGGGAGCTACCAATTGGTTTGTCCTGAGTCTTACTGAATCAACGAGATTAATTAATTCGTCTTCACTAAAATAGCTCTTCAGCAAAATCCTAGGTAGGGATTGAGAAAACACATATGAATCTTATTATGCAAGTTCAAGGTCGTACGTATCAAGATTGGATATAGACTTGGCATTCACCCAGATAACTGTTGGTATTCCTTGTTTCAACGAGGAAAGTAATATTATCAATCTCCTAACTATGGTCTCNGAACTAAACTCTGAATTACCCTGGATTTGTGAGATAATCATTTCAGATGACTCNACAGATGGCACAGCTAGGTTGGTTGAGGAATTTGCTGCTAACAACCCTAATCTTAATGTAAAGTGTCTACATCATTCTTCTAGAAAGGGAGTTGCTAGGGCATGGAATGAAATTTTTCAGAATGCCAAGGGGCAAGTTATTATATTGTTTGATGCAGACGTAACACCTGACACACACTCCATTAAAGAATTGATATTGTCGTTAAAGGGGAACGCAGCGTTATGTATTTCGAATACATTGCCCGCTAGATCTTCGACCATTGCAGGGAGGGCATCTCACTTTGTGTCAACTTGGCTTAGACTTGTAAAGAAGAATAGGCTATCGCAGTACACGACAATCGGGCGAGGACTGTTGATTCGCACTGACTTAGCAAGGAAGATACGTATTCCTGAAAACATTATTGCGGTAGACTTGTTTCTTCAATGCAAGGTATTGGAACTCAAAATGGAGGTTGTATATAACGATCTATCAGTTGTGAGCTTTAACCCCCCGGGAACAGTCGAAGATTTTAATTCTCAGGTAATTAGGTCCGTAATTGGCCACAATCAAATTCGCGATTGGGTTGAAAGATTTAACATATGGCTTCCATTTGGTGTGGCAGTACGCTTGGCCTGGCAGACTTTTTTGTCAGACCCCTTGGGGGCACTTTCACTCGTCACTTGCTGTTTTCTGCTTCCTTACCACAAAACCAGGATTAAAGGCTTGGGCTCGAACTTATGGCATATTGCGAAAAGCACTAAAAGAATGGATAAAACTTAACGTAGAATTTAATTTAATGAATTCTACGAGCAGCGTGGAGATGAAATACCAATATCAAGAATTATTTTGAATGGTAATATATTTATCGTGGTCTTATTATTAAGATTTGGTTGACTGGTGCTCCTTGCGTACAGGGTTATATTTGTACGCCCCATGAGAAAGAATCTAACAATCTCGTTGAAAAGTTGGCTGGTTCCATAAACGTGATGAACATTTACTTCGTTACCGCAACCTTTTCTGCGGAGAGTATGCTTTATTTTCCAAACCGGGCTAACCACTACATTCTAGCCTCCTTTTCTAATGCAATCGATTTAGAGTTAATTTATAACAAAGTACCAGAGAGATTATCCTTTATGCTTAAGTTGAGTGATTCTTTGTTCGAGCGAAATCCTCGCAATATTAAATATATTTCTGCATATTTTACTAAATATGTCTATGGAGAATCAGAGATGTCGGACATTGCAAATATTATAGCACGACGAGAAAAGGTAAAAAATCTTACATTAGCACAATTGCAATTTTTAAATTCCTCTCATCCAAAATTCACATTCCCATATGCAAGAAATGTGATCGTCTTAGAAGTTGAAGGGGAGAAGACACATCAGAGTGACCAGAAATATTGCGAACGGACTCAAAGGGATGTAGCCCGAAAAGGCATCCCTTTAATTAATCTTGTTAGCCTATCAATCTTGGATAAATTGAAGTGAACAGAAGTGTTAAATATGCATAATTCCTTTCTTGCTAAGAATTACATTGAGCAAACCGATGGACTTGGGTAGCCTCAAAGTTGGTTCATACATTGTAATCGACGGGGAACCATGCAGGATTGTGTCTTATGACCATAGCAAGCCCGGAAAACATGGTTCTGCAAAGGCAAGGGTTTCTGCCATTAGTGTATTTGACGGCTCGAAACATACTCTAGTCTCACCAGTATCTGCTGGGGTGGAAGTGCCATTAATTGACAAAAGGAACGGTCAGATCATTTCTATTTCAGGAAATAGTCTCCAGCTAATGGATCTGGAGACATTCGAGGTTTTCGATACTTCGGCGGTGGAGCAAGATATTATGGATAAGGTGCACCAGGGCGGGGAAGTCGAGTATTGGAAAGTGCTCGAAAGAATCAAAGTAGCGCGTGTAAAGAATTAAGTTAAGTAGATCGAAACTACGTACTGATGCAACTAGACATTGTACTAATAAAAACTTTTATACCGTAGCACGGGATGTAGGCTATGGCAAATACTTCAAAAGATCCAGTTCCAAAAATTGTTGCTCTGGAAGTCCTCCAAAAGAACGGCGTTAATGTCGAGAGGTTAAAGGAGCTCATTACGAAAGGAGTCGGTGCAGAATTTACTACATACTATTATTATACAATCTTAAGAATGCATTGTACAGGACTTGATGGAGAAGGCGTTAAGGAAATTGTCGAAGATGCTAGAATCGAGGATAGAAATCATTTTGAAGCTATGGTTCCACGTTTGTATGAATTGGGTGGAAGTTTACCAAGAGACATTAGAAAATTTGCAGATCAGGCCGGATGTCCTGATGCATACTTGCCGGATAACTGGGAGGACCTCAGGTCGATATTGAAAGTTCTCTTGGAAGCTGAGCAATGTGCCATTAGATCCTGGGGAGAGGTTTGTGATATGACTGCGGGCAAAGATCCTAGAACGTATGATATCGCACAAAGAATAATGCAGGAAGAGGTAGAGCACGAGGCATGGTTTATCGAACTACTGTCAAAGAGGCCATCTGGTCATTTCAGAAGAAAATTCGTTGGCCAGTCCCCACATACCGGTAGCCAAGGAG
>AF_2010_repII_A001DRAFT_10000232_pt1 | contig 10575 bp, 5 predicted proteins | sample AmaForreplIIA001_FD_9190 | JGI IMG/M metagenome (IMG submission 9190)
CGTGTGTTCTCAATGGCGATGACAGCCTGGGCAGCGAAGTTTTTGAGCAGTTCAATCTGTTTATCGGTAAATGGCCGAACCTCCTGGCGGTAGATAGCGACAATGCCGATCAGTTCGTTCTCCTTGAGCATCGGTACGTCGAGTACGGTGCGCGCACCGGCCTTATCGACAATGCCAACCGGCCCCGGCTTGCGTTCGATGTAGTCTTGATCCGTCTTTAAGTCGGCAATGTGTAGTGGTTGCTTTGTCGCGATGAGGCGGCTGAAAATGCTGGGGCGAATTACTGGTTCTCGCAGCCGCAACTCAGCATATGCTGGAGGTGCGCCATGCGTGGCACCGATGCGAAAGTTATCTCCCTCGCGTAGCCAGAGATTGCCAAATTTGGCGTCGCAGATTCGTACGGCGTTTTCCAGCATGGCCTGGAATACCGGCCCCAGCTCGCCGGGAGAGCTCGAAATAACCTTAAGCACCTCCGATGTCGCCGTCTGCTGCTCTAGCGACTCGGTTAGGTCATCAGTACGTTGGCGCAATTCATTGAGCAGTCGCGCATTCTCGATGGCGATGACGGCCTGCGCAGCAAAGTTTTGAGCCAACTCGATCTGCTTGTCGGTAAACGGGCGCACTTCCTGCCGGAAGATAGCAAAAATACCGATTACCTCATCCTCTTTGGTCATCGGCACGGCAATAAGAGTGCGTGCACCGGCGAGATTGAGAACTGCAAATCGTGCCGGATCGTTGGTGTAGGCTGGTTCCGCACGAATGTCAGCGACCTGGACTGGCTGCCTAGTTGCCGCCGCACGACTAAGCGCGGTTCCTGGGCCCGGATGAATTACCGGCTCGCGCCGTCGCGCCTCAACAAATGCAGGTGGTGCATCGCGGGATGAGGCAACCGCGCGGAAGGCGTCGCCGTCGCAAAGGTAAAGCACGCCAAACCGCGCTTCGCATAGGCGTGTGGCATTCGCGAGCATGGCATCAAAAACTGGCTCAAGTTTGCCAGGCGAGCTTGAGATGACCTTGAGCACCTCCAAGGTCGCCGCCAATTGCTCATCGCGTTCGTGTATTCGCCAACCGAGTTGTTCTTGCAGGTCGGCAATCGGTAGGTGCGCGGCAGGCGTTTTGCGAGCTTTTGGCCTACGTGTGTTGCGACGCCGGCCCTTACCCGACTGACCGTTTGCTGTACCACGCCGTCTCATGTCGCCCTCTGGGCGGTTCGTGATGTTGAACTTTATGTAAGTTCCAGTGGCCGCGCTATGTCCGCTTTGGGTCAGAAGCGGACATGCGCAGTGCAACTAGGGATGTCCGCTTTGGGTCAAAAGCGGACATTGAGCCGTCTCACTCGATCACCTCGTGAGCACTCGCGAGAAGCGGTGGCGGCACGGTAAGACCAAGCGCCTTGGCGGTCTTGAGATTGATCGCCAGCTCAAACTTGGTTGGCGCCTGCACCGGCATGTCGGCTGGCTTCTCGCCCTTGAGGATACGATCGACATAGCCGGCCGCTTGCCGGAACGACTCGGTGATATCAGGACCATAGGAGATCAAGCCGCCAGCAGTGACGAAGAAGCGTTCCCAGTAGATCGCCGGCAGCTTGTGCCGCGCCGCCAGCGTGACGATCAGATCGCGATGCTGCACCACCGCAGCGCTCGGCGACGGGATCAAGCCGCCATTCGATAAGCGCGCGAAATTTGCGACCGACTGCTCTATCTCGCCGGCGTCACGCATGTTGACCGGGATAACCTCCATCCCGAGTGACGGCGCCACGGTCTGGATGGCGGTAAACACGTTGATGGTAAAGCCTTGGCTGGCGTCGCGAAGGACTGCCACTCGCGTCACGCCGGGTGCAATCTGCTTGAGCAGCTCCAGCCATTTAGCGCCCATGCTGAATTCCCAGTTCATGAAACCGGTGGCGTTGCCGCCCGGCCGCGCTAAACTGTCGACGAAGCCGGCGCCGACCGGATCGTTGGTAGCGGTGAATATGATGGGCACGGTGCGGGTGGCCTGCAGCAACGGCAGTACGGACGAAGTGGCGGCAGCCAGGATGGCGTCAGGCGCAAGCGCGGCCAATTCCGCCGCGTGTTTGCGAATTTCGGCGGCATTGGGCGTGGCCCAACGGGTGTCGACGCGCAGGTTGCGGCCAATGGTCCAGCCCAATAGCCCGAGCCCCTGCAGGAATGCCCCGAGACGGTCCTGCCATACCGCATCGTTTGCGGCTGCGGGAAGGAGTATCCCGACGCGCCGCATCCGGTCGCCCTGCTGCGCACGCGCCGCGATTGGCCACGCGACCGTCGCACCGCAAAGAAGGCTGATGAACTCGCGCCGTCTCATTGCCTCCCCCGAGGCTCAGGACAGGGCACCGAAAACTTAGACTAGCACACTGGAAGGGACAGGGTGCGAAGTCTGGCTAATGTCCGCTTTGGGTCAAAAGCGGACATGTGCAGTGCAATAGGTCATGTCCGCTTTACCCCCGAAAGCGACATCAAATGCGACAGATGGGAATGTCCGCTTTGGGCCCAAAAGCGGACATTGGATCGTTTACTCGATCACCTCGTCGGCGCGCAGCAAAAAAGATTCTGGGATCGTAAGTCCGAGTGCCTTGGCAGTCTTAACGTTGATTACCCACTCGAATTTTGTTGGTTGCTCAACAGGAAGATCCGCAGGTCGCGTGCCCTGCAGAATCTTGTGTGCGTATGATGCCCCGCGCCGAAACAGGTCGGGTAGGCTCGCGCCGTAGGACATGAGGCCCCCTGCCAGTACATTCTCCCGGATTTGAAACATGCTCGGTATACGATTTTCCGCAACAAAGGCGATAACCCTTTTGACGTGAAGTTGGTGAAAAGGATCGTTAGTCATCAGCAGCGCATCAGGATGTTCGCGCAGCATGGCGTCAAAGGCAGCATCAAACTCGTTGGTACTGCGGACCTCCACCAGGATAAGGGTCATACCCAGTTTTGGCATCGCGGCTTGCAATTCGTCCCGGGCGACAATGTTCGATGCATTGTCCGGATTCCAAAGAAAAGCGACTCGGGAAACGGACGGCACAATTTCTTTCAAAATTTGCATCCGCTTTGGAATCAGGTCCGGCCCTAGGATCGTATTGCCGGTCATATTACCGCCGGGCCGCGCTAGACTTGCAACAAATCCCGCGCGCACCGCGTCGCCAATCCCAATCATGACAATCGGAATCGTTGTCGTCGCCTTCTGCGCGGCGCGGGCGCCCGTCGAACCAAACTCTACGATGATATCTACCGGTATAGCGGCTAATTCTTTGGCGGCCTGTGCGAGCTGCTCCTGCTCTCCCTTTGCAGTTCGATATTCAATGACAATATTCTGACCCTCGACATAGCCAAGGTTGTGCAATTCTTGCCGGAAATAATCCCATACGGGCGCATCGTCGAGGATGCCAATGCGCGGAATTTTCGTCCGCTGCTGCGCGCGTGCAGTGAGCGGCCATGTGGCCGCGCTTGCCACTAACGTGATGAACTCGCGCCGTCTCATTGCGGCCCCCAAGCTCAAACAGGCATCGCCAAATTAACATACCAAATAGGACGTGCTGTAGGTCCCTGATGCCCGCTTTGGGTCAACGGCAGACACTCGCGCCGCAATAAGTCATGTCCGCTTTGGGTCAAAAGCGGACATGTGCAGTGCAAGAGGCGATGTCCGCTTTACCCCCGAAAGCGACATCAAATGCGACATGGGATTGTTTGCTTAGGACATCGGAGCAATTACGGCCGTTCAAGTAATGCAGGCACTCGCAGCAAAGTCACCCGGATTTCGGTGAACTGGCCAGGCTGTGTATAGACCTCTATCGACCCACCATGCTGTTTCACAATGATGTCGTGACAGATGGAGAGACCGAGTCCAGTTCCTTCTCCGGCAGGCTTCGTTGTGAAGAACGGGTTGAACATCTTTTCTTTTACTTCAGATGGAATGCCGGTGCCGTTATCCCGAACCCGGATTTCCACACGATCGCCAAGGCTTCGTGTCGAGGCCACCAGAGTGGGTTCATAGCCATCGCCATCAGCCTCGGCCCTGCGCTTTGTTGCCGCATAAAAGCCGTTCGAGATCAAGTTCAGAAGCGCTCGCGTGATATCCTCCGGAAATACGTCGGCTTGCCCAGCGTCCGGGTCGAGCGACCGATCCATGGTGATGTTGAAGCCTTGTTTCTCGGCTCGTGCACCGTGATAGGCGAGATTGAGGCTTTCTTCGACCAGAGCGTTGATATCGACAGAGCGATGTTCACCTGAGCCTTCGCGCGAATGCAGCAGCATGTTCTTGACAATGGCATCAGCCCGCTTGCCATGCTGCACGACCTTGTCCAGATTGCCACGCAATGTGTCAGTCAATTCGGTGACCTCGGCGCGCGCCTTCTGGTCAATCGCTAAGCCCTTCAGAGCGTCCTGCAATTCATCGATCAATTCGACCGAGACCCCCGAGAAGTTGTTGACGAAATTGAGCGGGTTCTTGATCTCGTGCGCGATGCCAGCCGTAAGTTGACCCAGCGAGGCGAGCTTCTGCGTCTGTACTAGACGATCCTGTGTAGTACGTAGGTCCTCCAGCGATTTCGCCAGTTCGCGGGTGCGCTGCTCTACGCTTTCAAACAAGCGAACATTCTCGATTGCGATCGCGGCCTGATCGGCGAAGGTTGTAGCCAGCTCGATCTCTTTATCAGTAAAGGGCCGCACCTCCTTGCGTGTCAGCGCCAGGGCGCCAATCGTCGCGCCCTCCCGCAGCATTGGGATGCCAAGGGCGGTACGAAAATCACCCGAATCCAGTGCTGGCAAAAACGTGTATTCAGGATCAACCCTAATGTCGGAAATCTGAACGGGGCGTCCCTCTACCAACGCGCGTCCCGCGATTGAGCTGCGATCCATTTGCACCGGCGTATTGCGAATGAAATCCGAAAGCGCGGACGAATAGCCGTAACTCGCGGCACGGAAGAATGCTCCGTCAATCTCCCGGGTGATAGAGCCTTGCTCAGCATCAGCCATGCGGGCCGCCGTTTCAATCAAGGCATCCAAGACCGTCGGCAAATCGAATGCCGACCGGCTGATTATCTTAAGCACATCGGCGGTGGCGGTCTGTTGTTGAAGCGATTCGGAAAGATCCCGTGTTCGCGCTTGCACCTCTTCAAACAGCCGAACGTTCTCGATTGCGATCACTGCCTGGTCGGCGAAGGTCTCAACAAGCTCAATCTGCTTTTGGTTGAACGGCTGTGGCGAACGACGCATTACCAAAACTATTCCAATCGGCGACCCTTCTCGCAGAAGTGGCACTCCCAGCATAGAGCGATAGCCGACTACTTTTTGAACCTCCAAATAAGTGTATTCCGGGTCTGCCAGCACGTCCGTAACGTGGATCGTCTTGCCCTCCAGCAATACGCGGCCGGCAACACCGCCACGTCCAGGCCCCATTGATACGCGCTTTGCATATTCACTCTGTTCCGCTGACAAGCCATAACTCGTCGCCCAATAGTAAGATTCGCCTTTTTGGCGAATAATTGCGGCTATATCTGCCTCGCAAAGTCGCGCTGCCGATTCGGTCAGTGTCTCAAGTACCGGCTGCAGATCGAACGTCGAGCGGCTAATGACCTTGAGCACGTCGGCGGTAGCGGTTTGCTGCTGAAGGGAGTCGCGCAGTTCATTGAGCAGCCTTGTGTTTTCGATGGCTATGACGGCTTGAGAGGCGAAATTCGTTAACAACTCGATTTGTTTCTCAGTAAAGGGATTCGCCTCAGTTCGGTAAATAGCGATCGTACCCACCAATTCGTGTTCCTTAAGCATGGGCACAGCGAGGATCGTCCGGAAGCCTCCGAGCTTGACCGCGGCCATGAAAAGTGGGTCGTTTTCAATGTAAGCTGGCTCGGTCGCGACGTCGCGGATATGAACCGTCTGTTTGGTCTCGGCAACACGGCCTAGCGCCGTCCGCGGACCGGCACGTTGAGGTCCGCGCTGCCAAAATTCGGCAAATGCCGGCGGTACGCCAAACAGTGCGGCTGCGCGCCACGCACCATCGTCCAACCGATACAAACCTCCAAAACTGGCCCCGCAAATATGTACTGCGTTTGCCAACATGGCATCAAAGACCGGTCCCAACTCGCCTGGCGAACTGCTGATCACCTTGAGTACGTCGGCAGTGGCGGTCTGCTGTTGTAGGGATTCACTCAGTTCCTTTGTGCGCGCCTGCACCTGGTCAAATAGTCGTTTGCGCTCCAAACAGGCCCCTACACGTGCGCGCAACAAAGTGGGATTGAACGGCTTGGACAAATAGTCCTCCGCACCCAATTCGATACAGCGAATGACGCTGTCGATCTCGTCAACAGCTGAAATCATGATGACGGGGATGTGTCGAAGGCTGCTGCTTGCTTTCATAGCCGCAAGCACCTCGTAGCCATTCAGATTCGGCATCATGATGTCGAGGAGCAAGAGATCGAATGGCTTAGAATTCAGCAGCTCTAGAGCTTGCTGGCCATCCACAGCGGTCGTGATATTCAGATAGCCCTGACGTGCGAGTCGACGTGTTAGCGCAAACCGATTGTTCTCGATGTCGTCGACAACAAGTAGTGCGGGTTCGCCGTTACTCACGATCCAAGTCCAGCTGGGGCGAGTGCGCGAATTTTGCTGAGCAGTCGCTGCAATTCTACGGGCTTCGTATCAAAGTCGTCGCATCCGGCAGCCAATGCTTTCTCATGATCGCCCGCCATGGCATGGGCGGTCAGCGCGATGATAGGAATGCGACTGGTCTCAGGTGCCGCCTTGATCCGACGCGCTGCCTCCCATCCATCGAGCACCGGCAGGCTCAAATCCATCAGCACAAGATCGGGCTGTTCACTTGCTGCCAATGCCACACCTTGGGCGCCGTCGGTAGCGATCACGACCGTGTAGCCGGCCCGCATCAGCCGGTTTCTGAGCATGTAAATATTGTCGTCGTTGTCCTCGACGTAGAGAATCTTCATGCGCGCCTCACAGTTTGCCGCTTTACACATTTGCTTATCTCGCGGCTGAGTTGACGCAACATTTCATCACGGTCGCTCTTTTCAATGATGCGCTCGACGCCGCCGTTGAGGCGGTTGCGGTCCTCATTCGTCAGGTCTTTAGCGGTTATTACGACGACCGGGATGTCCTGCCAATCGGGTCGACCGCGCAGTTCGTCGAGGAATTCGAACCCGTCCATTGTTGGCATCAACAAGTCGAGAATTATCACGTCGGGACGTGCGGCGACGAGAGAGCCGACCGCAACCTGGCCGTTCTCCGCCTCGGTCACCTTCCACCCGATTGGCTCAAGCGCTTGGCGCACGCCACGGCGGACCACCTCATCATCGTCGACGAGAAGCGCGCGTCCCGCAGACGTCCCGCAGACGTTCGTCAGCGTCTCAACGAGCTTGCTTCGGTCAACGGGTTTCACCAGATAGTCCGTCGCACCGAGGGCGTAGCCGCGGTTCATCTGGTCGACGACCGACATCAGAACCACCGGAATGGAGGCTAGGGCAGGATCGCCCTTGATCGCCGCAAGCACCGTCCAACCGTCGAGATCGGGCATCAAGATGTCGAGCGTCACCGCCGCTGGCCGCAATTCTCGCACAAGCCGTAGCCCTTCGTGGCCGCCGCGCGCTGTGACCACCACAAAACCCGACCGTTCCATATGGCGTACTAGTAGATCGCGCACAGTCGCATCGTCATCCACTACGAGAATCAAAGGCTCTTCCGTTTCCTCGGCGATCGGATGAACGGGCTCCGCATGCGCCTCCGTCACGAGCGCTTGGTCGCTCTGTACGATCCTGGGCAGGCGGATCGTGAAGGTCGAGCCCTCGCCCGGCTTGCTTTCGACGCTGATGTCACCGCCCATCATGCGGCAAAAATGCCGGCTAATGGCAAGCCCAAGGCCGGTGCCACCGTACTTGCTCGCTGTGATGGAGGACGCTTGAGAAAACTCCTGGAACAGTCTGCCAATCTGCTCGGCCGTCATGCCAATACCTGTGTCGGTTACGGCAAGCATGATCCAACTGCGGCCATCGATGTGCTGTTGGTGCGCGGCGACGGTAACAACGCCTCTTTCGGTAAACTTGTTGCCGTTGCTTGTTAGGTTAAGGAGCGCCTGCCGCAGGCGGACCCGGTCTGCGTGGATAGTGCCGAGGTCCATCGGACAATCGATGACTATACGATTGGAGTTCTTTGCCGTCATCGGCTCCACGGTCTTGGCCACTTCCTCGATCAGCGGCGCGAGCTCGAACGATTCGAGATGAAGCTCCATACGCCCTGCCTCGATCTTCGACAGGTCAAGAACGTCGTTGATCAAGGCTAACAGATGACGGGCGGCACCCAGCACCCGGTCGAGCGGCTCGAGTTCGTCGTCACGTTTGAAATCATGTGCGTCCTCCAGCAGCATCTCCGTGACACCGATGATGGCATTTAGCGGCGTGCGCAGCTCGTGGCTCATGCTGGCGAGGAACTGCGACTTATGCTTACTCGCTACTTCGAGCTCGCGGCTTTTGTCTTCGAGCTCGTGGAACAGTCGCGCATTTTGAATCGCCAACACAGATTGCGCGCCAAAGGTCTGCAACAAATCGATAATTCTCTGTGGAAACTCGCCAGGCTGCTTGCGACGGACCACGAGCGCGCCGACGATCCGGTCCGTGCCAAGCAGCGGGACGGTTAACAAGGCACGGAAGCCGGCGCGTTGAATGACGTCGAGGACGAGAGATGAGTTATCATGCTGGGCGTCGGCAAGTTGCATCGGTTTGCGCTGCAGCGCCGCCTGACTGACCATCGTTTCGCCTAGCCGGATGTGTCGGTCTTTGACTGCTCCAACCAGTGCATCATCCATACCGTAGCTGGCGTGTACCTGAAATTCCTGGCTGGCTTCATCGAATACAAAGATTGTGCCGGCATCCGCCCCCGAAAGCTGGACTGCATTAGTGATGATCGTAGACAGCACGGTCTGCAAATCGATCGTAGAGTTTACCGCCTGGCTGACGTCACCGAGCGCGTGCAACTCCTTAACCGACTGGGCCAACTCCGCTGTGCGCTCCTCCACCTTTTTCTCGAGGCGGTCGGCCGTTTGTGCCCTCTCGATCAGCAACTCGTTACGCTCGAGGGTGTTCTTGCGGAAAATTTCGACTGCCCGTCCCATTTCCGCGATTTCGTCGCTGCCGCCGGTGGGTACCTTTGCCGTAGGATTGCCCTCGGCAATCTCCAGCATGCTGCGGCTAAGCGTTGTCAATCGCGAGACAATGCTGCGCCCCACATATAGCCATACGATCGCGATAGAGCTGAGCAAGCTGAGCGCGACGGCCGCGATAAGGACGATCGAGCTGAACCGTTGAACCACCAGCGCTTCTTCATTGGCCTTCGCGATATCGCGCTTGGCTATCGAAACCAGGCGGTCCACTGCCTGGGTGAGATCTTTTGAGAGCGCCGCGTTAACGGCCAAATTGCGCGTCGCCTGCGCAACAACGCCAAGTTCTTGCATCCGCAGCTCAGGGATACTGTTAGCGCCCTCGACAAGAGCACGAAATTCCTCAAGCTTGCCGCTCAAGAGCGGCTGCAATCTCGAATCCAGGCCTCTGGTTATCTCCCGCGCCTCGCGCAGCGATTGTTGGATTCGGAACACTTGCACGCGCACGCTGTCCGCATCGTTTGCTGACGAAATCTGCTGCAGCCTGTCACTCGCGGACGTGATGAGGAACTGGACGCGTTGCAATGCGTGATTGGATGCCGTCGAGCGGACCAACCGGCTGGCAGCGGCAGTTCGTTCGTCGGCGCCGATCTTAGGGTCGTCTATCGCTCTGCGCGACTGTGCGATCTCGCCGTCAACAATTTGAAGCCAGGGTGTCAACAGGCTTTGGGTCTCGCTTTGGGCAATGAGCGCATTGCTCAGACGGCCTCGCTTGAGATCGCTCACGGCCATGCGATCCACGACCAGCTTGTCCAGCGATTCAAGATTAGTCCGGAGATCGCTGACTGCCGATCGCATTAAGCCGAGTGCGACGCCATCGATGCCGCGATTTTCGAGGCCTTCCAACCGCGCCCCGAGTTCCTGCATCTCGGTGCCGATTTTCTCAGAAATTTCAGTCTGTTCGGCTGAGGTCGCCGAAGAGAGCAGCGCTGGGGCGACCGAAACAATCCGTTCGGCTTGTCGCGACACTTCTAGCGAGGCTAGTGCTGCAGGTACGCGCGTCGCTGTGACGCGATCGAAAGCGTCGCCGATATAGCGGAAGGAAAAGATCGCGATCCCCGCACCCACCACAACGACGCTACTGATCCCTAGAAAGGCCAGCAGCAATCGGCTTGCCACGCTATGCCGCGACGGTACCCATGCCCGCACTTTCGGGCTGTGGGACTCGGTCGACGGACTAGACCTCACCAGACTCATGTCTGCGCCTTGACCCCAACGGTGGCTGCACGCCGCCGCCCGCGGCCATCATCCCCCGAACGGGTATGGCAGCGCGCGCGCATTGAGAAAGGCGCGTTCCGAAATGTCTCCCCATTGCACGGCCGTCGTACGGAACTTTAAGAAGCTGGTGTAGACCCGCCGCGCCAGGTCGTCCTTGCGGCTTGACTCGCTTAGAACTTCGCCGGAAAT
>AF_2010_repII_A001DRAFT_10000233_pt1 | contig 10566 bp, 16 predicted proteins | sample AmaForreplIIA001_FD_9190 | JGI IMG/M metagenome (IMG submission 9190)
GCGTAAGGCTGGCAGTACCGCCTCCCGCAATGACGGCAGCCATCCATTTCACCATCGGCGGCAGGTCGGTTATGACCGCCGCTGACACGACTGTTCCTGCGACAAACGCAGCAGGAGTTGCCAAGGCGTCGAGCAAATTGTCGACCCCCGGAACGTAATAGGCCAACACCTCTACGAGCGCCGCTACGCCGAGCATTGTCAGCGCAAAGGAAGTCCCAAGCCATGCAAAACTATTGTCCAGTGATAAATGACCTGTATAGGCCGCTCCGCTCACGATGAGCATCGGCAAAAATACCCGAAAGCCAGTTGCGGCGGCTAATACGATTCCAAGCGCGATTGATAGTGCGAGATCGGAGCCGGCCATAACTGATAGACCTTGTTCAGCGCAATCCTACGGAGCGGAGGTTCAGGCCCGCTTAGTCTTATCCGTTATCGGTTGAATAGCCAGAACAGCACGCTGAGTATCACGCTGACTATGATGCAGGTGGCCAGGGGAAAATAAAAAGTCGTGCCATTACGCTCGTACATGATATCGCCCGGCAGCCTGCCAAGTCCGATTCGTGACAAGATCGGCCACACAATTCCGACCGCCAGGATGATTAGTCCTAACCCGATTAAAAACCGCTGTATGTCCATCGTCAGGCCCTAATACTGAGTTGGGAGGCCGCAACAAAGACTCAAGGACAGTTGAGAAAATAATATAGGCCGGTGGAATTGGCTCAAAATCCCCGTTCGGCCATGGTACTTCACCTACTTGCAGCAAGCGCGCAAATGTCCGCTTGTGGCCCCTAGCTGACATCCCGTCGCGGCGACGAACGTCCGCCTTTGGGGTAAAGCGGACGTCATTCAGGGTCACGCTCCCCTTTTTGCCTTCAGTGCTTTTAGCGCTTTGGCGCAACCAACGCTCACCTCTTCTTTATGTTGTTTGAGGCATGCGATTATTTTTCCGTCGCCCGGAGCAACGCCGGCGCATATTTTCTCGGCGTCGGCTTTGCAGAGAGCAAGGGGAGCAGCGGCTTGGGCCGCTAGAATTAATCCCGAAAACGAGATTAGGGCGAGCGAAAGCAAGGAAGCCGCTGTCAATTGACGAATAAGCATCTCCAACCTCGTTTTTCTATGGAGCGAACTCCACCCAATCTGCGTCCGGTAGGGTTTTGAAGTTGGACCATGGGCCAACACCGTTGAGTTCCTGAACAGGTAGGTGGTTCATTTGTGCGCGATGTTCGCTATTCATTTGCTTTTGCACCGCACATGTCTGCCTTTGACCCAAAGCGGACATCGGCCAACATCGCGTCCCCCTTCCAGTCTGCTCGAATCGTCGAGAACGTTTTTCCAACTCGTGACGAGAAGGAATATCATTGCTATTCGTGGGCAGTGTCGTTATGTAGATGATGTTCGCGATTGCGCCTGAACTTGTACTTTCGGCCTTAACGGCCTTCCCCAAGACACGCAAAATCCGGATATGAGAACTCATGCGAATGATTTGCAGGGGAAACCACGCCTTGCGCGTTTTATGAGGAGGCCATTAATGGCCACAGGTACCGTTAAGTTCTTCAATACCCAAAAGGGCTACGGCTTTATCGTTCAAGACAATGGTGGGCCCGATATCTTCGTTCACATTTCGGCGGTCGAGCGAGCCGGTATGCACAATCTCAATGAGGGTCAGAAGCTCTCGTTCGATGTGCAGGCCGATCCGCGCAGCGGCAAGTCCGCCGCCGCAAACCTGCAAGCGGCGTAGCTTCCGCTCCGAAAATGGCGCCAGCGCGAAACGCTGGCGCTCTTTCAATCAGACCAACGGACAAGGCGGAATAATTTATGTCCCCGAGCACGTCCAGCCAGTTAACTGCCGATCTTTGCAGAGCCAAGGTGCAAGAGTGCGTTCACCTGGCAGAGCAACCTGTGTCAGGTCCGCAACATATCATGCTAGTGCATATTGCTGAGACCTGGAACCGAATCGCCGACAGCTTGGCGGCCAACGATGCATAAATATTCAATCGGCGAGCTTGTCTACTTCGAGGGACCGTTTCAGTACGATGCGGCACGCGGCCAGTATAAGATCGTTAAAGTGGTGCCAATCGAGAAAGACAATAAGGTAATTTATCGAATCAAGAGCGCGACGGAAGCGTTCGAGCGCACGGCAGAGGAATACCAGCTGAGCGTCGCGCCCGCGTAATCTTTTCGATGCCTTTCCTACAGTGCGACCCGATGGTTCCAATCGGATTCTTCGGTTGGGCTATGCTGCTACTCTAAATAAAGGAACACCAATTGCGGATTCTTGTGCGCGATAACAATGTCGATCAGGCTCTTCGCGTTCTGAAAAAGAAAATGCAGCGAGAAGGTATATTTCGCGAGATGAAGCAGAGACGCGCCTATGAAAAGCCTTCCGAGCGCAAAACCCGGGAAAAGTCTGAGGCGATTCGTCGCGCGCGCAAGCTGGCGCGCAAGAAGGCACAGCGCGAAGGGCTCATTCCTCCCGACAAGAATAAGTTACTCGACGAAAAAAAGCCAGGGCAACGCCAGTCAAGGCCGTTTCCCTCATTCTGAGGAACTGGCGCTGACGAGAGATCAATGACAAATCATCCCGATTTTTCCGTTGTCGTGAAAAACAGGGGCCGTCTTCCCAGTCCCTGGAAATGGGAGATCTATCGCGCCGGCAGGAATAGTCCGGTGAAACAGTAGGTCTATTTCACCACCTTGTTCTTAAGCGAATACCACGATGAAGTGCCCCTAGGATGGCCTTCAAAAACTGGCAGATAGGTCCTGAACTTTGGGCTGATATGGTTTGTCCGCTCTTGGTCCAAAATGGACATCTGCGTCACGTATAGCGCCTTACTGGCCTGCGAAACTTTTTGAAAGCGGACTGAAGAGGAAAAATGGCTGACACTTGCCACAATGGCCCCGAGGCCGAACACGAAGATATCGTCTATCCGTCAGCCATACCATTCGTATTGGCTCATCTTGCTTGCTTGACGGCCATTTGGTCAGGAATCACCTGGCAGGCGGTTGCGCTTTGCTTTGGGCTTTACTGGCTTCGCATCTTTGCCATCGGGGCTGGCTATCACCGGTACTTCTCACACCGAACCTATTCGACCAGCCGGGCATTCCAATTTCTGCTTGCATTGCTGGCCCAATCGAGCGCGCAAAAAAGCGTGCTGTGGTGGACGGCTAAGCACCGACACCACCACTTGCATTCGGATACCGCGCAGGACATCCATTCACCTCGACACAGGGGTTTTTTGTACAGCCACCTCGGCTGGATATTCGCCCGCCGGCACGGCGACACTGATCTGACGAAGGTTGCTGATCTTGCTTGCTATCCCGAGTTGATGTGGCTGCATAGATTTGAACTCGCACCGGCCGTTGCTCTCGCTGCGTTTTGCTACCTCGTGGCTGGTTGGTCAGGCCTGGTAGTAGGTTTTTTCTGTAGTACCGCACTCGTCTATCATGCGACCTTCTGTATCAATTCACTTGCGCATGTGCGCGGACGCAAACGCTACGTGACCGGGGACGATTCCCGCAACAACTGGCTTCTGGCGATTTTCACGATGGGGGAGGGCTGGCACAATAATCACCATGCTTATCAAAGTAGTGTGCGCCAGGGTTTCCGCTGGTGGGAGATCGATCCTACCTATTACCTTTTGCGAATGCTTTCCTGGATTGGTCTCGTCTGGAATCTCAAAATGCCGCCGCCCCAGGTTCTGCGCAACGAGCACCGGCTTGGCTCGCGTGTGATCAACCGCGCCGCCGAACAGCTCATTGCAAGCATAAATCCTGAACGCATCGTCCAGGCGGTCACAGCTTCATTGCACGGACCTGAACTCTCCGCCCTACAGCAAAAGCTTGCGATAGCTCAGCACCGCGCTAAGGAGGTGCTCGCCTCAATGCACCTTCCTCAGTTACCAACCCGCGACGAATTGGCCGCTAAGGCCAAGGTCTTGTTCGCTGTGACAGGATCGCTGGATGAGATCGTTGACCGCGCCTATGAGTATCTGCTGGTCTCGGTGAGCGAACGGCTCGCGCTTCTCGGTGGAGCAGCTTCGGCAGAGACGTAATGTGTGAGGTAACACTCGCACAGCACGTGGGGGCGCACCTCTTGCACCGCACATGTCCGCTTTTGGGGGTAAAGCGGACATGCTGCGCACCGCACGGAACGTCCGCTTGTGGCTTCTAATCGATGATGTTGCGGCCTAGAAACAGTTAGGATTGTCGCCGAAATAGGTGCGGGGCCGGGTACGATGATCGGCGCAACACAGGCGACCTTGTTCTGGCGTCGCTGGCCGATCCAGGATAGCGCCTGAGTGACTGAATCTACCTGATCGTCATGTCTGACATTTGGAAAGCCGAGAAGTTCGGCCTTGAGGCCGCTGAGCCAAGGCGCCGTCTTAGGAAAGAACACCGAGCCGGCCTCGAACTGGGCTGAGATCTTTGCGGCGCGGGTCAGCTTGTCGCCCTCGGGGTTAATGCCAATGGCCGCGACCTTATCCGCTCTTAGATCTTGGATCAGGCTTGTCTCTGAGCCGTTATCTTCAATTAGGAGTGTCGCCTTCGGGTACTTCGTACGGAGTCGCCATACGGCATGTCTGAGGGCGGGATAGTCGACTTGTTCACGCCAGAGATCGAGTAGGAAACAATGGTCACCGCGACTGAGCCAGAGTGTGGCAACCGAAAAGTCCGCAAGCTGCGTGCCCTTCATCGCGGTATCAATGCTGATCACCAGAAGGTCTTTATAGGTATAAGTCGGAGCGACGTCGTATTCCTTGAACCATTCGGCCTTGATGAGATTGCCGGCAAGGGGAATCGGCTCCTGCTGATATTGCGCCGAAAAGAATAGTTCGCCCATACTCTGTCTCAAGCGCGCGAGGTCTTCCAGCGATTCACGATGCAGGTCGATCGCGGTGCCAGCTTTTCTTTTGTGAATACGCCGCAGCCCAATCGGTATTTGCTCGTCCTGCTCCGCAATGGCCGCAATCTTGAGTTGCTGCCAGCCGCCCTTCTTGAGCAGACGGCCTGCCAGATCGTCTTCGTGCAGCCGTTGCATGACCATTACGACCGCGCCCTCGGATTTTGAATCGAGGCGCGACAGTAGGGTCGTGTCAAACCATTGTCCGGCGCTGTTCCTATGCGCTTGAGTTCAGCAGAGACGACGGTAGACGGATGATGGTCGCGGTAGGACTGAAGCTCCCTGATGTCAGCTATGTGCACGACCCGCTTCGTGGTCGCAGCGCGGCGAACCGGTCCATCCGACGCCACCCCCATCTGCTTACGCGCCTCAACATATGCAGATGGCGCACCGTGAGTAGCGGCAAAGCGTAGGTTGTCTCCGTCGCAAAGGTACAGCACACCGATCTTAGCTTCGCAAATGCGCGTGGCATTCGCGAGCATGACATTGAAGACTGGCTCTAGCTCGCCGGGCGAGGCGCTGATGACTTTCAGCACTTCGGAGGTCGCGGTCTCGCGCTGGTAAGCCTTACCAAGTTCGCGGGAGAGCCGCTCGACCTCGATTTCGTTACCAACGGCGGGCAGACTACGACGCCGTACGTTTCGCGCAAACGTCTTGCGGCGACGGCGCATCGTACCGGGACAAATTAATACTAGGAATGGGGCGACCGATGTCCGCTTTGGGTCAGAAGCAGACATGTGCAATGCAAAACGGTTACGTCTGCTTTACCCCGAAAGCGGACATGTGCAGTGCAAGAGCGTATGTCCGCTTCATTCCCAAATGTACGGATATTGCGGCCATCAAAGATCTGATCTTGCAAGCTCGATGGCCAAGATTTCGAAACTGAAAGGCTCATTGAATGATTTAGGAGAATAGCGAAGAGGCGTCGGGTGCCAGATTCATTGACACTAAAATTAAAGGTGGCCATAGTTTGCAAAAAGCTGATTGCCATTCCGATAAGCAATTGGGAGGACGGGACGTGACAAAAAACATTCGACCGGAACGGAGCGCTTTTCTATTCCTATTCGGATTTTCGGCGGCGTTCCTGAACGGACCTGCGTTTGCGCAGCAGGAAATTAATTACGGTGTGCAACCGGACACTGATCCATCTTTTATTGCGAAGGCTCTCGGTTATTTCGAGCCGATCGAGAAAAAACACAATGTCAAGATCGTATTCCGCGAGTTTTCGTACGGCGCACCGGAAAACCAGGCAATGGCCGCAGGCGCTTTGCAATTCGCTTCCGCTGGAATGGGACCGGCAACAATCGCGGTTTCGCGCTTGCCCGCTAAGCTGGTCGCGATCAACATTCTAGAGCAGACCGCAATTCTAGTACCGACAGATTCGCCTTTGAAGTCGCCATGCGAACTTAAAGGCAAAGCCGTCGCCTATCCCGGCGAAGGATCCCAGCAGTATCCACTCTTGCTCAAGGCCCTCTCCAAGTGCGGGCTAGGCGCACAGGACATCAAACTTTTCAAATCCAGCGGCCCTGATATTCCAACATTGGTCCAGAACAAATCGGTTGATGCGGGAATCACTTGGGATCCATCGATCTCCGTAGGCCTGGCGTCCGGCAAGGTTCGGTTGCTGGCCAAAGCCGAGGAGATCATGCCGATCATGGGCGGCCACTATGTCGGCAACGGCCTCTATGCGCGAAACGAGTTCTTGCAAGACCAAAAAGACGTCGTTCAAGAACTAGTGACGGCGAACGTCAAGGCAATCAATTATATTCTTTGCCATCCGAAAGAAGCGGCCAAGCTCTGGGCCGAACAAATCCGCATCAATGAGGATGCTATTCAACTCTCGCTCGATCGAGGCATCTCGGTTTACAGTCTCAACGTCATCCCGACGGAAGAGACGATGAAGGAGTACACAACGTTTCTGAGGGACGCCAAAATCTTACAGCCCGACGATACGCCCAAAATCGACCCATCATTCGCCACCAAAGCCTTGCACGAGGTCAAGAGTGGGGAAACTTGCATGGAGACAGGCCCAAGCCGGTGAGAATTGCTTTTCGTCGAGGATAAACGCCGCGTGTGAACGGAAATTCGCATCGAGTGGTAGCCGGAGTGGCGAAGGCCTTGCCTTTTTTCTACGCCGGCATCGTCATTGTGCTGGCATGGCAGTTTCTTGTCACCGCTACCAAACCTGATCGCTCGATCCTTCCCCCGCCGATAGAGGTGGCCCGGACTTTTGTCCGTCTCGCTAGCGACGGCGAGCTCGCCACACATACCGTGTATAGCGTTGCACGGGTCTTTTCCGCCTGGCTGCTTTCGGCTGCTATCGCTATCCCTCTCGGTCTTCTGATGGGAAGCTCTCGTAGACTCGATCACATCATTGGCCCGTTCGTCGAATTGTTTCGGCCAATATCGCCGCTAGCGTGGATTCCGATGGCGATCCTCTGGTTCGGCATTGGTGAATCGGGAAAAGTTTTCGTGGTCTTCATTGGCACTTTTTTCCCGATACTGCTGAACACTGTCGCCGGCACCAAGAGTGTTGATCCGGTCTTGTTGCATGCCGGCCAGATATTTGGCTGCACCAGCCGCACAGCTCTGTTTCGCCGCGTGGTGGTGCCCGCGGCCATGCCTAGCATTGTCGTCGGATTGCGCGTTGCCTTTGGCACAGGCTGGGCGGCGATCATTGCGGCCGAACTGGTGGCAGCTCACAGCGGTCTCGGCTATTTGATCGCTAACGGCATGGACATCCTGCGCGCCGATCAGGTTCTCGTCGGGATGATTACGATCGGCGTGCTGGGCTTTCTCTTCGACACGCTATTTCGGTACTTGCAGGCTCACTACGGACGCGCCCAATGAGGATGGCAGCCACCACCGGCAAGCCTCTGTGCATCAGTAGCCTGGCCATGGTCTATGAGACTCGGACGGGCGATCGGGTCGAAGCCTTGGGCCAAATTTCGTTTGATGTTGCGGCCGGCGAGTTTTTGGTCGTCGTCGGCCCTAGCGGCTGCGGGAAGAGCACACTCCTCCAAATCCTGGCAGGGATCCTCAAACCAACCGATGGCTCAATCTCGGTGGATGGAGAGCCGATCGCCGGTCCGAGCCTTGACCGAAGCATGATTTTCCAAAGCTACGCCCTATTTCCCTGGCTTTCTGTTTTGGACAATGTCCAGTTCGGGCTGAGGCGAAAGACTATTCCGCGCCAGCAACAACGCTCCATCGCGCTTCAGTATCTACACCTGGTGGGCCTCAGCGACTGTGCTCACAAGAGCATCGATGAGCTTTCTGGGGGCATGAAGCAACGCGTCGCCATTGCCCGCGCTTTTGCCGTCAATCCCTCGATCCTACTGATGGACGAACCGTTCGGCGCCCTTGATGCTCTCACGCGCCGGTTTCTGCAGCGAGAACTGTTGCGAATCTGGCAGGAACAGCAGCGCACTGTGGTCTTTATCACTCACTCGGTGAGTGAGGCAATTTACCTGGCCGATCGCATTTTGGTGATGTCTGCCCGGCCCGGTCGGATCAGGGCGGAGTGGCGCCTCGACAGCCCCCGCCCGCGTGACGCGACCTCCGACCAACACCGCCAGCTTGAGGCTGAAATCTATGCTCTCCTCGATGAGGAAGTCACCAAAACGTTTGCGTGACCGCATTGACGCCGACTGATGAAGAATCGTGATTCTCCACCAGTCTCCTAATTTGACTCAGGTTTCGTCGACGAGAATCTGCTTGTCAGTGAATGGCCGCACCGAGTTTCGGACAAACGAGATAACGCCAATCGGCACTCCTTCTCGCAGGAGCGGGACACCAAGCATGGTGCGGTTGACCCAAGCGGACATGCTGCGCAATTTTTTAAGCTTTCTGACCTTGTGATGCAGTCGGTGGCAACTTCCTGGGAAGCGACGTACACCCACGAGGTCGCCCGAACAAAGCCAGGCGTTAAAAAAGGTCGCGCTGAGCTTCAACCGAAAGTCGGTTCGTCTTGGTTCGTCCGAGAATTGTTCGGCCTGGCGGGAAGGTGCGGTATTCGGGCGAACAGGAAACTGAAGCCCAGCACCACTACCCAGATCACCACACCTTCAAATGCAACGGCCGAAATCAATTGCCCATTGAACGCCGAAATTTCGGTCGCATTGCCGCTGAACAGCCAAACGGCCGCCGCGAGGTTCAATGCCAAGAGGATCAGCGCGGCTTCAATGAGGCCCCGCCCGCCTTTCAGCACGGACCACACTGCCGCGAGGGCATAGCTCGCCGCGACGCCTCCGAAAATCGCTGCTGTCAGTCCCTGCTCACCCCTCATGTGCATCGCTGACCGCGCGGCNAAGACTGCACACAAGANCATCCCCGCGACCATTCCGTAACGCGCGGCAGCCGGGATGTCAGAAACGTACCTCAACCTCTCCTTGAAACAGGCGAGTAGGCAGCCCGCCGCGAAGACCATGGCGTGTTGGTCCCCGACGTGCGCAGCTTCTGCCCGCATCGCGCGCAACCACTCGTCCTTCACGGTCGGCAGCACGGCTGCGCACAGGTCCATCAGCGCGGAAGCGATCAGGCGGCGCAGCCCACTCACGCTAGCTTCTCCCGAAGTCCGTGCCGCGAATGCATCTCCCGCCCGGCAAGCAACGCGCGGGCAAACGCGGCACCGGAGGCGGTCAGCCTGTACGAATGACGCGGCGTGCGCGCCGGCATCACGGGCTCTTCCCACCGCGCCCTGAGATAACCGGCCTCATGAAGACGCATCAGCAGTGGATAAAGCGTGCCTGACGCAAGACCCGTCTGTCGCAAGAGGTCGTAGCCATGCTGCCATGCGTGCGGACGGGCGGCGAACGCGGCGAACAGCTTGGCGGCCTGAAGCGAGGAGTGGGGGCGACGAGGCATGGCTATAGTCTACATATGTAGACTTTAACTTCAAGCGCATTTTGCTGACCAACAACTTGGTCCAGGTGACATCGCAATCGCGGCCACGAATGTACTGGCCCTAACTCGCGCTGGTGCACTGCAAATGTCCGCTATTGGGGGTAAAGCGGACATGACGTATTGCACTGCATATGTCTGCTTTTGACCCAAAGCGGCATTGTCCGGCGTTTTATGTTGCAGCGCGAAGCGAGTTAGTCTCAGCTCTATCAAAACATTTGCTTGAGCCGGTACGATGCAGTCTCCTCGTCAGCTGGAGGGTGGCCCGTTAACGGTGCCCCTCCGTTTCCTCCCGGACGCCGCCGACAGCACCGCGGTTCGTCTGTCAGCCNCCGGGGCCGTCCGTCATGATGTAGCCCATCAGGTCGCCCACGTTGTGCTCCAAATTTCGGATGATGTCCTTGACGACGTCTCCGATCGAGATCACGCCCACGACCTTGCCCGCGTCCAGCACNGGTAGATGGCGAAAGCCGCGCGCAGCCATCATTGCCATGCAGCCTTCCAGTTGGTCGTCCGGCTTGACCGTCACCGGGTCGCCCGTCATCACTTGGCCCACCGGAGTCTGCTTCGCATCGAGCCCGGGCAGCAGCACTTTTATGGCGCAGTCACCCTGGGTCACGATACCGACCAGTACGTCGTCGTCGATGACCAGCACCGACCGGACCCGGTTGTCGTGCATCTGGCGCAAGGCTTCGACGACCATGTCGCCGGAACGAACATGGATCAGGGCGCCACTCTTCTGGGCCAGAGCGTCTTTGACTGTG
>AF_2010_repII_A001DRAFT_10000234_pt1 | contig 10535 bp, 10 predicted proteins | sample AmaForreplIIA001_FD_9190 | JGI IMG/M metagenome (IMG submission 9190)
CATTCTTGGTACACTAAAGATGACATTCTTGGTACACTAAAGATGACATTCTTGGTACACTAAAGATGACATTCTTGGTACACTAATTTAAATGAAAGAAAAAAATTGAGTTATATAACAGTTGGCTTGGTGACAAACTTAAAGGTAATATCTAATGAAAAATATTAGGGATCTCATCAATACTTCGGAGTTGACACAGACTGAAAAAGAAGAGGCAAAGAGGGCAGTTAAAAAATCTAGTAAACATTTTTGGAAACAACATAACATCAATCATAGAACAAAAATATCCCTTAACCAAATATGAATTTGGATTTAATCGTGTCCAATGGACTTGGGAAGTGGTTAGTGGACATTGTGGACGCTGCTAAACTTGCGTCAACACAAATTAATGGATCCAAGGTTATCAATAAACTGATAAATCATGATATTTTTACGTTGCAATCAGATCAACTTTTATTATAATGATTGCAAGAAATTGAGAGAAGACAGCGGCTACTGGCGATATTATTGTAGCAGATCTAGTCACACTTTTTATAAAATATCGTAGATAGATCTTCAATATCTTTAGTAAATGTGCTAAAGTACGAACGATTCTTATATCACATCATCTTGATATTATCCAGAAATTATGCAATTTAGTTCTGAAACAAGTGATCTGAGGACAAGGAAAGTCTTTGTTATTGTCTTTTACTTCTCAGCAACTATTATGTTGTCTATCTGTATTTTTGGATTTTACGCAAGTGTAGGAGAATATCTGAGAACCGGGAGGATAGTTATTGGTGAAGTATTAGCAAATACTGAATTCCCGTTTCCAGGCCATACCAACTTAGTAACATATTTGATGATTACGTCCTTGTTATCGTGGTTTTGTGTTACTAAGCTTGCAGGAGACAAAATGAATGGTATTCCTCTATTAGTTAAGGTTATTTTGCAAATAGTAATGCTTACTTTTGCAGTCATTGCTATATATGAATTCATTTATAATCTTCTCTTATGGAATTCCTTCGCAACAATCAGTTTAGTAAAGGATTTTTATAGACTGGATAATCTAAGTGTGCCGTATCCTGATCCCAAGACGCCTTGGAATCTCCTTTTTGCAACACAAATGACTCTAGCTGGATTTCTGATCTCTGCTCACGGATTTTACATAATATCAAGGAATATCGCTCACAAACAGGACAATATAACTGAAAATAGAACTCATTTTTAGAGCCGGCTACATTTAATATAAATAGCACTAATTTTCTAACTTGGTTATGTTTATACTAAGATCAATTCAGTTCTCTATCTCATCATGGTTTTTATGCTTCGTAAGATGTGTAATGGCAAAAATAGTTCATAAATACAAGACTATTTCTATTTAAACTACATATTTCGATGTTATGTACGGTTCGTATAAACCCTATATAAGTAAAATTCAGACCCTACTGACATTCGGAGCTAGTATAAGAAAAGGTGATATAAGGCCAGAATTCGGTTCAAAACAGGCCAGCATCAGAATCAAAATGTGTTGGATTATAAATTCCCTCTAAAAATAATAATTTGGCTGTGGAAATTTTTCAACCCTCTATTTACCTTGCTATGTTTCCGTACCTTTTTATAGCTAGCTTTCCAGTTTTTGGACTAGTATTAGTAACTAGGTGGATACTGCGTGATAGAAGAATGAAAAAAGCCAATCGCTAAATATCCCAAGAATTCATAACTTACGCAGGTTACTGAACTAAATTTATTTTGACTGCTTATAAATAATTGCATATCTAATCAACGTTTTGGAGATTACTATCTGTGCAAGGCAGATCTCTAATAGCCAGACATTGAAAATATTCTGAACTTATACGGTCATCTAGAATCTATCTTTTTTGATTTACGAGGTCATCTAGAATCTATCTTTTTTGATTTATGATTAATGAAACATGCCACCCATCTTGTTTTATAGTAAGTTCTGACGAGCTAACCGTAATGGAAATTGAAAAATAGTTGATAACTCAATCAATCAATCGATTAGTATAAATCGCAAATAATCCAAAATAGTCGATAACAGTGAAATTTAAGGTACGAGGGCCAAAGAAATGAGCCTTCTCCATGATCTCTCATGTAAGATGTCAGGAGTATATCCGTCCATATTCACCTTCTTAGAAACTCTTTTTGTTAGATAAAGCCCAAATAGTCCTAAAGTATACCAAAACTTACTATCCGGCTTTGATGTAAACGACTCTAACGCCCATTTGAACATATGATAAGCCTTGGGATGGTACTCGGAAACATAATTCATCAAAGCTTCGCTAGAGTTGTATAGTATATAATAAGCATGTTCATAAAGTTCCTTCCTAGTAGCGTAATTTGCCCCATGGATCTTGGAACCTCCTCTAAATAGGTTGTAAACTATTGAATCGATGTTGTTCTCAGATTCAATTGTATTTTTACATCTTCCCACTGTGGAACGTACGTGAGAATCACTTCCTGCAATGGTGTGCATTTTATGATGTTCTGCAAATCTGCTGGCAAGGATATTAGAAAAAATGTCTACGTTGTTGCTGTTAAAAGACTCTATTAAATCGCAAAGGCTAGCTTTTCCGCGTATGCCATTTGAAACGGCAAATGGATGAGCTGCGCACGATACTGCATTCTGTCGTTTAATTTGATCCAATGTTTCCTCTAACGTCATTCCCGGCCTGATGGTTTCATATATGCCATAAGCAAGCACATGTCCTCCATTTTCTATTGTTATTTCTTCGGCTGGATAAATCTTGATGTTATAATATTTTTGATGATTTTGCTGGTATCTAAGCATCTCTTTATAGCCCTGAAGTGTGTTATGGTTCGTAACAAAAAGTGAGTCGATCTTTTCTCGTAATGCGCTGTCTAGGAGCTGTTCTATAGTAACCCCGCAATCAAATGGAATGCGATCAGATTTATTCCTAAAATTTGAATAAACGTTATGACAATGAGCTTCTAAGTTAAGTATTTCTGTCGTGACACTTATACCTTCTTAGCTAGGGTAGAATTTCCTGTATTATTAGTATATCGGAAACTGAATCACTCGTTACTGCACACTAGAGAGTAACAATCTGAATGTCGGTTTCCTTAATCTGAATTAAAAATTAAATTGAGAATGTGAGCGGAAAATAATGCTACTTTTTGGTTCAGCTCATCATAAAAGAAGAAGGATTGACAATTCAGTGTTGGTCATTATAATGCATAACCCTCTTAGGTCAGCCTCAAGAACCAAACGAAAGGAAACAGAAGAAAGCAATCACCTAGTCTATTGAAACCTTAAAGCGATGTATTCGGACCATTAACGTTGTAACGCTGGCTCTAGAACCAGGCACGATCAAACTTTCTATTTCTAACCTACTTAAGAAATATTGAAAAAGATCCATAGGAACTTTTCTATTCTCAGATAAAATGCCTTGTTAAAGTGAATATTGGTGGTCGTTGAGAGAAAACTTATCTTGATTTAGGAGTAGCTTGTTCTCAGCTATTAGGCCTGGAGTTTTTTTATCCAAGTTACTAAATCATACGTATTAACTTCATCGTTTACCAAGTTGGGAATGTCAGGGTTTAGTTCCTTTTTTGCTTCTGTCAATTTCAGCCTTAGCAGTCTGTTTAACACTCGGATCCGCTAAACTACTATTGTCACGCGGTACAAAATATGATGGATGGAGAGATAAACCTTAAAATCAACTGAATACCAACCGCTAGAAGCTTGGGAATAGCTTCTTCCCTGTATACTGCTAATGCTTCAACAACTTTAATCCCTTCATAGTGGTTCGGTGTTCTTAGTGCGTGGCATCGTAATTGTTCTATTGCTGCTTGCTTTTCTTTTTTCGAAATACTTAGTATATCTGATGTTTTCCCTACAAGTTATATGTGATGTATGTCAGGTAATAAACCCCATTTTTAGGCAGTAGATTCAATGCATAAGACTGCTAGTCCAACCCCAACTATCATCATAGTTCAGATCATCAGGATCAATTTAATGACTCGAATTCTGTGGATATTTGATAGCGTTGAGGGTATGCTTGTCCATGTCCAGACTGTTATTTAGATGTCTGGGTATGTTTCTAATGGTGACTTCTGTTACTCTTGCTGCTTGTGCGAAAACAGCCTGTCCTATACTGTTATAATCATTAATCAAACAAGATTGATAAAGAATTGTGGCAGCAAGTCCCATAGGATTCTTTCCAGCTGATATAGTACTTTTAGTGGCGGCATTCATGATAGTAACTGCGTCATGCTTTATTTTCTGGTTTAAATTAATTTGATTAGCTATCTTAGCGATGCACTTCAAAGGATCGATGATTGGGATTTTCAGGTCAAGATCAAATATCATTTCTCTATACTGCCTTGAGACCGCTTTTTTTGGAAAATATCATTCTGAGTGGAGCCTCAGTCAAATCGGGTAGTTCAGTAAACGCATCTACTCAGGTAATAGATACATCGCGGCCTATATCATTGGCAATACGTACAGAACACAGTAACGGGACTGCTATTGCAGGACAAATACTAAACAACAATCTAAGAGAGACTGTACGAAATCCAAATGGTATCATAATGGCAAGCAATGATTTCACAGGACGATTTTTTTACTATGTTTAAACCAGATATTACTGGCAAGTATACAGTTACTGTCTATAATTTAGGACATACTCCTGTAAGTGTTGGCGTACTAGTTGGCAATCTGCCATTCGTGGGTGCAAATAATCAAGTTAATCTTAATTCATTAAGTGGGAAAATAGTAGGTGTCATTCTAAGTATTACTGGAATTATCATTCTGATAGCTGGGATTATAGTACTGATATTGGATAGAAGTAGAACACGACCAAAAGCACCTTCACCTACTTGATACGTGCTACAATGTGTTAAGATGTGGGACGAACTTTGGAACGTGGTATAGACTAAATGAATCTGAATGACTTTACTATCTTTTGTTGCATTGGCAATAATTCAGTTTGGTTAGAGTCATTGAACGATAGAAGATAAACTGAATCACCCTTTAATATGAGGTAGGCGCAGAAATAGAGATTTTTTTGTAACCTTAGAATAGATATGCTGGTGTATTGTCGATAGTGAGTTTGGTTTCGTTAATTATGGTAGTATTGTCATTTGATAATAAGATAAGATACCAGCTAACCAATACTACCAAAGAATACCATATGACGATAGGATTTAGCTTGCTAGGCTATGACCAAAACCTAGCATGTTGATTGATGCCCACTATCTTCTCATCACAGATAAGGCCAAGTTTCTAACACCATCGGGATCAGCAATACCTATAAAAATTATCCTAGGTTGTCCATGCACCATAAATGCGATATCCCCAATGCTTACATTGCTGTTTACAGTGTAACCACCATATGACCTATTCCAATACCTGCCAGTGCCATAGCCAGTATAAACCCCGGTTCCAAAGTTTCTATAGTTAATTACCACAACATCACTAACATCTGACAGGGATAATCTGTAGTATAAAGGGGCCTGATCAGCATCAGGATGATTTATCAGGATTATCTCTCTGTTAGTTATGGCCATATAGGTTAGAAGCCTCCTATGAAAAAGCCCTGTATGGACCTGGTTATGCCAGAGGATGGATTCACCAGGCTCTAGGTCTATTTTTTTGTCAATATCGTCTTTCATGGCCCAGCAACATGTTGGTCAAAATACTTGATAAGACGTGTTACAAAGTTAGGATTTGTTATCACATTGTTATAATATTGACTGTTCCAGTATTTATGTAGGGCTGCCTTCAATCTAACATGTGTGATAAGGAAATTATAATTATACTGAAGGAGTTGAGAAAATACTCCAAACTATTTAAAGGTAAATAGGTCCTTGTGTTAGTTGACGACGAAATGTATGACGTCTAGCTAGTAGACACAATAACATCTAGTCTAGAAACTTAGCAGATATCTCTAATGATAGATTCGCCTGTATATACGTCAGATTTATTGATATAATAACAACCAACTTAACAAACAAACAGGCTGGCTGATGAATACTACTGACAAGCAGTAACCAACCTGTCTGCGAATCTGTTTAGACAGATTCATATTAATATAGACTTCAACAAAGATAAGGTTTACCAGGTGTACATGATCAAACAAAGCAGGCTGGTCTATGGTGTGAATGATGGGCGGGCCAGCCTATAACACTCTTTCTTCAGGTGATAGTATATACCCAACATGCAAGATAATGGTTTATTCATTCATAGATTAAAATTATAAATCACTATCAACTTACCTACCTATATGAAATGTCTTAGGTATTTTAGCGACAGGACTACCAAGATCGGGAAGAGATATGGATTATCTATTAGCCAGAGGTATTACTGTCATAGTTGCCGACATATGTTCCATATCAAACTTGACTTAAAACAAGTTAAACCCAGTTAAACCCTTACGAAGATTCTCACTAAGAAAGGAATTGATAAGACAGATTGTTCGAGCAGACATTCAGGAAGATAAGGACTGGTAGTTAAGGAATATTCATTTTAGTCAGAGACAATAATACTTATTCTACTACGGATTATTGAAACAAAAAAAGTTACGGGCAGTGGCCCGTCTGTGAGGTGCTGCTTGAACTCATTGTAAGTCCACCTGAAGTAGTTACAGTCGTAGAAGAACAGCTTGACTGGCCACCGCCTGAATTTGAAGATGCAGCCCCTTGCGCGCCGCTAGAGCTTCCTGTTCCACTATCTCGTGCGTCTCTGTTAGGACCAGCACTAGCGAATGAGCCCTAGCTTCTCTTATATTTACTCCAAAACACTCTATCCAGCAAGTATTACTCGCGATCCATCTGCAACAAAGGTTCCAAATTTATGCTCAGACTCTTTGATTATTGAATCCGTTATTATACTATTTTTTAGTGATTTTTTTATCATCCATTCGAAGGCAATCGCACCTTTGGTCCTTTGTCTCTCGAAGCGAGACTTGCCTTTTGCTTCTGCTCCCTTCAGATAATCAATAGTAAACAATCCAAACTTGGCTTCAGGTCTATAATTCTCAAGCCATTCGTAGTTATCCACGAAGGACCAATGTAAATACCCAATAACATTAGCACCATTGGCGATTGCATCTTTCATATGTTTAAGATGTGAGACAATGAATGGTGCTCTATACCTATCAGATTTATCAGCAATGCCATTTTCGGTAATAAGAATTGGAATATTATTCCACCGATCCTTTATTCGTATTATTAAATTGTATAATCCTTCTGGATAGATTTCCCAACCAAGGTCGCTTAGAGTACCATGAGGCTGATGATGGGTCTGTGCGTGAAGATTATTGATTAACGATCCTCCAACAAACTTTGCTGAAGAGAGTGCCAATATATTACTATAGTGAACATAGACCCGACGATAGTAATTAATACCAATAAAGTCCGCTTTGTTCTTCCATCTTTCATTCACAATGAAGTTTTTACTATCTTTGTTATGTATCTCAAGAGTATCCAGATAATTTAGATCTTCTTCTCCATTAACAATCGCGTTTATATAATAGTCATTTATAAAATAGTCAAAGTTTTTAGCTGCCCTTTGATTATTTTTTAAAGTTGCTCCGAATAATTTGTTCGGTTCAGCTGGGCAGACAGCGACCATCGCATGTGACACACCAACCATTTTAGAAATGCCATCGCCATCAGTGTCAATATTATCGAGTAAACTAATTTTGTCGTATGCCTGAACGTGAGCTTCGATAAGATTGTGTAAAACGTTTTTCGCTCTTGTGCCATCTAGTAAAAAACCAGGAGGCCATAGTCCTGCAATATAGCCTGCACCAATAACAGATGCCACGGGTTCACCTATAGTTACCCAGTAATCAACGAGATCTTTGAGTTCTTGTACTACTACCTCCACGTATTTAACAAATTCTTTGATTGTCTGATAATTCTCCCATCCTCTGAGAGACTTCCAATATGGATCTGAACAAGGCGGATCCGAAAGGGGCAAATCCCTCAATGGCGATGGCAATATTCCTTGACCTATCTTTTTAGTAAAATCACTTGGAGGAGTTAAGACCCATAACGGAAGTGTCAAATGGTTCAATGTAATTATAGGCCGGAGTCCTTTTTCTCTCATAGAATCTATCATTTTTTTGTAGAGATCAATTGCTTCCTGGCACCATTGATCCTTTTCAGGTTCTATGCGTGACCATTCTATACCGATCCTAAATGCGTTCATACCCATCTTGCTAGCCAAATCGAAATCGTGTATATGGTGTTGAGTGTCCCAAGCTTTGGCAGCATCACCAGCAGGTTGTAAGTGAACCTGAATGCTATCTTTATACAATAGACTTGGTTTTGTTAGAGATGTTATCCTTTTCTTTATCGAATCTGACCTTGTAAAATAGTCCCAGTCATTGTTTGTAATTCCTCCTTCTACCTGATAAGGAGAGGTAGATGCACCCCACAAAAATGGAGGTGGGTTATTAATTACTGTTGTCAAAGGATTTGGCATATGGCTACTGTACACTTAGAAAAGAATTACGAGTATCCATAGAAGAGAGGCTATTACAAAATAAGGGATCACTACCCACCACATACCCTTGTATCTAGAATTTTTTATCATAGTTGGAGGCCCACATTTTTCTGACCATAATATCGGTTAGCCTGTTTTCTCTTACTATTTGCTTAATATCCTCATACCATTCTTCGTGTGTGCTTTTCTGATAGTACCCTATAAGCCTCCAAACAATCGACGACTTAAGTAAGATTGAAATCCAAAAAGAACCAATGCCCAGTATGCAACGGTAATATTATACCATAAATTGTTGTACATAAGTCTTATCCTAACCCTAAATGGTTTTCCATATGCCTCATAAAAAACGAGGTAAGGGTTCCAAAAACTCTCAGCCATTCCCTGCATAGCAAAGTTAATTTTTTCTATGTTCTTCCTTCCTTCATCTATGCCATTCATATATTATAATAAGAATAGAGATGACATCTTTAAACTAATCCGATTAACCGAGCAACAAATAGCTAGATTTTCTCCATGAAACTAAAATGCTTGTTAGTATCGCTAGTGTTTAATGCTCTTCCAACTTACTATTTGATGAACGAATATACTCAATAGGGTCAATATTATAAATCATTGTTTCAAGTAAAATATTATCGTCATTTTTAAGATTAAACTGAAATATCATTTAAGAATGGAATACTATCAACGAAATAGGCCACTGGGCGTTACAATAATAGCAATTCTGACTGTAATTGGCGGTTTAGCTTTCGTTGCCATCGGAATTGCTCTCTTAATTATCGGAATTGGTTTTGGACTATTGGTAATATCAATAGCCTATTTCGTCATGGCCTATGGTTTATGGACGGGCAAAAGATGGGCCTGGACAATAACCCTTATACTGTCAGGGATAGGAATTATATTAGGGATCGCATCTATTGCTTTTGCACATATAGGAGCAGTATTTCACATAATTATAAGCGCTGTGATTTTTTATTACTTGTACAGACCTAATGTAAGAGCATTTTATGGCAAGTGAAAGGCTTATCATTACACACCAATATCTGAAGATATGCTGAGCAAACAGTAAACACCGTAGCTTTGTTGATACTATTCTAAAAGAGGAGTGACAAGGTTCTCAATAAGTACGCCAATAACGCTATCCATAAAAGAGGGAGGGAAAAAAAATCCTGTGCTCAGTAGTGTATTTATGAAAATGTCCTAAGAGCGATTAATACTGTTTGACACAACAAATAACAATACCATGAGTGTCCATAACTTCGAGAACAAATTTCCACCATAATCGCAGCTAACCGAGAAGGTGACCAGATACGGTTATTCAGATGCGACCGATGCAAACCAAGGATGCAGACTGTGCACCTGGTGCTGACCAAATTGTAACAAGACTTGAAGCACAAAGGTACACTTCGTAAAGACTAGCGTGGGACGTTGTGCCACATGTGTTCCGAGTAGTACTGGATTATAAATCATATTCCTAACATACCTCGGTTGTCTTTGGAAAGGAGAGGGTACGCCTTGCTTCACCTTCACTTGAATGTTTGACGATGACATATCGATTACTTTATAGCCCACAACAAGTCTAAAGATATCATTGTGGTATTAAATACTAGTAAAGATCATAGTAAATTTTTGGTGTACTATCTACAACAGCCAGGTAGGAATGCCCAACAGATTAAAAACATTCTGGTAGTTGATGACGGATACAACATTAATTTAACGCTTGAATGCACTTTAAACCAAAGAGTCTTTAAGGCCTATTCATTTACTAAACCCTTGATTGCGTTGGAGAGTGTCAAGCCCGGCCCCGGCCTCTTCGGCCTGGCTATACTAGATGTCAAGTATATAATGGAGTGTGGACTGCAAAAATGCCATTGATAGTCACTACAAGTATCATTAACAAAAAAACTTATTTGATGATGTTTATTGCTTGGGCCATGATAATTACGGATGTAATCTTTGGCACCTTTCTTGACGCTTTGGGAAAGCCTCTTAATTCTTCTTTTGGTGTAATATTGTTTATAACAATGAGTATCACTGTATTTTTTGCAGGTCTGTATGCCCT
>AF_2010_repII_A001DRAFT_10000235_pt1 | contig 10522 bp, 5 predicted proteins | sample AmaForreplIIA001_FD_9190 | JGI IMG/M metagenome (IMG submission 9190)
CTCAATAGAGTTACCTTCGAATTGATGTATCTGAACTCCAGCAACCGCAGCTTCTTGGTCCAGTCTTCGTCTGATCGTAGCGTTGACAGATTTTGAAAAGACTATGAACCCCAAACCTTTCATGGATTGAAGAATCTCCTTATGACCACACTTGAATTTGTTCTCGCTAGTGCTGGCCGATTCTTTAATCGCTTTCTCTATCGCTTTCAGCATTTGTTTCTTTCACCTGCATGTAGAGATCCACCATACCTGTTCCGACGGGAACCGTTGCTCCTACTATAACGTTTTCTGTCACCCCTCTTAATGTTTCTAGCTGTCCTTCTAGCGAAGCCCGTGCAATAGTAGGGACTGTGATCTCAAAGGCCGCCCTTGCCAAAACTGATGTCTTGGTCCCAGCTATACCGTGTCTTCCTATTTGCTGCAAGTAGCCTTTCGAGGTCATAAGATCGGCTACCAGCATAATATGCCTAATATCAACTTCTAAACCCTGTTCTTCCAACGTATTGGTGATTTCCTTTACAAGCGCTGTCCTCGCAGCTTCAATCCCGAGTGTCTGCCAAATTTCATAAACATTATTAGTTGCAACCCTTGACGTGTCTACTCCTTGAATCATTACTACCTTCGAAAGGTTCGAGCCAGCGGTCTGAATGACCCATTCATCTTCCTGTTTCACAATGGTAACTCTCTCGATATCAGGCACTCCTTTGACCCGAGTGCTCAATAACTTATTCTTTAAGCCCAAAAGAGTTTGAGCATCCGGTTCATCGGGTATGCTCACCTTGATTGAAAATTTCTTTTCGTTTAGAGTAATCTCATATTTCTTTTTTGATCCTTTTAATGCTTCATAGACATCATTCGGCCCGCACGCTCGCTCTGTGAGCCTGGCATTCGAAAGGTGAAATGTAATGACCCCGCCATAATCTACGTCTGTCTTCTCGATCGTGTCACTCATTCTTGTAAAGATTATTTCCCTTGCCACCTCGAGTGCTTTTTCTCTTGATACACGGTGCTCCTTATCTAGGTAGATATCCATCGTCGGTGTGACAGGTTTTTTCCGTGCATCTACCAATTCTATAAGTCTTGGCAGTCCCAATGTTACGTTTCTCTCCTTTACTCCCGCAAAATGGAATGTCCTTAAAGTCATCTGCGTGCCTGGTTCGCCTATCGACTGTGCAGTTACCACTCCTACTGCTTCTCCCGGTTCAGCTACCCCCTTTCCGAGCAAATCAACTATTTTTTTCATGAGTCTTTCAATCCCCTCTTTGCTTAATCTGTTCTCGGTAAGGGCTGTTTGCAAGTCATACTGTATCTTGGGGTTAAGATCTCTCGCGTACTTGCCAACACTCGTTTTTATGTCATGCTCTGTTGCCCTTCTTCCTTCATCGTCAACCATCTCGCTTATGATTAGCCTTGAAATATTTACGGCCTCGCCGTGGTCGCTCTTGGCCGGATCAATTCCATCTTCCCCGTATAGATATTGTATAATATTGCCATGGGGATCTCTCACGGTTTGATCATATTCTATTTTCAGATGTTCGAGGGCATTTATCAGTCTCCTCTGCATGTACCCGGATTGCTGGGTTCTAACGGCGGTGTCAACAAGTCCCTCCCTACCGCCCATTGCGTGGAAAAAAAATTCCAATGGGTTCAAACCGTCTCTGTAATTGGATTTTACAAAACCCTTTGCATCGGGATCTGTATCATTGGTCTTGAAATGCGGTAGAGCTCTATTGTGATACCCTTTGTATATCCTCTTTCCTCTTATGGACTGTTGACCTAATGCGGCGGTCATCTGACCAATGTTAAGTGTCGAGCCTCTTGCGCCAGTGGATGCCATAATAACCCCAGAATTATCGTCAGGAAATGCTCTATCAGCAGTCTTACCTGCCCTATCTCTTGCTCTCGATAATTCATTAACGACGTAGAGTTCCAGAGCTTCTTCGGGGGCCAGACCTCTGGTAAGTGGTAACGAACCGTCCTTGTATTGCTCAATAAGCTCGCGGACCTTCTCATACGTCTTTTGAATAACATTCCTGATCTCCTCTTTCGTCTCATCCTTTAACCAAAGATCGGAATAACCATATGAAAAACCTCTCTGAGTGATATACGTCTTTAGCATAATTAGTATAGAATCAAGAAAACTTCGTGCAGTGTCGTTACCATAATCTTTAACGATCCTGTGCAGTATGCTGTCCGGTTCTTCCGCCCCGATCGAAGCCTTGTCGATAACTCCGCTAACAAGTTCGCCATTCTTTACAACAACATCCCTTCCTTCTCCTTTAGCGGCCTTGTTCCATTTTGACGTAATTACAAAATTGAAGTCCTTCGGCAAGAACAGCGAGAAGAGCTGCTTCCCTGAATACGTTTTTATCCCGTCTTTGATCTCTTTAGGCGCAGGCAACGTGCCTTTGTATCCCCCTACTAGAGCCAAGTTTGCAAATTCTTCTTCCGTGAGTCTGGTGCTATCGCTAGTAAGAATGAATGCACCCGTAATAAAATCCCTAATTCCACCTATTATGGGTCCTCCGTACCTAGGAGAAATTAACTGATCTTGAACTTTCATTAGCAGAGCTGCCTCGGCTCTCGCCTCTTCGCTCTGTGGAACATGGAGGTTCATCTCATCGCCATCGAAGTCAGCATTGTATGGGGGACAAACCGCCGGATGTAGCCTAAACGTACGATAAGGAAGAACCCTGACGTAATGGGCCATAATAGACATGCGATGTAGTGAAGGTTGTCTATTAAAAATCACAATATCTCGATCACTGAGGTGCCTTTCAACCATGTAGCCAGGAGCAAGCGAGTCAGAGATCACTTTTCTATCATTAACATAATCAAGCCTGATCTTAACACCATCGGGCCGTATGATGTAGTTCGCACCCGGATAGATATTTGGGCCATTAATAACGAGTTTCTTTAATTCATCGTAATTCCACTGAGAAACCGTTTCGGCAATAGTGAGTTTTTTAGCGACATCGACAGGTACCCCTACTTGTGAGATTTCGAGATTGGGGTCCGGCGAGATCACGGTTCTGCTGGAAAAATCTACTCTTTTTCCTGATAAAGATCCTCTAAACCTGCCCTCTTTCCCTTTGAGTCTTTGAGTAAGAGTCTTCAGAGGCCTGCCAGAGCGGTGATGCGCCTGTGGAATTCCGGATACTTCGTTATCAAAATAGGTAGTCACATGATACTGCAATAGATCCACCAGATCCTGTACGATGAGCGGTGGAGTGCCAGCTTCCTTACTTTCTTTTAATCTTTGGTTAACTCGGATAATGTCGACTAGTTTATGGGTCAGATCATCTTCTGACCTGATCCCCGTCTCCAAGATTATAGACGGTCTCACAGTCACCGGCGGTACTGGGAGAACCTGAAGTACAAACCACTCAGGTCTGGCGGTCCTTGGATTGTACCCTAATAATAAAAGATCCTCATCAGGTATATGCAACAACCTCTCTCTAATTGTGATGGGAAGCAAACGATTCTCACCTGCGTCTGTCTTCTCTACAAATATTGTCGGTTTTGTGAATACAAGATCGTTTTGTTGCTTTTGGCAGTGAGGACAGATTCTTACCTTCTTAGCCTTCTCAATAATATCATCCTTGATGTTGTCCATTGTAATAACAGCATATGCTGCCTTACTATCTCTCAAGAGCTGATATTTAGAGAGTTCCTCCGGACTAAGTTTTATCCTATTGCATGATCTGCAGGTGATCATGAGTAGTTTGTGTATGTCATCGACAAATGCGATATGTAATACAGGTTCCGCCAGTTCGATGTGTCCAAAGTGACCAGGGCACTTGGCAGAAGTGTTGCCACATGTTGCACATTTCTGACCTGGCTCCAATGTCCCGAGTCTATTATCCATCAGGCCACCCTGAACTGGCATGCCGTCCTCGTCGTATGTCTCAGGAGCCGTTACTTCTGCAACGCTGAATTTGCGTACTTCTACCGGAGACCAAACACTGAATCTTATTCCTCCTAGAACTTTAACCGGCTCTTCCATTTTTCACAAAACCATTTCCTCATACTTTTTCCTTTGCTATTAGTCGGGGCGCGATGTTAAGACTCATCATTTCCTGCAACAAGAGTTTGAAGGCATAGGCGATTACAACGGATGAAATCTTAGCCTTCTCGCCGTCCACTCTACAAATGTACCTCCTTTGCTTCACATCGTAGTACGAGATCAGCCCACATCGTTCGCAAACATTGACCTCAGCCTTGTCAGATTCTTCTAACAGCCTATCCTTAAGCATCATTGAGGCTCCGTATGCGATGAGACAATCCCGCTCCATCTCTCCGAACCTTAGACCCCCTCCGCGCGCCCTTCCCTCCGTTGGCTGTTTGGTCAGCATCTGGACCTGGCCTCTAGCTCTGCTGTGTATCTTATCTGCAACCATATGGTGAAGCTTTTGATAATAAACTACCCCGATATAAACATCTGCGGGGAACCTCCTACCTGACCTGCCTTCGTACATTGTCTCTTTTCCGCTATATTTGAAGCCGTGTTCCTCCAAAACAGCCCTCATGTCCTCTAGTTTTTCGCCTAAGAATGCTGACCCATCTACGGCGCGACATCTCAATGAAGCAGCCTTACCTCCTAGCGACTCCAAAAATTGTCCCACAGTCATACGTGAGGGGAAGGCGTGTGGGTTTATCATGATGTCAGGAACGACGCCATCTTCGGCATAAGGTAGGTCTTCTTGGTTCACTAACATACCTATCACACCTTTCTGACCGTGTCGTGAAGCAAACTTGTCACCAATTTCCGGGATACGCATGTCCCTAACCCTAATCTTGTACATTTTGCCGCCTTCTACGGACTGGGTCATGATGACTGTATCAACAACCCCATTTTCTGACGGTCTGACGCCTACTGAGGTATCCCTTCTATATGGGCCCTTCACCTCGAATTCCTTGTATTCCTCCATGAATCTTGGCGGTGAGGTCCTGCCAATCAAGATATCCCCACCAGTAACAACTGCCTCGTGCATAATGGCACCATCCTGCTCTAGTAATCGATATGCCTTTTCTCCTCTGAAGCCTCTAATATTAGCATCTGGCGCAGGCAGCTCGAAGTTATCTTTCATCCCACCTGGGTACTGCTTCGCCTCGGCCTCGTAAACCCTGTAGAAGAAGGTTCTCCCAAGTCCCCTTTCGATTGAAGATTTGTTGAACACAATCGCGTCTTCTATGTTGTAACCTTCGAAAGGCAAAACAGCAACAACACAATTCTGGCCGGTGGGACGATCATCAAGACCGAGTAAATTAATTGCCTTAGTGCTCACCATCGGGGTTTCAGGATATAACATGAAATGCTGTCTAACATAGGTGCTGGCGTTCATCAACGGCGTAGAAAAACCGAGACTCTGTTTTGCCATAGCACTTTCGTAAGTGTTACGAGGCGATTGATTGTGTTCAGGGTATGGAATTATGGAAGCGCCTACACCTAAAATAGCAGACGAGAATATTTCTAGGTGAGTATGTCCGTTCTCTTTATGGGCTAGGTCGATAGCAACGTAGCAGTTTTCCTCTTCGTTTGCATCTACAAGTTCTATCATACCCATATATAGCAGATCTGTCCATGACAAGAATTTCTTAGTAACTTTCTCGATTGTTTCATTTGTTATGAGCACCTTGCCGTCTTTAATAACAGCTAATGGCCTCAGAACTCTTCCCGCATTGCAACTTATATACAGACGTTTTGTCGCGTTGTCGTTTAGTGACGAGAAGAAGTATATCCCTACGTGAGGATGTATTTTCCCCGACCTCCTCATATCTCTCAAGGCATTTGATAAGCGATGTCCGTCTTCAGCGTATCCTATTAATCGACCATCGACGAATATTCTAGCACCCACCCTTCTAATTTTTTCTGATGCCTCATCGACATGTTCAACGCCAAGTTCGTATAACTTTTCAACGATCTCTGATGACAACACGCTGACTGAAATCACGGCGGAAAGCGCCAGATTCTTTACTAGTCCACAATTGGAGCCTTCGGGCGTTTCAGCAGGGCAGATCCTTCCGAAGTGCGTAGCGTGCAGATCCCGAGCCTCAAAATTCGGCTGGCTTCTACTAAGCGGGGACTGAATTCTGCGTAGGTGGCTGATAGTTGACATGTAATTCGTTCTATCGAGGAGCTGAGTGACTCCGACTCGTCCACGCCCCCAGTTACCCGTAGCAATCGCATTGTTAAGTTTGTCAGAAATGATACCCGGCCTTACAGCGGCAGCCACTGCATTAATGCCACGTTTTTGACCAGAGCGCTCAAGCTGGTATTTCATGTCCCGGATCAAGTTGCGGAATGCAGTTCTAAACAAGTCTGCGAGCATTTGGCCTGCAAATTTTATCACTTTGTTCCCATAGTGATCCTTATCATCTGAATCTATCCATCCAAGCCTTAGCTCGATCAATTTACTTGCTGCCTCCCCCAGAAACAATGCCTTTTCATGTCGATTATCGGGATTTTTCCCTAGATGCGGGAGCAAGCCCCAATCAAGTAGGGTCTCCGCTCGCTTTATCTGAAATTCTTCGAGCATACCTGGAGCGATTCTCTTACTAATATAGATGATAGAGTCTCTGCTAGTACTTATCTCGCCTGCTTTCTCGAAAGAAGGCTCGAGTTCATCCTGAATTGCGTTGTTCAGCGATACAGCGCTTGCAATATCTTTGTCGGACTCTAAACCTAAGGCCCTTACAAGTGTAATTAAAGGGATATCGACAGGAGACCCTGGAATCTTGCCAACTATAGATCCGTCAGGTCGCATGATCAACTCCAGTTTAGCTCTATAACCGACTATTGACGAATAGACTTTAGCCTTGTATAGCAAAGTTCCTGTGGTTTCTTCAGAATCGACGATTATCTTGTTGTAAGAAAGATCTTCTAGTCCCACGATAACGCGCTCAGAACCATTTATCACGAAGTAGCCTCCTGGATCTCGTGGATCTTCGCCTAATTCAACCAGTTTCGCATCGGGTAAATTATGCAAGATACACGCATTAGACTTGACCATTACTGGCATATCCCCAATATGGATAAACCGTGATTCCAAGATTTTCCCGTCCTCGACTATGCTGCATTCAAGCATGATCGGCGACGCGTAAGTAAGGTTACGAAGCCTAGCTTCCATGGGTGCTACATGGGTGATCGACCCATCCAACTCCATGATCCTTGGTTGTTGTAATTTTATTTTCCCGAGCTTAATCTTATACGGATACTCAGCCGTCTCTATCTCTATCTCCCCGACCTCATCTATTATACTCTGCAGTCCACGCTCCATGAATTCGTTGTAAGAATTCAAGTGCTGTCTTGCGATACCATCTCTGCGTAAAATATCATTGATAAGAGGCCACATCATACCAAACTCAGACCTCTACCACATAGCGGTAATATACACTTTGACCTGCCGTGGCGCTTTTCCTCGTGATTCTTATGATATCACCTGGCCGTACGTCAAGATCTTCTAACGCCTTATCATTTATCATGATATACGGAAGCTGGCTGGGTCTCGTGTTGTACTTTTGCAAAATTTCCTCGGCTTGAGCCTTCGACAATATTTCATGTCTGGGTTGATATGCGTGGTTAGTGATCCTGATTACTTTTTTTTCAGAAGACATGCGTCAGAGCCCCTTGTATATCCACGGATAGACAACAAAAAACCACCGGAATCTCATCCTAGAATTCTGACTTATCAAGTCATGCATATATAGGTATAGCGAGGTCGGCCCGGCCGTCCATCAGTATTCTTTGTATGGATAACAAATGAGGTTCGCATTTATTGAAGCTAGTTACCACCCTAATGATCTCCTTTCTCGCTTGGCTCTAACAATGTAACGTCCGCCTCTGTTGATACAAGAACCTTGTGGTTCTTTCCATGCTTCGCTATCAGTTTTTCCACAGCACTCTTACCACCGGCATAGCTTTCAAAGCCTAACATCCTTAGGTAGTACTCCGGCAATGTCGACAGTATCCCCACATCGTACCTGTCTCGTATGCTTTCTAGGAACAGAAGATGCTCCAAACCTGGTGAATAGAACCCTTTTTTCCCCACGTCCTCAATTTTCAACTTACCTTCAACGAACATTTGCAAGGCTCCTTGGCCTAGGCCGTCAGCATTTTCAGCGACTAAGATGATTGAACCATTTTCTCGGAGAACATGTAAGGAGTTCCAAACTAAATTCAACGAACTTGTAAGATTTGACAAGTCAGATTCCCTACTTCCACCCACTATTGCAGATTTAGGTCGTTCCACTTCAAATTTCGTAGTGGAAACTAAGTGACGGGTGGCGTCCTTGAAAGCCTTGCATATACTCCCTGAATATATTCCTGAAATGCCCGAACTATTCGCAACGATTTCCACAGACGATGCGGAGAGCTTTTCTGAACTAGAAAGAGCTACTTCTAACGGGGGGCAGTCTACGCCTGGACGCGGAAAGTTAGTTTGTCTAGATTCGAATGCTACTAACATTTGGTCATGCATGTATTTTCGCAGGAGCAGCGTTGGAGTCCCGCTGAATCCGAATAGCGGATCGTAGGACGTGTGAGAAATGAAAATAATGTTTTCATACTTTTTGTTAGGCAAAAAAAGGCTAGGGGAAGGCGACGTATCATTAGGCTCGATACCCTCTCTGCCAGTCTTTGCTGGATCGACTTGGACATCTACTCCTTGTAAGCCTTTAGAGTTTACGATGTGCTGAAGCATAAGTACGACTCTGCCAACAGATTTTGATTTTGATAGCACTATGATCACCATATTGTTCGATAGGGAAATCTCGTTGAGAGATGAGACTATTCCCTCCTCTGAAAGTAAAGGAAGATCGACTAAGGCATTGGCCAACAAATTAGTAAGTTTTATGTCAAGTGAAACGTCAGTAATACCGTATTTCATCCAGAGCTCTGGCATGGTAGTCGATGAAAAGGGAGATAGTAGATAAAATAAAACTCTTTCAGATCAAGTTGCGCATAAGTCTATATTTATTTCCATCGAAAAAAAGCGTTCGTTCATAGTATGTCACAACTCCTTAATGTACTCGTTAGCCTTCATAAATCATGAGATTTTTCTCTTCTAGCAGTGTGTGTAGATTGTGAACTGCTCTATATACTTCGCTTTCCTTTTTGGCTCCCGTACAGACTAACTTCCCGCTAGCAAAAAGCAGTATCACTGTTTTCGGATCTAACATTCTATGGATTAGACCCGGAAATTGTTCCGGTTCGTACATGCTTCTAGGAAGCACCCTAGCGGCGAGCTCTAAGTGAATCTTTCCGCCAAGGCTAGCCGACGCAACTATGTTTTGGATCTCAATTTGAGGTTCATGTTCCACGGGTATGCCCCCTTTCTTTAATTTTTGGACTACATTCCTAACAGCCTTAATAGCCTGGTCCTCGGACTTGGCGCCGGTACAAACCATCTTACCTGAACTAAAAATAAGAGTGGCAGTCTTTGGTGATTTTAGCCTAAAAACGAGACCCGGAAACTGGTCTGGGTGGTATTCTACGTCCGGGAATATTTGTGTAATCAAGTTAAGGTTAACTGTTTGGTTAACGGTTGCTGACGCAACCACGTTTTCTATGCTAACAATCGGCTTAGTTTGCGGCATATCAATTGGCCTTTATAAAGGGGCCGTATATATATACCTGTATGCATCTGTCCCCGTCTTTCTCATAAGAAGTTTGAAACTGGAATGAATTGACCAACCCGCAGATAACAAATAGAAATGCGAAACTGGTCCTGTAACTCTACCGTACACAAGTCAATTGAACTGGAATATGGGCATACGAACTGTTACAAGCATAATCTTCTAGATCACTGAGAACTTCATTAAGATCCGACTCTTTTCATTTTCGAGCCGCATTTCGGGCAGGAAGCCTGGTTGTGTTTTGTTCCACACGTCATGCAATAATAATTTACTGAACTATGCCCAAACATAGAAGCACCTGACACGCCCATCCTCCTCAAAGTCCGCTTCCTAACATAGAAACTGAGCAAGATGAACACTGCAATAATTATAGGCAGAGAATAAGGAAATGGGATTAAAAATGAGATGGCAAGGCTTATGCCAAGCGAAATTCCAATCCAAAGAAGCTGCTGGGAAAGGAATTGCTTGTTGTCGCCGCTCGACATTATTCAAGTGATATACTGTATACTGTTTAAAATAGGTTCTTCTAGATGTTGAGGAAATGCATTGTCTGGAATCTCGGATCGTCCGCTATTGCCGCTTGCTCGTGATTACCTTAGACTGAAAATCGTCACCATCAGCCTAAGATAAATCATCCTCTAAACCTAAACTATCATCTCGGCTGTATTTCTCTTGCCGGGAAAAATAAAAAAGAACGTGCTCAAACCGTCACTTACAGGTTTATCTACATACTCCTCTTCAGTGATCTTTACGCATTTCAATGCATGCCTTTTGGCTAATTACCACGCGCAATTTTTTGCAGGTGCGTTGGGTTATTGGAAATGGCAGGCTGAACACCTCGCAGATGCTTGATGCTTACACCTCCATCCCATCAACGCCATCTTCT
>AF_2010_repII_A001DRAFT_10000236_pt1 | contig 10481 bp, 12 predicted proteins | sample AmaForreplIIA001_FD_9190 | JGI IMG/M metagenome (IMG submission 9190)
AAAATTCGGTATTTTTGTCAGATATCTGTGTTACTTTATCCACGTCAAGATGAATAAATCTAATAATTGCTAAAAATAGTCCAACTGCTATTGGTATGACTAATAGGAATGTGGCGTGCCATCCAAAATTATTGATTACAGTTCCACCTATTGCCACTCCTATAACTGCACCAGCAGAAAACATGGAACTAAAAATTCCCTGAGCGACTGCAAGTTGGTATGGTTACTTTTGAAAGTTGATCGCAAACATCGCTCCAGTTAGTTGCAAGCCAGTTTTCAACAATATTGAATTGCTGCTTTTGTGTATCAGGTGGTACAATTTTATTGGATTGTGGAATGGACAAATTATTAGGATGTGATTTGATCCATGATAGTGGAAACGCGGCAGAAAGAAGTTTTACTACATCCTGTGGACGGATATATATGCAAAATCAGATAAAATTTTTACAACTTCTGGGCTCTGTGGAATATTTTCTTTTCCACCACATGATAACTGTGGAACTGTTATCTCTAGCACTAAAAGAGTCATAACTATGGCAAATAATCCGTCAGTAAGCATCTCTATACGAGATTTACTTATTTCATTTCTAATTTCTCGTGACAATAAAAGGTCTTTTAGTTCTGTTATTCTTGATAGAAGTATTCACCGATACAAGACGTTGTGTTTTTAGACATGTCTCTTTCGTAATTGGTCGTGTAATGAAATTCTAGGATCCCACTGATGATTCGATGATTTTCTCCTACTGCAGATGTTGATTAAAAAAGCTATTGAGCTTTTCAACTGCTGGATCTACATACTCTTTCTTGTCGTACAAACCAATGTGCGTTGCACCTTCGATTAGAAACAATTCCTTAGGCTCTTTTGCTTTCTCAATGGCGTCTTCGCTCCAATATCGGGTGTCGGCCTTGGTGCCTGCGATCATGAGCAACGGATGGGGTGAAATCATATCTACATGATCGTAGGGCGAGTATTCTGCAATCCTGTCTATGCTTCTTACTAAAAACCAGTTCTGCGAATTCGGATGCTGGGCCCGTGGCGTCCTGTAGTAATCAGTCGCTTCTCTAATAGATGAGGGTGCGTCCTTAGGGACTTCTTCAGGGGTATTGGGCACTATGTGTTCTAGACGTGGAGGTTGGCCTTTTGCTTCCAATCCGAGCTTTGTTAGACTCCTCAAGCAAATGCTCTAGGTTTGGGAGAGAGAGAGTGCTGTTTCTAAGTCCTTTTCTAACCATATCGCCAAGATCAACGGCGCTGACAGTTCCTACTGCCTTGATACGTCGATCGGTCTCAGCCGCGAAGGGAACATAACCACCAGATGCACATATACCCAAACCACCAATTCTCTGTCCATCTACCTCGTCCCGGGTTTCCAGAAAAGTCACAGCCGACTTTACGTCTTCTGCTCTGGTAAAAGGATCTTCTAGGTATCGGGGCTCTCCTTCGCTTTCACCCTGATAACTTGCATCAAAAGCCAGCGTGATAAAGCCTTTTTCGGACAGCTTCTTTGCGTAGAGACCCGCAGTCTGCTCTTTAACTCCACCACACGGGTGGCCGACCACGATAGCCGGGCGTTTTTCGCCCTCTTTATAATCGTCTGGGAAATATAGGTGACCTGCAATCTTCAAGCCATTACTTTTGAACGTGACATTTGATCTCATGTTAGAGAATATCCATTATCTTTTATATAAAATCCAGGAGTACTGTGTAATTTTTTGAATAACTTCTAACGCATATAAGATGTTAGTAATTATACAATCGCATTTAATTACAAATGCAGTGTTAGATATTGTTAATCTCAAATGTCTATTTCCAATGAAAAGGAGCAGGATCTGTGAATGAATGATGAGATCCAAAAGCAAGCTACAGAAGGTATCACGTTTAGAATTCCTTCAAGTTCTATAAATCAGCTGCGCGAAGAATCAAAAAAGAAACAAGTGAGTCTGAATGCGCTAATAAATCAGATCATCAGAGAACATTTAGATTGGCATACATACGCTGCTCCAGCCGGATATTATTATGTTCCAAGGTCAACCATGAGCTTGGTTCTCAATAAACTCTCAGAAGACGAAATCTCGGAAATTGCTAGCATTATAGCTAAGAGAATTATGGACACAGGACTCTTATTAAGAGGCGAATTCACTCTCTCATCCTTTTTGAATATCCTAGAGAATTGGTCACGAATATCTTCTTTTGCTTATAAGCATGCAGTCGCCAACGAAATCCACAATTTTATTATTCAACATGATATGGGGAGTAATTATTCATTTTTCGTAAAAGAGATCTTTCAGTACATATTCCAAGAAATCTTTAAACTAAAATTAGATTTTACTATAACAGAAAACACTGTCGGTTTAGGTTTAGAGAGAGTTAGTTAGTAGAAGTAGAATTTCTCTTGATCAGACATTTATGGGTCGGGTGTCAGTCCAATCAACTATGAGCTTGCGCTCGGCAAAAAGCCACTTTCCATCGACTTTTGCGAACACATCATAATAACGAATAGAAGCAATAAAAAGAATGCGTTTCCCCTCAGATGCAGACACATGATGGGCAATGCAATACGTTTCTCCAGTTGCACGATCTCCATCAAGTAAAACAGTGCTTTGTCCCATGAAATGAGTTGTAGCTTCATATTTATTCAGTTCATCGAATACGGGCGCCAATGCTTCTCGTCCGTTCAATTCCATTGACGGTTTCTCGGATCTGGCATCCATGAATACAACGAAGTGTGTGTCCTTAGTAAAAAGTGACATTTGCCCCTTCGCGTCACGTCTATCCGCACAATGTGCATATGCATCCACAAGTTCACGTATTTTCAAACGGTCAACAGCTTCAGGGCCTGATATTGAAGCATGAGTACCCATTACATATTTCATGTATGTTGTCAGCTAATATAGATAACTCTCACCACAGGTTTAGAGAGAGGTTAATAGAATTTCTCCTTATAAGGTTGAGTATGGGAATTTTATGAGACCAGATGATTCATCTTTTATCTACTTCCTTGGGGTTGAGATTACGAATCTTATTTGTAGGTTACAGAAACTTTGATGACTCTTCCTTACTGCTCTAAAATAAGTTTTTATCCATTTGTATTTGGAAACTGCAATAACCTCGTCTGCTATCGTACTGGTATTTCTTGATGATCCCAAGCAAATAATCAGCAATTAATTCATCTTTAATGATGCTAATTAATTGTATGGTATGGTATAGTGTTACCACCTTGGGTACGGGTTATAAACCGAATATTCTATAAGGAAGAACTGCTGTATGANCGCTTGTATGAAATCGACAGGTGATATTCATCTTCAACAAGTAAATCAACATATGAAAGCAAAAACACCGAATGGTTGTGAAGAATGTCTCCAAATGGATTCTGATTGGGTACATTTACGATTATGTCTGTCATGTGGCCACGTAGGATGCTGTGATTCTTCGCCCAATAAACATGCTACGAAACATTTCAGAACAACCAACCATCCAATCATCAGATCGTTTGAGCCTGGCGAAAAATGGGAATATTGTTATGTAGATGACGTGTTAATGGAGTAATTTGATATCAGTAAAAGCAGTGAAGGATATAGGATGTATCTCCCTTATAACACTAGAAATTAGAAAAACCTCATTCTAGTAAACGAGATTTGAACTAAACTAGTTCCATCATCGCCTGTTATGTATGCAATTTCTGGCCTAGTGACTATTCTAATACTTATTGGTATTGGCGTACTTGCGAGTGTCCATCATTGAGCAGGGTCATGGACAATCTCCGACCAAATACATCAGAATCATGTCAGCACAGACAGCCACACAGGTATGAATAGTGCAACAAGTCCAAGAAATCTGTAAGCAGATGGTACAAGAACGTTCGGATTTGTTGTTGATTTATAAACCAGCCACTAGATGCCAATGTTTGCACAACCTTTATTCCAGTGGATATATTTGTGTGTGGGTGCAAAAAGGTTTGCTTGACGGTGGGATATGCTACATGCTAGGTTTGTGAGACGTCATACCGGATTGTATACAAAGACTATTGTTGCTTTCGCATAGAGGATATTTCTGCTGCTACTGCGTCTGCACTGTGGGATATAATCCAAGTCAAGTGTGCATTTGGTAAAAACTTTTCCATTCTTGCGGTCAATTCCTTTTTTCCATCCTCCGTAAGCGCAGGTTTACCCTCTGCGAGCTCTTTAATAGCATCAGAATATGCTAACAGATATTTCTTCTGAAAATCAAACATTTCTAATGAACCTGCGTTGCCGTGACCTGGATATATTTTGGATACATCTGCAAGTAACTGTCGAACTTTATCCAAGTTATTTAGCCAAGCTGCAAGATGATTATCTGCAATATACGAATGCGTGCCTTCAAATACAAGATCTCCTGTAAATGCAACCTTCGGCTGATTTTCCACAACCCAGATAGAATTTGCATTAGAGTCTCCACCAGGTCCAATATCGTGTACTCGATATGTTATACCATCAAATGCTACTGTCTCAACATCCTTTACCCTTTTATTTGGAAAGGTCCAACTTCCAATCCATTCATCCTTGTAGACCTGGCTCCATTGAATGCGCTTTGGCTCTTCAGTGGCCCTCATTAGCTTCTCTACAGACTCAAGCGCAACTATCGAGATATCATCAGAATCTCTCACTAAATTAGCCACACCGGCAACATGGTCAGGATGTGCATGTGTCAAGAGTATTGCTAGCAGTGGCTTATTAATGGAATCAATTCGGTTTCTGAAAGACTTGCTCTCACTAACAGTTAGCGTAGCATCGACTGCAACTAAACCATTTTGAGTTTCGATAATAAATGCATTGGCAAAAATGCCTAGTTCTCCTGATCTATAGGTGTGAATCAGGGGTGCCATCATTTTTTGATCACCTGGCATAATATTTTACATTCACCTACATTCAATGCAGCTAAAAACATGGGATTTTTTTTAGATGTAGTTTCCATGCTACAGGTTTTATATTGCAACTATATAACTCAGGAAGTTACAAACAGGTAACTATGTTACCTGAATGTAACTTAGGAAGTCGAACTATAGCATTCTCTGCAAAACGGTACTGAGTAATCAAACGTACAACGGAACAGCAACTTGGCATTGTAAGCGGAGAAAAAGAGGCTCTCTTCATATCACAGATAGAAAATTAGAATTTTTTGAACCGCTATTTGATCTTTTAGAGCTCAAGAACATCTTCACGATTCTGATCCTGGCAACCTAATAATGAGTCCAACAATTAAAATCTTCGTTAGTCATATTATTTCTTGGCTTCTTGTCTACAAAAATTATCTCAGGTTCATACTTTACACTGAAGGAAGCGATCTCTGTCAAGATTCCTTGTACAGCCATACCTTTTTCGGTGGGGTAATATTCGGTGTGCGCCGGCTTGCCCGAAATCACTTTTCTTTCAACTAGACCATATTCTTCAAGCTGTTGTAGTCTGATCGACAGGGTCTTGGTGTTTATGCCTTCAATAGAATTTAGAAACTGATTAAACCTATTCTGCTTTACCAATATCAAATTTCTCATTATGTGGAGAGCGTAGCGTTGACCGATTATCTTTAGAGTTCTATCGATTGGACAAACTTTCATTCCCCGTCTATCTAGATAATCAGTTAACGTTATGTCATTTCCTTCGTTATTCAATATCACGTATTGATACTATCATGCTTATAGCGTTAGCTACTTAGAGAATTAAATGCTATAAAGCGGAAACTAACCTTTCAGAAAATTGCGAATAACTCTCCATACGCCTACCTACTGGCTCGCCTACCTACTGGCTCGTCACACATGACTATCTCTTTCCAACTTAAACGAGACCATAATGTTCACTGGTTAGTAATCAGCTTGAATCTACGCAGATATAGGAAATTCACGCGTCTTAAGTGTTATAACATGTCGGTAAGTTATATTGTCACCTATGCTGGTAAGTACAACAATTAGATAAATGCACATACAACACTAGGTTAAGTTGATGCATTTTCAGGCATTAATTACTGTTTGACTGCACGCGCCGAACTCCAGAGTGCCCACCCAGGATTGAGGCGATTTGGATAGAGATCCAACATCTTGTCGTAGAGCTCTTGCGCAGTTGTCGTCATTTCGGCTATCCGGTCAAAATCACGTATGTACTGCCGGGTCTCTTCGATGATTCGGGGATTGTCATCCTTAGTAGATCGTTTATGTGTGGAGATAACCGCCTGTGGTTTGAGCGACTCAATTTTATTGAGTGCAGAGATCCACTCTAGGCGATTCTTCGCATTTGACTCAGCTAGGTAGAGATGAACATCGTTGTAGACAGCATCACCAGCGACCACAAGGCCGATAGAAGGGACATTTAAACACGTTGTATGGTCTGTGTCGGTATGGCCAAGTTCCACTGAGACCAAGTCGTGCCCCTCTAGATCAATTACATTTCCTTTGAGCTCCTCGGCAATCATGAGCCGGTCCGGAATCTGACCTGGAAAGCTTGTCTTCCAAATCTTCTCAAGGATCTGTGGGGAGGCATGTTGGCGCATAACTTTTACAACATTTGGTGTCGCAACTGCTTTAGCATTTGGAAAGCGTTCAAGTATAGCCCCAATTCCAAACCAATGGTCTCCATGGCCATGCGACTTATCTGCGACCGCAAACCGTATATTATTGAAGTTGGAAACGGAGCTCGAATTTCTGCTCGCACTGTACTAATAGCAACCGGTGTTCAATATAGAAAGCTACCAATGGAGAACCTGTCACGTTTTGAGGGTGCAGGCGTTTATTATGGTGCAACATTTGTAGAAGCACAGTTATGTGGAAAAGAAGAGGAGGTGATTGTGGTTGGTGGAGGAAACTCAGCCGGCCAGGCTGCTGTGTTTTTGGCGCAGACAACAAAACGTGTACACATGCTCATCAGGTCTAGCGGATTGGCTGCTAGTATGTCGCGCTATTTAATTCGCAGGATTGAAGAGAGCCCTAAGATTGTAGTCAGACCGCACACAGAGATTGTTGGTCTAGAAGGAGACAATCACCTTGAATCAGTTCGCTGGCAAAACAATCAAACGGGACAAACTGAAGAGCATAGAGTCAGACACATATTCGTCATGACTGGTGCAGATCCAAACACTCGTTGGCTTGATGGCTGCATCGCACTTGACGACAAAGGCTTCATAAAGACTGGTCCTGATCTTTCACCAGAAAATCTGAGCGCCTCACACTGGCCCTCAGCACGCCAACCTCTTTTGCTCGAAACCAGTTTACCGGGTGTTTTCGCAGTGGGTGACGTTCGTGATGGCAGCATCAAGCGTGTTGCATCCGCAGTAGGCGAGGGATCAATAGCTATCTCATTTGTACATCAGGTAATTCAAGAATAGGAAAACAGTTGGAAAGTTACAAAGAGCGTCATGTTACATGGTTAGAAAACTTTTATGACCTGATTGTCGCTATTATTATCTTTCAGCTGAGATTTTCCAGGTGATTATGTTGAGATTGATGTCCAAGTTAGTGTAACAGAGGCTGCTCTACTGAATGATACACCTACCTCAATTTCCAATACCAGTAGTAGAATTAATAGAACCCGTAGCACATATATAGAAATGGACGATCAGTTCAAAACAGATACAGCGTGGTGCGAAGCTCATTCTCATCCAACATAAGGATTTCTAGTTGTATAACAAGAAGAATATAATCGATCAGTAGCTGCTCTATTTCAGAAAGTAGAGGAATTGTTAGATTGGTTCAATGTTGCTAAATGATACTTAATAACCGGAAGCACAGCATAAATAGATGCTAACTATAAGTCTAGGTTTATTCATGCATTGATTAACTAACTGAAACTTGTCTTAACATCTCTTGAAAAGTTGCAGTTCCATCAAGCGCAATTTTGAGGGCACTAAGGTCTTTGGTTTCCTCATCGTTCTTTAGACACAGGTTGATAATATTTTGAGTACCTTCAAGGCACTTTCTAATGTTGAATGCTCTCTCAGTAGGTGTTAAGAAATCATTGTTTGCATTTGTTATATTTCGTACCAATAATTATTCAGTTAGTGGAATTATGCGCTGACGTGTTTGCGATTGAGACCTATACGCTGCTACTACCCCTACCATATTGATCCGGCGAATTTCTTCAAATTAAAACTAAAAGTGTCAGATGACGGTCTACTACCAGCGAAATTAGACCCACATTAGATATTCTAACACTGAAGATATTTATCTATCGATAATCCTTACAAAACAACAAAATAATTTAGACAAAATGCCTATGAAGATGATAAACCAAGAATTTCTTGTGTCGTCATTGTACACCGTAATAACCCAATATTCAATCACTGCAATGTGCTTGATGATGAGTGCATTTTTGTTACATCCAAATATATCAGCGCCACAAGCCTTTGCTCAGCCGCTAATAGGGACAAATCCGCAGGTTAAATCTAACATAGTTACTCCCTCCAAAGACATTAGAAACAATACTTCTTCTAGTAATGCACTGATTTCACTTCACACAACATATACTATACAAGCGCACAACATCAATTTGCTTAATGAAGAATTACCTGTATTGAAGAGAGCTGCTGCATCTGCAGTAACATATGCCGTATTAGTAGCGAAAGGTAGTCCTACAGGTAATAATACAGTGAATGTAAGTACAAAAATAATAAACCAATTATCGAACAACAGGGTTGACACCACACAAGGTATTGATTTTACAAAGAAACTTATTGGAACAGAACTAAGCAATGCAATAGGCACCATGATGGCTCCTCCCAGTAGCGCCATTGCTAACGTAGTACAAAATACACCATCACAGGAGCAGCAACCACAATTAGTTCAACTTGTCGTTGATGATCAGGCAACATGCAATAATATCGCCTCTGCAACAGCCGCATGTTCAATGGATATAACCATTCGTAATTGATAACAATTACGCGGTAACCGTCCCACACTTTTTGTAAACTATAATAATAATACCCGCCAATGTACTTCTTCTTCAGCTTCTTGCCGCATTACTTTACTCGCTTCAAGAATAACTAGGCTGATGATAATAGTAGCATATAATCGCCATTTCGGACTTGGATTTCTAATCCTAAGAGTTAGAAACATGGGTATTTTATAAAATGAGTACGCAATGAACCTGAATCCAGCTGCAGAATTAGTATAGGTATACTCCAATAAATATGCAGGATTACTTTGGAAAGAGTTTTACTATAATCATCCGTTTTTCATATTCTTTAGATAAAATATGTTATTGATTGGATCAAAGCCCAATTGATTGAGCAATACTACTCTAAATCCATTGTCATGCAGGTATCTCATTTCTTGATCAAACAACTGGACAGTAATGGGATAAGGTCCACTATTGTATTCCAGCATATTAGAAGCAAGCTGATGATAGGTAATTATTGGAATAGCGTTGATTTTGCCATTATTATTGTATGGTATCTGACTATTGACCTGTCGTATAAATTTTTGAAACATTTCTGATGGACTAAAGTTATTACTGCTGCTTATATGGAAAAAGCTGTCGCTTCGGATATCATATCTATTTACGAGTGTTAATTTGCCATTATTTAAATAGGTTCTGCAATCCGTTTGCTGTGTCTTTATATTAGTAAACCCGTTACAGTGTAGGAACATAAGAGGACTAGTTCCTGTCCTAGCAAAATCATAATAATGAGACACCATGTTGACTACTGACGGTATTTTTGAGCCTAGATTGAAAGGATATGCGAAAATTGTTGAATTTATTCCATGACTGGCAAGACACTGCTTAGAACCTCCTATTTCATAAATTAAACCATTCGTTGACATCTTATCAAGTGGTTTATGATCCATAGTGTGAGATTCTATATCCATCTGATCGTGTTGCAATGTTGCAATATCTTGCCAGTTCATGCGACTTGGGTCTCCAGAGTTAACATAGTTGCAAACTATAAAGAAGCTAGCCTTAAATCCATATTTGTCCAAAATTGGCTTCGCGTACTGTATTTGGCTTTTCCAGGCATCATCAAAATTTATCATTATGACCTTATTACTATTGTGGACTGCGCTAATGGGATGACTGGCAGGTGTAGAGGTAGGTGATGTTGAGAATGTAGAATACAGAATAGAATTAGAAGAGGAAAGCTTATGTGGTCCAATTAATTTTGATACGCCAATACGTTCACTACCTGGTGAAGTTGTACCATTCGATTTAATTGCAATCTGTTCGTGTGATCCAATACGGTGAGTACCAGGTACAATCACGCCGCCATACAAAGTCGATTTGTTTGTAGGTTGAATCGGCAATTTGCTAAGGGCCATATTCGGATAGGAAATATTATAGATAGTTAGTACCAATCCAATAGTAAGGAGAACAAAAAGAAAGCGAGTCGAGCAGCATAAAGTTTGATTTAGCCTTGCCAATAGTCTACGATTTAGCTTACTGTTACAGCTGTATATTGGTTACATTCACTAGAATTACATGCAAATTCCTATTAATCAAGTATTTGTTTGAATTTCAGAATG
>AF_2010_repII_A001DRAFT_10000239_pt1 | contig 10428 bp, 11 predicted proteins | sample AmaForreplIIA001_FD_9190 | JGI IMG/M metagenome (IMG submission 9190)
CGGCAGGTTCCTTCTTCGGCACTTCTGCGACCATGGCCTCCGTGGTGATCAGCAAGCCAGCGACCGACGCCGCACCCTGAACCGCCGAGCGCACGACCTTGGTCGGGTCGATGATGCCCTTGGACACCAGGTTGCCGTACTCCCCTGTCTGCGCGTCGTAACCGAAGTTGTATTGATCTTTCTCAAGGATCTTGCCGACTACTACCGAACCATCATCGCCGGCGTTGACCGCGATCTGGCGGGCAGGTGTCTGCAGNGCCTTGCGCACGATTTCGACGCCGTGCTTCTGGTCTTCGTTCTCGGTTTGTAGGCGCTTGAGTGCCTCAACCGCACGCAGCAAGGCGACACCGCCGCCCGGCAGAATGCCTTCCTCGACCGCGGCGCGGGTTGCGTGCATCGCGTCATCGACGCGATCCTTGCGCTCCTTCACTTCGATCTCGGTCGCACCGCCGACGCGGATCACCGCAACGCCGCCGGCGAGCTTGGCCCAGCCGCTCCTGCAGCTTCTCTCGGTCGTAGTCGGAGGTGGTCTCCTCGATCTGCGCCTTGATCTGGCTGACACGGGCCTCGATGTCGGCCTTCTTGCCGGCACCGTTGACGATTGTGGTGTTCTCCTTGTCGATCATCACCTTCTTGGCGCGGCCGAGCATGGAGATCGTGACGTTCTCGAGCTTGATGCCGAGGTCTTCACTGATCGCCTGCCCACCCGTCAGGACGGCGATGTCCTGCAGCATGGCCTTGCGGCGATCGCCGAAGCCTGGCGCCTTCACCGCCGCGACCTTGAGGCCGCCGCGCAGCTTATTGACGACCAGCGTGGCAAGCGCCTCGCCCTCGACGTCCTCGGCCACGATGAGCAGCGGCTTGCCGCCCTGAACAACCGACTCGAGCAGGGGCAGGAGCTCTTGCAGACCTGACAGCTTCTTCTCGTAGATGAGGATATAGGGGTCTTCCATCTCCGCCCGCATCTTGTCGGCATTGGTGACGAAGTAGGGGGAGATGTAGCCACGATCGAACTGCATGCCCTCGACCACGTCGAGCTCGGTCTCAAGCGACTTCGCCTCTTCGACCGTGATCACGCCTTCATTGCCGACCTTCTGCATGGCCTTGGCGAGGAAGTCGCCGATCTCGCGATCGCCGTTGGCGGAAATCGTGCCGACCTGGGCGATCTCTTCATTCGAAGTCACTTTCTTCGAGTTGGCCTTCAGGTGATCGACGATAGCTTCAACCGCGAGGTCGACGCCGCGCTTGAGATCCATCGGGTTCATGCCGGCAGCGACCGCCTTGGTGCCTTCCTTGACGATTGCAGCGGCCAACACGGTAGCGGTCGTGGTGCCGTCACCGGCAAAGTCCGAGGACTTCGAGGCGACTTCGCGCACCATCTGCGCACCCATATTCTCGAACTTGTCATCGAGCTCGATTTCTTTCGCGACCGTCACACCGTCCTTGGTGATGCGCGGAGCGCCGAACGATTTGTCGAGCACGACGTTGCGGCCCTTCGGGCCAAGCGTCACCCTCACCGCATTGGCGAGGATGTCGACGCCGCGCAGCATGCGATCGCGGGCATCGACGGAAAATTTGACGTCCTTAGCAGCCATTGTTTGTGTTCCTCTGATTTAGAATTTTCGATCGGCAGCCTCAGGCGGCCTTCTTCTTGGCGGCGCTGCCGCCTTCGATGACGCCCATGATGTCGGACTCCTTCATGATCAGGAGATCCTGGCCGTCGATCTTCACTTCGGTGCCCGACCATTTGCCGAACAACACGGTGTCGCCGACTTTCAGATCGATCGGGATCAGCTTGCCGCTTTCGTCGCGGCCACCGGGGCCGACGGCGATGATTTCGCCCTGCGAGGGCTTCTCTTTGGCTGTATCGGGAATGATGATGCCGCCAGCAGTTTTTTCTTCGGCATCGATGCGCTTGACGACCACGCGGTCGTGAAGCGGACGAAACTTCATGGTAGTCCTCCTAAAATATTGGACGATATTGGCTTTTTAAGCACTGGCAGCCCCGCCACCAGCACCTTGCCGCCACATGGGTGGTGGCTTTTTTGCCCGCAAGGGCCATCGGGAAATTTTTTAGCACTCATTTAAGATGAGTGCCAACAATTCTCGAAAACCCAGTAACGCCAATGGTTAACGGGCATGTGATGGGAACGGGGATTATGTGCCCGACGTTAGTCATCGCGGCCGGCATGAGGCATGCCGTCGGGGCTGTTAGCAGGCAGACTTCTCTGCTGCTATTGCCTTGATTTTAAACAACTTGTTTACCTTTTCGGCTTGCAATGGATAGCGCCGGAAACGGAAACTTTCAGTCCGACTCGAGACGGAGGACGAAATGGTTTCTGAGGATTTCCGTAAACAAGTCAGTGGTTATGGCCTGACGACGGCGCACATCCTGTATCGGCGTCCCGATTATCGCTGGCTGCTGCAGTCCTACGTCTGGCAGAATTACGATCTGTTCCCCGACTTTCCCGAGCTGCAGCGTTTTCTCGCGTTCTGGCAGGAAAAGCTTGAAGGGCCTCTGCATTCGGTGCGCGTGGCTCACAGCAAGCTGATTAAGCCGGCGGAGCTCAAGGCGATCAGCGGCGAATTTCGATTGCACTGAGACAGTGGCTCCGAAAACGCAGAACTCATGGGCGGGCTCAACCTTGCCTCGTCATGGCCGGGCTCCCGGTGATGACGGGTATTTTAACGCGTTGCCTCGCCACCGTCATACCCGTGCTTGTCGCGGGCATCCACGTGTTGACGGCATGGCAGCGGGAAATGTGTGGATGCCGGGACAAGCCCTGCCATGACGATGGAGAGGCTGTGCACGAGGCTCGCAATAGGTGCGCAGGCAAAACCGCCCATCACTGTCATGTCGGACATTCGAATGGCAGCGACTCCGTGCTGCGACGTGGCGAGATCGCGCAAGTACATTACCTAGAGCAGTACCCGCCCGAGTGATATCCCGTGCGAAAATACTTTTCCCGCATCGTGCTGATGCTCGGCAATGTCGTCACTGGCCTCAGCATCCTTGGGCCGGCAGGGATGCTTGCCGACCTCGCGAGAGGCGTGCACGTCGGCATCCACGATACAGGCTTGCTGGTCACCTACGGCGCCGTCGTGCTCTGCATCGGCTCGCCGATCATGGCCTGGCTGACGACGCGAGTGGACAGGCGCGCTCTTCTGGTCGCGACGCTTGTCATTCTTGCAGCGGGGCAGGCGGCCTCGGCGTTGACGTCGAACTATTACGTCATCCTGCTGCTGCGGATAGGCATGCTAACGATCGGCGCCATTTACACTCCGCAGGCCGCCGCGACGGTCGCATTGATCGTCCACGATCGCGAACGGCCGAGCGCGATCGCCTTCGTGTTTCTCGGGTGGTCGGTGGCTATTGCCGGTGGCCTGCCGCTGGTGACGCTGATCACGACACATTTCGGCTGGCAGGCAGTCTATGGCACGCTCGCTGTGATCGCCGCCATCGTAGCCGCACTGCTGTTCGTGGTGCTGCCGAAAGGACTGCAGGGACATCCGCTCTCGCCGCAGAGCTTTGTGACGATCGCACGCAGCAAACGCATTTTGCTCATTCTGCTGGTGACGCTGCTGCAGACTTCCGGTCAGTTCACGGTCTTCATTTATCTCGCCCCGCTGCTCCACGCACTCACGGGGGCAGGGCCCGCCGTCGCCGGCGCATTCTTCGCGTTCTATGGCGTCGTCGGCCTCCTCGGCAATGTGCTCGCGAGCGGCATCGTGACGAAACTAGAGACGCAGAAAACGCTCGCGCTGTTCATGGCTTCGACGCTTCTCGGCATGACGTTGTGGTCGGTCGGCGCCGGCTGGCTGGTGGCCATGGGCGCTGGAATATTCTTCTGGGCCTTCGGATTTGCCGCGATCAATTCCATGCAGCAGGCTCGGCTCGTCGCGGCCGCGCCTGATCTCGCAAGCGCATCGGTCGCGCTCAATACCTCGGTGCTTTACGTTGGCCAGGCCATCGGATCCGGGATCGGCGGACTGCTCTTCGCGCACGAATATTTTCGTCTGGTCGGCTATGTCGGTGCAGCCTTTGTCACACTTGCCTGCGCGCTGCTCGCCGCGACCTGGGAGACCGTCAAGCGTCGTCAATGCTGATCTTCGACCCGTGTGGGCAAACCGAAACGACCCTTGCCAAGCCTGCCTCACTTGGGAAAATGCACGGGCCGGGGCTAAAGCAATTGAAGGAGGCCGCATGGCCCGCATCCGCTTCGATTTCGGCGCGTTGAAGCTCGACGCCGAATTGCTCGACACCCCGACGGCCAAGGCCATCATTGCCGCGCTTCCTCTCACGTCAGCGGTGCTGACCTGGGGCGAAGAAGTCTATTTCAATGTACCGGTGGATGTGCCGCGCGAACCTGACGCCCGCGCCGTGATCACGCCCGGAGAAATTGCCTATTGGCCACAGGGTCCAGCGATTGCAATCGGCTTCGGCCGCACGCCGATTTCGAAGGGTGACGAAACGCGCCTCGCAAGCCCGTGCAATGTCTTTGCCAAGGCCGTGGGCAGCGTGAAGGTCCTGTCAAAGATCAAGACGGGCGAAGTAAAGGTCAGCAAGATAGACTAGCGCGGCGCTCGTTCGCCGGCGTGCCGGCGCACCATCGAGAGTGTGAGATCCCAGGCATTGCGGATGTTGACGATGGCGAGCAGGAGCATTCCGCCGGCGAGAACCTCAGGTGCGTAGTCGAGTCCTTTCAGGATCATAATGCCCGCGGTCAACATGGCGAGATAGGCCATGACCGGCAGCACTCCGTAGGCGAAATAATCCGGCAGATAGTAGGTCATCTCGGTGCGCACGACCCAGACGGTGATGACGATCGAGACGGCGACACCGAGGACAGCTGTCGCCCCGATCAGCACCGCGAAGAAAAGCGGTCCGTGTGACGGCACGAGGCATATCGCGGAGACAAAGAACACGCTGGTGAAATGAATCACCACGGGACTCATGAAGGTCCGGGTCCCGCTTTGATCCTTCGCGTTGAGAAAGCCGGTGCCAAGCGACACGGCGACGAACAAAAGCGCTAGCAAGGTGGCCCCGGCCGTGCCGAGCAGAAGATAGAATTCGTGCCACGCGTGCAGCGCCTCCATGAAGACTATCCTCGGCCGACAAATGGCATTTTGTTTGCCATCACTGTCATGAACAGCACATTGGTATCGAGCGGCAGGCTTGCCATGTAGACCACCGCGTTGCCAACGTAATCGGCCTCCATGCGCGGCTCGATCATCTTGCGGCCGTCCGGCTGCAGCACGCCTTCGCCCTGCACCATGCGCTCGGTAAGCGGCGTTGCGGCGTTGCCGATATCAACTTGCCCGCAGCAGATGTCGTACTGCCGGCAATCGAGCGACGTCGATTTGGTGAGGCCCGTGACCGCGTGCTTGGTCGAGGTATAGGCAACCGAAAAAGGCCGCGGCGCATGCGCCGAGATTGAACCGTTATTGATGATGCGGCCGCCGCGCGGCGACTGGCTCTTCATGATCTTGATCGCTTCCTGCGTGCACAGAAACATCCCGGTGAGGTTTGTCGCGACGACATTCTGCCAGGTCTCAAAGGGCAGATCCTCAAGCGGCACTGCGGGCGCGCCGATGCCCGCATTGTTGAACAGCACATCCAGTCGGCCGAAGCTCGACTTCACGCTGGCAAACAGTGCCAGGATCGACTCGCGCTTGGATACGTCCGTCGGCACGACCAGCGCCTGCGCGCCCACGCCGTTAACCTCTCCGGCGACCTTGTCGAGCATTTCCTTACGGCGACCCGCCAGCACAATGTTGTAGCCGGCCTTGGCTAGTGCGATCGACACCGCACGCCCTACGCCGGTCCCAGCTCCTGTCACCAACGCGACTTTCGCGGACGCAGCCATTCGGATGTCCTTTCATGACAAAACTTGGAGACGCCCCATATCATGAAAGCGAGCACGCGCGCCATCGCCGCGCAAGAAGTGAAGACCGGCGGAATATCTAGCTGGCGAGCGCGGTGACTTCGACGGCCGGAATGCCCCCGGCGATTGCAGGCGCATACTGATTTCAGCGACTGTCACCGGCCTGCCGAAGCGAATGCCCTGCATCTAATACTTGCTATTCGCTTGCGTTCACCAATGACTCGTCAATTCCGCTCGGGAACCGGCAATTATTAACTGGCAGTAAAAGGCTTAGCCGCGCGGTGCGAGGGCCAAGGAAAGCGCAAATTTAATTCGGTGGTTTAGCCACCGTGGAATCGCTCAGTTTGAGCTCCGATAAGGCGGTCGCGGAATTGAGATGTGCGCGGCGCGGAGCGCCGACGACCAGCGCTCCCGCAAGTCCTGGAAGTAAGGCTCGCCTGGTTCGATGCGGTAATTGACCTCTGCTGTGCAGGCGTCACGGCGCACGACCAGAATGTCGATCGGCAGACCGACGCCGAGATTGGAGCGCATCGTCGAGTCCATGGAGATCAATCCGATCTTCAGCGCGTCATAGAGATCTGTATCGAAGGCGATCGCGCGGTCGAGAACCGGCTTGCCGTATTTGTGCTCGCCGATCTGCAGATAGGGCGTATCGATGGTGCACTCGATGAAGTTTCCTGCCGAGTAGATCATGAACAGCTGCAGCCGGCCGCCCCTGATCTGGCCGCCAAACAGAAATGCGACCTCGTGATCCACTTCCGCCGCGGCGAGTGCCTTGCCCTCGGCGACCTGCAGGTTGCGGATGGTCCGCCCGATGCGTTGCGCGGCCTGGAACATCGTCGGCGCGTTCATCAAGGTTTCGACCTCGCCCGTTTCCGGATTTTGCACGCCTTCGGTCAGGGTCGACCGCACCGACTGGCTGAGCGAGAGGTTGCCGGACGAGGCGAGCGCCATGATGCGTTCGCCCGGCTGCGTATAGACATGCAGCTTGCGGAATGTGGAGATGTTATCGAGGCCCGCGTTGGTGCGCGTATCCGCAACCATGACGAGACCGGCCTGGACGAGAATTCCGCAACAATAGGTCATCTGTTTTTTTGATTTTTCTGAAGATCCCGCCACGAGGTTATAGCGATGCGGATATCCCTTCGGCAATGCGTCACCTTTAATTCTGAATCTGCTGACGCGCCTGGGCAACACGTACCGCCACCGTCAGCGTTTCGCCGGCGCCACCGTAACGCGTGCCGCGCACTGGGGCAGCCCCAAGGTAGTCAAGACCCACCGCCACCCGCACATGGGCGTCGGTAGTGGAGATGCCATTGGTTGGATCAAAGCCGACCCAGCCCAGGTTCTCGACATAGGCCTCGGCCCAGGCGTGGCCGGCCTCCTGGGAGGTGACGCCGTCGACGCGGTGGAAGTGACCCCCCACGTAGCGCGCCGGGATGCCAAGTGACCGCGCCGCCGCCACGAAAATATGGGTGATGTCCTGACAGACGCCTCGCCGGAGCCTGATGGCTTCCGCGGCGGTGGTGGCGGCGTGGGTCGGATCGGTGTCGAAGGCGATTTCGCGATTGAGCGCAGTCAGCAGCGCATGCAGCAGCGCGAGATTGTCGCCATGCGCATCGGCGTGGGTGGCTGCCGCGAAATCGATGATCGAAGAGTCGGCCTGGGTCAGCGATGTCTCCCGCAGAAAAAGCTCAGGCGGAAAGCGTTCGAGGGCACCTTTGACGAGGCCGTTGGTGTCCTGGGTGTCGACTTCGCCATTGACCTCGACGCTCAATTCGTCGAATGGCCCCTCGGCCGTGAACGAATGAGTGATGTTGCCAAACGCATCCTCATGATGATGCAAACGACAATCTTCGGACAGATCGATCCGCCAGGACAGGACATGCTGTCCTTCATGGTCGCGTGGCGTCAGGCGCAGCAACTGCGTCACGCCGGAAGGCGGAATGTCGTAGGTGTAGGTAGTTGCGTGGGAAACTTGAATGCGCATGACAACGTGTTCCGGTACGCGATTGTGGACAGGGGCCTTTGCATCGTTCGTTATGCCTGGGCTCGTCCCGGGCATCCACGTCGCAGACTAAAGACGTGGATGGCCGGAACAAGTCCGGCCATGACAGAATCTGATTGCAAGGTCACATCCGAAAAAGAGTCAGGGAGTCCCTTCATTGGCCATGATGTACCGAGACTCATGTCAGGAATTGCTCGGTGATCGAGGCGCCGAGCCGGTTATTCTCGACAATGAACTCGCCGATGAACTCGTGCAGGCCACGCTGAAAGATCCCATCCATCCGGCTGTTCTGCAACCGCGTGCGAATGCCGCGCGCTTGCCGTTGCGCTGGACCTTGCCGGCCATAGGCGCCGGCGACCGAATCGAGATTGCGCACAATGGCCTCGTAGCAGGATGAAAGCGAACGCGGCATCTCATCCCGCAGGATCAGAAGGTCGGCGACCAGCCAGGGCTTCAGGCTTTCGCGATAGACCCAATGATAGGAGGTGAGTGCGGACACTGAACGCAGGATCGCGGCCCACTGGAAATAGTCTAGCGGTCCACCGACGCGTTCGTTTTCCGGCAGCAGCAAGTGATATTTCACGTCAAGGATTCGGGCGGTGTTGTCGGCGCGCTCGACGTAGACACCCAGCCGCGAAAACCAGTAGGCGTCATTGCGCAACATAGTGCGGTAGGCGGAGCCGTCGAAACGCAGGGACGATTCCTGCACCCAACGGAGAAACCGTGAAAATTCTTCGCGCGAGGTTGGACCTTTGCCATAGCGTTTTAGCTCGAGCCAGGTGCCGTTAATGGCGTCCCACATTTCCATCGTCAGCGCGGTGCGCACGGCGCGCGCATTGCCGCGGGCAAGCTCGAAGCAGGAGCGGATCGATGAGGAATTTGCGGTGGAGAAGGCGAGGAAATCCGTGACGTTTTCCTCGTTGGCTTCTTCATAGAGCTTGAAGAAGGCGTTGGCACAGCCCGCGGTCGCGACGGCAGATTCCCATTCATTGCTGGTGCCGACGTAGGCGAGGGGAAGCGCCGACAGCCGCTGCGTGGCGTCCAGAATACGCGCAAGATATTCCGCGCGTTCGACGTAACGCGAGAGCCAATAAAGATTATCGGCGGTGCGCGAGAGCATTGCTGGTCCGCTCGATCATTTCGGGTTCGCGCCTTGAGCGCGTTCCGGAATGACGAAAAGGGCGTTCATCCGTCCAGCACCCATGTGTCTTTTGTCCCACCGCCTTGGCTCGAATTCACCACAAGCGAGCCTTCCTTCAGTGCAACGCGCGTCAATCCGCCCGGCACGATGCGCACGCCGTCGCGCCCGGTGAGCACGAAGGGCCGCAAGTCGACATGTCGCGGTGCCACGCCTTGCTCGACGCAGGTCGGGCAGGTGGACAGGGACAATGTCGGCTGGGCGATGAAATTCTTTGGAGAGGTCTTCAGCTTGGCGCGAAACTGCTCGATTCCGATCTTGCTTGCGGCCGGCCCGATCAGCATGCCGTAGCCGCCCGAGCCATGGACTTCCTTCACCACGAGTTCATGCAGGTGGTCGAGCACGTAAGCGAGATGTTCCTCCTCGCGGCAGCGCCAGGTCGGCACCGTCTTCAGCAGGGGCTCTTCGCCGAGATAGAACTTAACAATCGCCGGCATGAAACTGTAGATCGCCTTATCGTCGGCAATCCCGGTGCCAACCGCATTTGCAAGCGTGACGTTGCCCGCCGTGTATGCGGACATCAGGCCGGGCACACCGAGAGCGGAGTCTGGACGGAAGGTGAGGGGATCGAGGAAGTCGTCGTCGATACGGCGATAGATGACATCGACCCGCTGCGGGCCTTGCGTCGTGCGCATGCAGACGACTTCGTCCTTGACGAAGAGATCGCGCCCCTCGACCAATTCGACGCCAAGCTTGTCGGCAAGGAAGGAATGTTCGTAGTAGGCGGAATTGAACACGCCGGGCGTGAGCAGCACGACATTCGGATCGCGCGAGGCCACGGAAGGCGCCACCGATTTCAATGTTGCAAGCAACTCGTCCGGGTAGTTCTCGACAGGCGCGATGCGATGGCGTGAGAACAATTCGGGGAAAAGCCGCATCATGATCTCGCGGTTCTCCAGCATGTAGGAGACCCCGGAGGGCGTGCGCGCGTTGTCTTCGAGCACGTAAAACGTTTCGGCATCGACGCGCACGATGTCGATGCCGGCGACATGCACGTAGATGTCGTGCGGCACCATCTGTCCGCTCATCTCGGGACGGAACGCGGGATTGCGGAAGACCATGTCGTCCGGCACGAGGCCCGCGCGCAGGATTTCGCGCGTGCCATAGACGTCCTTGATGAAGGTGTTCAGAGCATTGACGCGCTGGGTCAGGCCTTTTTCTAGGAGCTGCCACTCCGCGGCCGCCATGATGCGCGGTATCACGTCGAACGGGATCAGGCGTTCTTGCGCATCGGCTTCCCCGTAGACGGCGAAGGTGATGCCGATGCGGCGGAAGATCAGCTCGGCCTCGCGTCGCCGGTAGTCGAGGACGTCGGGCGGCACGGCGGCGAGCCAGCG
>AF_2010_repII_A001DRAFT_10000242_pt1 | contig 10406 bp, 11 predicted proteins | sample AmaForreplIIA001_FD_9190 | JGI IMG/M metagenome (IMG submission 9190)
CCACGAGCTTCAGGTGTTGTGTTCCTTTGCCGCGATTGGTCTCGTCCTGTTCTTCGCCTTCGACACTGCGCGCAAACATATTCCCGACGACCAACAGAAGCTCGAGTTCAAGGTACGCCTGAAATACAAATTGAANGAGAAGTACCAACAACTGGTGACGAAATCGCCTGAGGGAAAATCGAGCATGCTGGTCGGGTTGATCGAGAAACAAGTCGGCCCGCNCATGGANAAGGTGAATGAGTTACTCGAACTGGATCCGCAGGAACGGGAGCTGTTTCTGAAATACCGCGCCGGTTACAACGGGAATCCCCCCATTGAGAATAAATTCTTCGAGTATTTTCAGGTGAATCAAAACACGCGCAAATATGTAACGCCCGAAGAGGCTCCTGCCGCCGCGCCCACCGCGACTGCAGCGGTTGCTGCTCCAGTCGAGCCTCCTGCTGCCCGTGAAGGCTCCAGCTTGGAGGCGTGGATTTTGGCTCCGTTGATTTTTGTCTTTCTCGGCTTCGACAACGGGCAGATGCGGCGCTATTTTATCAGCCTCGTGCCTAATCGCTATTTTGAACTGTCACTCACGCTCCTNGANCGACTGGATGACGCCATCGGCAAATATTTGCGGGGNACGTTGACGGAATGTTTTCTAGTTGGCCTTACTCTATGTCTGGGGTTGATTTTGCTTGGGATTCCTGTCGGGCCCGCGGTGGCGATTGGCTTAATTTCCGGACTGGTTAACGCCATTCCGTGGCTGGGCACGGTCATCGCCTTGGTGATCTGTCTCAGCTATGCCTTAATCGCGGAAAACATAGCGCCGCTGATTCCTGGACTGAACCCGAACAATCTGCCGCTCTACGTGTTGATTCTGGTCGGGATCACTCGTGTATTGGACGATGTTGTATTTCAGCCGTTTGTTCTCGGTAGCGCTGTGAACATTCATCCGCTCGTGGTCGTCGTCGCGATTATTGGCGGTTCTCTGATCATGGGTTTATGGGGCATGGTATTTGCCATCCCAACGGTCGTGGTGGTAAAGACCGCCGTGGAAACCTTGTTCAAGGAACTGAAGGATTACCGCATTATTTAGAGCGAAGTCGGCTGTACCTTGGTCGGCAGATTGAACGGTGTAGCGTGCTCGAAGTGACGGTCGTGTTCGTCTATAAAAGTTAACGTGACGACCGCCATCCGCCGCTGCTGCCACGCGAAGAGTAGCCAGTCGTCCGTAAAAAATTTAAAGACTATTGAATGGGCTGAATGACCGGGCGCGCTCAAAAGGCAACTTCTTCAATCACCAACCGGGAGGAATCATGTATATGCCGCGACGTCTTGGGGCCGAATTCTTCGGCACTTTCTGGCTGACATTTGCCGGCTGTGGCAGTGCCGTGCTCGCCGCGGGTTTCCCGACGCTGGGCATCGGATTCCTCGGGGTCAGCTTCGCCTTCGGGCTGACCGTGCTGACCATGGCTTATGCGGTTGGCCACATCTCCGGCGGACATTTCAACTGCGCGGTGACGATTGGGCTCTGGGCCGCCAACCGCTTTAAGGCGGCTGATGTGGTTCCATACCTGATCGCTCAGGTGCTCGGGGCAATCGTGGCGGCGGCAATCCTTTATGCGATCGCCTCGGGCAAGCCCGGATGGGAGCCCGGCGGGTTTGCTTCCAACGGTTACGGCGATCTTAGCCCCGGCAAATATGGCCTCGGGTCTTGTTTCCTGATCGAAGTCCTCGCTACCTTCTTTTTCTTGTACGTAATCATTGGCACCACCTCGAAGGGCGCCGCTGTCGGCTTTGCCGGCATCCCCATCGGACTTTGCCTGACACTCATTCACCTCTTCCTCATCCCGGTCACGAATGCCTCGGTCAATCCGGCACGAAGCACGGGACCGGCGTTGTTTGCCGGAGGCCCCTATATTGCTCAGCTATGGCTGTTCTGGGTCGCCCCCATCCTCGGCGCAGTGATTGCCGGCGCAGTGAGCCATTGGCAGCACGAGCTGCCCGACGTAACGTGAGCGCAGCGGCAAGCGCGTCGACGTGCGGCCGAACTGGAAGGAACGGCCGTCACTCAGTTGCAATGGTCCAGAAAAAAAGATCGCCCGTACCCCGCGACGGGAGGCCTATACGCAACTCTGCTACACGCTTTTTAGGGGTCAGTCTTCTTTGCGGAGGGGGCAAAAATGATGACTTCTGGTTCGGTGCCGCGCCGAGCGGCGGTTCTGTTGGGGCTATTGGCGTCTGCCTCGAACCAAACACTTCTCGCAGCACTCACCGTCGGCAGCCTTAACACCGCACTGTTGTCCTCGGCGTCGGCAGCGACCTGTGTCACGGGCGTGACGTCGACCTTCGCCAACGTCATAAACGACGTCAGCGGGCAGCCGGGGGCGACTGTGGTGACGGCCGTAACGCCGACAATGGCTACCGCTTTGACGAATGTGACGGCCAATCAAGGGACGTTCTTAACCAGTGCGGCTCTCGCTCCGGTCACCGGAACCGCAGTAACCGGTGTGACTACGACCACCGGGACCGTCACTGGTATCACCCCTGGATCGTCCAATCCTTCCTTACGGACCATCGCAATTGACGCATCGATCCCGAACAACGCCCCTCCGGCGGCCCGGTTTGCTTTCAATTCCAGCGGCAGCACCACTTACTAAATAGTGGACTGATAGTATTTACTAACGTTAACAACCCCGGCCAAATTGGGCCCTTGCTGACTGTACCGTTCCTGAACGGCACAACGACAGACACGACAGTCGTGACGGGCGTGACCGAGCCTACAGCAAATAATTTTTTGACTAGTGGAACGACCGTTACTACGACGGCCTCTCCTGCTATTACGAGTGTCACGCCCGACTAGTGCTGATTTCGTCAACGGACTTAACGTTACGACCGCGCCCATCCTGACGGACGAAGCCCCGACCTCATAACGCGAAGATCAGAGCCGCCCGGCGGCGATGCTTGCTGAGCCGGCGGCGCGGGGTCGCGTTTCGCGACATCCTCGATCACGATCTGGTCGGCCTGCCCGCCGGCAGCGCGCTGCAGGACTATCTCGAGCAGCACGCCGCGCGCGCCGGCCGACGCCTGAAGCTGCGCGTCCGCCTGAACGGCTTCGACCCGGTCTGTCGCATGGTTGAGAGCGGCATCGGCCTCGCCGTGCTGCCCCGGACCGCGGCGCAGCGGGCGCAACGCTCGATGGCGATCCGCGTTATTGCGCTAACCGACCCGTGGGCGCGGCGTCGCCACGCCATCTGCATCCGCAGTTTCAAGTCGCTTCCCGCGCACGCGCAGCGGCTAGTTGAATGCCTGAGAGCGCGCGCGTCGTGACCGGCGGAGCTACCTAACTTCATCGCCGCATACGCCCCGCACAACGGTTTCGGACCAATAGTCTTGAGCCGGTCGGATTGCCCGCTCGGCTGGCATGGGAACCGAATGGCCGCTTCGGGTCATCCGCGTCGCATCGGCACGCCCGCGACATGTCCGCTGTCCTCTTGATTGCTGCCGAATTGATGCGTAACAGCAATCTGTCGCGACTTGCCAATAGGAGACGTTTTCGATTCGACGAACGCACGACGGGAACGAGTGCGTTACGGAACTTCAGCTGGCTCCTGAAGATAAGACTTCGGCCCGACGAGGGAAATCTACGATACGCCACACGCTTGGCTTCCAGCTTGTAAGCATGGCATCGCATGAGCGCAACCACACTGCGCACAGGACATGCCACACACGATCGGGAACGGGCCGTCGGTCGCGGGCCGGAACGGCGACATTGGTAGGGCAGAAAGTCACTGTAGCCGNGTTTATGCTTGCGACCCTTGACCTCAACACGCCGCATGGGACTGGCAACGATGTCCCTTTGCCACTGCATCAAACATATTGTCGCTGATGCAGATTCTAGTGCCGAATGCCTTATTCATGCTTTCGAGACGCGCCGCTACATTCACGGACGCAACGCCATACCGACATGGTGAGGCCGCAAACATTGCTATAGCATCGCTGGCAGCTGCTGCTTGCAGCGGAGCGGCGCACGCTGACGACAATCGCGACAATATCGCAGGAGTGGACGAATTGAGATGCTCACGTTCAGGATCGCGATAACAACGGCCGTGATAGCTTTCATTGTAGCCCTCACTGCATGTTTGGTATTCATCCAGCTCGACACCTTTCACGCGGCAGCGAGAGCAGCGGCGTCTGCCGCCATGGACGCCGCCAGTGCGAACACCCTCAGCCGCCTCGAGACTGAGGTCTCGGAGCTGAGTTCCGTCGTTGACGTGCTGTCATCCAACCCCTCTCTCGCCGACTCCGATGACAGGAACGAGGAAGATAGTGCAATCGTCCTCTTCAAAGCTGCGCTACACAAACTGCCGCAGGCGGATAGCTTCTATGTCGGGTACGAAAACGGATGCTGGCTTCAAGTCCGGCGCCTCGATGTCCTGGGCCCGGTGGAGCGCCAAAACCTGGGCGCACCCCCGGGGGCCGTCTACGATATCAATTTGGTCCGCCCGACCTCCGGCGGAGCACTACCGATGCGGCGGATCTTCGAAGACGAAAAAGGCAATAAGACTGATCAGTTCGATCTGCCCAACTCCGGTTATGACCCACGAACGCGAGTTTGGTATCGCGATACGATGCAGACGGACAGGACTCTCGTTTCGTCACCCTATGCTTCATTCAGCATCGGCACACCGATGATCACCTTGAGCGCACCCCTGCATGGACATGTCTACGGTGTCATCGCCGCTGATCTTAAGCTTGATAAGTTCAGCGAGTTAGTCCATGCCCAGCGCCCCGGGGAGCACGGAACAGCCATCATCTTCGACTCGTTCGGCGTAATCATCGCACACCCCGACTACGCCCGGCTCATGGAGGAGGCGAGAACGAATCCCGCGCATCCGGAGCTCCCCGAAATTTCTGAAATCCGGACCGGACTGGTTGGCGCGGTCATGCGGAGGTGGAATGGCCGTGAGCGCTTTGAGGGTAGTATACGGGGCGAAGATGGCCGAGATTACCTCTTTCGCTTGCAGAAGTTTTCTCAAGGAGATGAATACGGCGGCTACTCTCTGTTGTTTGCGGCTGAGGACGATTTTGCGCAGAACGTGCGGAAGTTACAGATCAGAGGAATAGTTATTGCCCTGATCGTCGGCGCCTGCTTCATACCCGCCGCCTGGATCTTCGGCGGCCGGATGTCGACTCGACTAAAACGGATAACCGCCCAGGCGAGCGGACTCGAGACGTTAACTGCGCCCGACGAAGCGCCAGTCACCTCGGGTATCAAGGAGATCAACGAACTCGGCAGGACGGTGGGGGTCGCCCGACGCAGTATCTCGTCCTTCGCTCGTTTTGTCCCGAAGGATATCGTTGGGGGAATCGTTGATGGCTCGATTTCCACTGAGCTTGGCGGAATAAGGCGAGAGGTCACCATCCTATTTACCGACGTCTCGAACTTTACCGGCATCGCCGAAGCAGCCGACCCCGACAGTTTGATGCGCCAGACGTCGCGTCATTTTGCAGCGCTGACGGAAGCATTCCTTGCCGAGCGCGGGACTGTGGACAAGTTCATAGGGGACTCGGTGATGGTGTTTTGGAACGCTCCCCATTTGCAGCCGGATCATGTCGAGCGGGCCTGTCGGGCCGCCCTTTCGGCCAAGGCGGCAAGCGACGCGCTCAATACTCAATTTGAAGCCGAGGGGCTGCCTCCTTTCGCCGTTCGCATTGGCATTCATTTCGGAGATGCCGTGGTGGGAAATGTGGGATCGACTGAACGCATGAACTACACGGTACTCGGCAATAGCGTGAATCTTGCCGCTCGCCTCGAAGGGCTGAACAAGGGGTACGGGACGACGATCCTCGTCAGCGAGGCTGTGCGCGAACGCGTTGAGCGCAGCTTTCGATTCAAATCCATTGCCTCGGTTACGGCCAAGGGGATGACGACGGAAACTCGCGTCTATGAGTTGGTCGAAGCAGTTGCGTAAGAACCGCCTATGGCTGCGGGGCGTGCCGGGAGCTTTCGGTTGGACTTGAGCGGGCCCTGTCACGCGCTCCCGCTAGTGGACTTGGCACGCGCCCGTGCTGGGAGGATCGGGTCGCCAGCATGGCACACCGGCCTCGGTCATCAGGCGGTTCAGCCGCTCGGCTTCGCGGTCGAGCACAGCGTGCGGCTTCTGGCCACGCAGAATGATCAGCTGGAACGTGTCCAAAAACACCTTGTCGAACTCGGCGTCGCGTGGGCCGAAGCCGCTCGGCGGGAGCACAGGCAGTGCGTCATTCGACGACTGCATGCTAGCAATTGCAGCGGCGCCCATCTTCAGGCCAGGGTCGAGATCCGGTGGCAGATTCGCATTCACCACCGGGAAAAAGCCGACGGCACGGGCCGTGACGATCTGCGTTGTAGGCTGGGTCAGATAGTCGATCAGCGCCATCGCCTTACCTACGTCGGACGTGCCCTTCATCACCCCTAGGCCGGCGAGCACCGTCATGTAGGCGCGCCCCTCGGGCCCGGCGGGGGCGGGGAAAGCGACAAATTCGCCCGGCTTCTCGCGCAGCGCGTCGAGCAAGCGAGCAATGTGGTCGAATCCGATCCAGACGTCGCCGGAAAGCAACGGCTGCCCCATGAAATTGTATCCAGTCGAGCTCGGGTTGACGCTCCTCCATAATGACGCGAACTGAGTCCACATCGCTTCGGCCGCCTCCGAGCGGAAAGGAACCACGACCCCGCCGGTGTAGGACGGGTAAAGGAACCCCTCGAAGAAGCGATGCATCAGCCCTTGCGGGCCTGCTGGGAAGCCTAGCAGCCGCTTGCCAGTCTGCTGCTGGAGCGTGCTCGCCCAGGTCGCGAGTTGGTCGTAGCTAAGCGCGTTGATGTCCGCCCCACTCGGCAAATAGGGCAGCGCTCTTTTGTTGGCGACCATGACGAAGCTCGCCTGCATCCAGGGGATATAGAGCTGGTGCGCGGTGCCGAATTTGCCGAGCGTCAGCAGCGGACTCGGGATGCCGCGGGTGGTGAGCTTGCCGGCGAGGTCATCAAGCGGGACCAATGCGTCGAGCGGGACCAACTGCTGCAGTTCGCCGTGCAGCGCGCCGACAACGTCTAGCGTGTGCATGCCGGTCCGTCGCGCTGCCTCTACGCGCATCGGAAATCGCTGCGGCGGTTCAGTGATGTAGTCCACCTCCTGCGAAAAATCCTTGAGGATTAAGTTGCGCATCTTCTGCGCCTCCTCGATTGGCCGCAATTGCGTTGACAGAAAGATCAGACGCTCAGTTTGAGCGGCATCCGCGATCGTGACTAGCAATCCGACGCCCAGCGACAAGCAGAGCCAGGCCGACACTCTCTGCATTTGCTCCCTCGATGAAGGACGATTCGCGTCTGCGCGCTCGTTCATTATCGGACAGATGTCATACGAGCATCCAAAGGATCAGATCAAGGTGCCGAAGGTCTCGTTGATGCCTTCGAGACAACGCATTGTCCCGAAGCCCTTTAGAACCTCGCATCGTAGCGACTCAAATCAGTGCGCGCCAATGGCTGGCCTGAGGTTGATGAACGCGCCGAGGTTGAGATACGTGCCGCCGCCGCCCCCTTTGACCAACTGCCACCCAAGTCCAGGCCCAATATTGCCGGGTTGGACCGACGCGATGAGCGGGTTGATGATGTTATCGGTGAACGCCTTGACGAGGTTGCTGAATGCCAACGCTACCACCAGTCCGACGGCGACGACGATGACGTCAGAAATGTTGCATGACTCGCGATTGTTATCTGCGTACTTGAGCGTCGCTTCCGCAGCTAAGGAGGCATGATATAACGCTCCGCAGCGCTCAGATCGCGGTGCTCTCATCGCCTGTTTCCAGGCCTCTGTGGCCGCGTTGCGCAGTCGCAGATATTCTGGGCACGGCGCTTGCGCTTCGGCCTGAACCCCGAGCCCGACTATTGCTATCATTGTGAAGGCCGGCACTCGTCTCAGCGTCATAGGATATCCTTGCAAGCGTTAGTGCCACGAGCGACGCGACAGCACACCCGCAATATTGGCCCATCAGGTACGGCGGATATACGACCACACCGTTTGGGTTACCTGCGAATGAAGGCGGGTAAATCGGTGTCTGCGATCCGGCAGTTCTGCTGTTGGCGAGGAGCTTGATGTTGAGCGCTGTCCTCGAGACACACGCCGCGGTGCTCGCTACGCTGGATCGTATAGGCTACTCGCGGATTCGCCAACGCCAATGGAATCAACGTCCGAAGAAGCGTCCGAAGAGGCGAAGGATCAGAGTGAGCACGACTGAGAGCACTATCGACGTCACAATAGGGAAATAGACGCGGACATTTCCGCCAGGACTTTCGTACTTGATGTCGCCCGGTAGAAACGAAAGCCGCGGCGTAACATCTGGCCTCAGCCAACCGACGAAGGCATGAGCAAGCAACACGAGGATTAACACCACAATGAAGATTTTGAGAAAGTTAGCCATGGCAAATATCGGCGTTCTCAGACGTTCACATGCCCGGCGCCCCAGCCTCAATCATGGTGCCTGGAATGTCGACTATTGGCAATTCGTGAGAAAGTAATCACCACACCTGTAAAATTGTGCGGCTGAAAAATGGAGCCAATGAAATCTCCGCAACATGGGACCGCGCCGTGCTGGCAACGCGGCTTTCAATGGCAACCGCCTACGCAATCCCTGTGAGTGAGCCAATAGGCATAGAGCACTTGTAAGAGCCAATCGACCAAGGCTTGTTCGTCTTCTGTCAATAGTAGCTCTCGGTGATGCCCATTTCAGTTCAGGCGAATCACTAACGCAGTATTTTACCACTTAAGTAGCCCGAGTGTTGCTGCGCGTGACGGGGCGGCAAATAGACCTCGCGCATTGCCGCTTTACATCCGGGCGGGCAACACGCGAGGCAGCTTGATGCTGTTCGACGTGGCCAATGTGTCCGGATTTGCCGAAAGTGCTGTAGAGCTTTCCCATGTCCACTTTGCCCCCAAAAGCGGACATGCGCGGTGCAATTAGGGATGTCTGCTTTGGGCCAGTAGCGGACATGAATGCGCGTAGGGGGACGTTCTTTATAGATTTTTTACTGGGCGGTCATGTGTCCGCCTGGTTGGACTACGGTCCAATAGTTTACGAAAACGAACCGGCGGATCATGTCTGCTCAACTTCGGCTCCACTAAATGATCCTAAGGAACAGACTATGGGATTTCTCGACGATGCAGTACCCCAGGGCAGTGTTGCAAAACCGCTGATGATTGCGCTTGGTGCACTTCTGGCATCCGGCGCCCTGTTCAAACACGCAAACAGCGGCGCGCAACCGTCAAGCCCGACAACTACCCCGGCGAGTGACCAAGGCGGCGACCTGGCTGGAGGACTTGGCGGTCTACTCAACCAGTTTCAGCAAAGTGGTCTTGGAGACGTAATGAAGTCGTGGATTGGCGCCGGCCCGAACCAACCGATTTCTCCAAATCAGCTTGGCTCAGCGCTCGGACCCAAGATCATTCAAGTCCTGGCCCAGAAAACCGGCATGTCAGAACAGGAACTCACGGCGCAACTTTCTCAGATCCTACCGGGAGTTGTAGACAAGCTGACGCCCAATGGCCGATTACCCTCATAGTTCGAGCTAATGAACTTGAGGTGATCAAGGGATGTGAGCCGCCACACGACGTGGCAACTATATAATGGCGCTCGATGGAGAATGGCGATGTCCATTATCAGTTGGATCATACTCGGCCTTATTGCTGGTTTTATCGGAAGTAGGATCGTCAACAAGCAAGGCCAAGGCATGTTACTCGACATGGCGCTTGGCATTGTCGGCGCAATCGTGGGTGGCATCCTATTCAGCTTCTTTGGCGCGACCGGAATAACCGGCCTCAATATCTGGAGTATGATAGTTGCAATCGTCGGATCTGTGGTGGTCCTTTGGGCTTATCACGCCATCTCAGACCGCCGGACAATCTGAGCGCGCGTATTGGGAATGTCCGCTTTACCCCCAAAAGCGGACATGTGCGATGCAGTAGCCGATGTCTGCTTTGGGCCATAAGCGGACATTCGCGCCGCAAAAAGGCGTGTCCACTCGAAAGCGAACATTTGTCGGTAGCGAATAGAATGCCCTCTCTCTATTAGCCCTCCATCGGGGGCTCACGCGCAAAGTCTGCAATCGCGCGCTCGATATACTGAGCGACGCTACCGAGAGTGAGGCTCTGGCCCCTGATGGAAACCTATGGCGATGCGGTTCCAGGCGTTCATAAGCGCGATGGCGTAAGTAATGTTGGCAACCTCCTTACTGTCGTAAAGTCGCGCCAGTGGCTCATACGCCGCGTCGGGAGCATGCGTGACGTCGACGTGGGTGAGAACCTCAGCCCATTCTAACGCAGCCTTCTCGGCCTCGGTGAAGTAAGGGCTTCCCGCCATCCGGCGAGGCCATCGAGGCGTTGATTGGATTC